>JAEEGL013702585.1_pt1 | contig 13329 bp, 12 predicted proteins | sample 9134231 | NCBI WGS metagenome assembly JAEEGL01 (sample SAMN16246548, study PRJNA631951) | gut metagenome | biome: gut microbiome; feature: rumen; material: fiber-attached | host: Bos | place: Iran: Karaj | collected 2018-10 | reverse complement strand
TCTCCAGGCACTTCTTTTTCAGTCTGCTGTTGGCCGTGGAGTAGAGCTTCGTGCCCTCGCCGCCGTGGGCGAGGTTGATGCCGTCCACATAGCGCATCAGCTCGATGGCCTCGCGCTTGCCGACATGCTCGAAGAGCGTGCCGCCGAACTGGTTGGTGATATTGTACTTGCCGTCGGAAAAGGCCCCGGCGCCGCCGAAGCCGCTCATGATGCTGCATACCGGGCACTTCACGCAGCTTTTGACCGTCTTGCCGTCGATCGGGCACTTCCGCTTGTCCAGCGGGCGGCCCAGCTCGAGCACCGCGACGGAAAGGCCCTTGTCCGCCTTCGCCAGCTCATAGGCGGTGAAGATCCCGCCGGGACCGGCACCGATCACGACTACATCATATTTCATTTTATTTCACTCCCAGGACGTCTATGCTTGCGGGAAAAACAAAAACCGTCTCACTTCCGTCGGGGAAATGAAAACGGCCTGAAAAAAGTTCCTCGCTTAAAATACCACAGTTTTCCTCCGCAGTCAAATGAAATAAATGTAAATTGCTTCCTCCGCGCGTTTTCTCTTCTTGCGTTTGCGCGGGTGGTATTGTATAATACTTCCCGCTCGAGGGACCCCCGCTCCGCGCTCAGGGCGCGAGAGAGGAGCGGCGCGGCTTCCTTGCGGCGACCGGGTGTAGCTCAGATGGAAGAGCGCGTGGTTTGGGACCACGAGGCCGCAGGTTCGAACCCTGTCACTCGGACCACGCCGCCGCAGGCTTTTCGTCGCCTGCGGCGGCTTTCTTTGCGCCGCATCGGGAGTCCGCGCGCGTTTCGCCGCTCCTTCCTTCATAACCGGTCTGAAAAACCCCGCCCCCGGGCTTGCGAAAGCCCGGGGCGCTGTGTTAACATGAGCATGAATGATCATGCGAAGGGAGGCGAGCGGCGGCATGGAGCGGGCAGGTCGGGAACACGGCGGGGCTCCGTCCTTATTCTCCTACGGCATCTACGTCCTGTCGATGCTGATCTTCGGCACGAACGGCGTGCTGGTCGCGCGCATCTCCCTGCCGACGAGCCAGATCGTGCTGCTGCGCACGCTGCTCGGCGGAGCTGCGCTCACCGCGCTCGTGCTGCTGCGCGGCGGCTTCGACCGCGCGGCCGTGCGCGCCGACGCGAAGGCGCTGCTGCTCGGCGGAGCCGCGCTCGGGGCGAACTGGGTGGCGCTGTTCGAGGCCTTCCGCCTGCTGAGCATCAGTCTGGCGACGCTGATCTACTACGCCGGGCCGATGCTGGTGCTGCTGCTCTCGCCCGTGCTGTTCCGCGAAAAGCTGACCGCGGTGAAGATCACGGCACTCTGTCTCGTGGCCGTCGGCCTCGTCTGCATCAGCGGCAGCATCGCCCTCGGAGGCCTGAGCGTGCCGGGGCTGTTCGTCGCGATCCTCGCGGCGCTGTTCTACGCCTCGCTGATCGTCCTCAACAAGCGCATCGTCCGCACGCCGGGGCTGCAGACAGCGGCGATCGAGCTGGACGCCGCCTTTGCCGTCGTGCTGCTGTACGTGCTTTTCACCGCGGGCCTGCCGCATCCGCAGCGGGCGGACCTGCCCCGGATCGCCGCGCTCGGTCTCGTCAACACCGGTCTGGCCTACGCTCTGTATTTCTCCGGGCTGCGGCGGCTCCCCGCGCAGTCCGTCGCGCTGATCAGCTACATCGACCCCGTGTCGACGCTGCTGTTTTCCGCGCTGCTGCTGCGCGAATCTCTGACGCCCCTGCAGCTTTGCGGCGCCGTGCTCATCATCGGCGGCGCCATGTCCGGCGAGCTGCGCAGGCGCACTCACGGGAGGTAGACATCATGGCATCGACGAAGGAATATCTTGATTTTGTGCTCGGGCAGCTCAACGCTCTCGGGGGCGTGTCCGCGCGCGCGATGATGGGCGAATACGTCCTTTACTGCCGCGGGAAGGTGATCGGCGGCGTGTACGACGACCGGCTCCTGCTCAAGGCCGCGCCCGGCGCGCTGCGCCTGCTTGAGGAGGAGGGCGTCGCGCCGCAGTTCGACCTCCCCTACCCCGGCGCGAAGGAGCTGCTCGTCGCGCCCGTGGACGAGCGGGAGCTGCTCCTGCGCGTCGCCGCGGCGATCGCGGACGAGCTGCCCGCGCCGAAGAAAAGGAGCTGAGCGGCGCATGGAGAAAAGCCTTTCGGTAAACGGGAAGGAATACGCGCTGCTCTCCCTGCTCGGCCGCGGCAAGGGCGGCTATTCCTATCTCGCAGAAAGAGACGGGCAGAGGGTCGTTCTCAAGCAGATCCACCACGAGCGCTGCGATTACTATACCTTCGGAAACAAGATCGAGGCGGAGCGAAATGATTACGCCCGTCTGGTACGCATCGGTATTCGCGTGCCGCGCATGCTGGATATCGACACGGACAGCGAGCGTATCGTCAAGGAATACGTCGACGGTCCTACGGTGTTCGAGCTCTTGCGCCGCGGCGCCTCGGTCGAAGACTATCTCCCCCAGGTCCGCGAGATGGCGGAGCGGGCGAAGGCCGCGGGGCTTAACATCGACTATTTCCCGACGAACTTCGTCGTGTCCGGGGGGCTGCTCTGGTACATCGACTATGAGTGCAGCAGCTACATGGACGAGTGGAGCTTTGATAGCTGGGGCGCCCGGTACTGGTCGCGGACGCCGGAATTTGAGGCGCATCTGGAGGCTGTGAAATTATGATCGTCATCCCTTTTTGGGCTGCGGAGGCTGCCCTGGCCCTCGTCTGGGGCGCCGGGCGAGCCGCGCTGTGGCTCAAACGCAGGCGGATCGACTGGAAACGAGAGGCGCTGCTGCTTTTGATGTATATTGATCTCGCCGTACTGCTGCGCATCACCTTTTTCCCGATGGCCCGTCTGAACGGACGGGTGCAGCCGCTGACTCTCTTCACAGCGGCCCTGTGGCCGCCCCGGCTCAACCTCATTCCCTTCGTCCGGCTGAAAGACTACGCCCTGCGGCGGGAAATGCTGCTCAACGTTATCGGGAATATCGCCATGTTCATCCCGAGCGGGATCCTCCTGCCGGGTCTGTATCCACGGCTGCGCGGCTTTCTCAAAACAGTCGCGGCGGGGGCGGGGCTCTCGCTGTGCATCGAGCTTTTGCAGCTGCCCTTCTCCGTCCGTTCGACGGATATCGACGATCTGATCCTCAACACGCTGGGCGCCGCGCTCGGCTACGGCCTGTACGCGGCGGGCAGGGCTCTTCTCCGTCGGCGCGGGATGAGCATGTAAAAAGGAGGGCGCGTCCATGTTTGAGCTTATCCAACTGACCGACAAATGCTATTATATCCAGAGTCCGGCCAAGATCGGGCTGTACCGTCTGGACGGCGGCGAGGTCTGCTTCATCGACAGCGGCAACGACAAGGACGCCGGGCGCAAGCTGCGACAGATCCTGGATCAGAAGGGCTGGAAGCTGCGCGCGATCTACAACACGCACGCCAACGCCGACCACATCGGCGGCAACCGCTATCTGCAGGGGCAGACCGGCTGCAGGATCTACGCGCCGGGGATCGACTGCGCGATCACGCGCCGGCCCATCCTCGAGCCGGCCTTCCTCTACGGCGGCTATCCCCCGAAAGACCTGCGGCACAAGTTCCTGCTCGCGCAGGAGAGCGAGGCCGAGCCTCTGACGCCCGACATCCTGCCCGAGGGCTTTGAGCTGATCCCCCTGCCCGGCCACTTTTTCGATATGGTCGGCTTCCGCACGCCCGACGGCGTCGTGTTCCTGGCGGACTGTCTCTCGAGCGCCGAGACGCTGGAGAAGTATCAGATCGGCTTCATCTACGATGTCGCCGCCTATCTCTCCACGCTCGAAGCGGTCAAGGGCATGGAGGCGCGCCTTTTCGTTCCCTCCCACGCCGCGCCGTGCGAGGATATCGCGCCGCTGGCGCAGCTGAACATCGACAAGGTGCGCGAGATCGCCGAAGGGATCGTCGCGCTCTGCGCCGAGCCGCGCTGCTTCGAGGCGATACTGCGGCAGCTTTTCCGCGACTATTCCCTTACGATGAATTTCGAGCAGTACGTGCTCGTCGGCAGCACGCTGCGCTCCTATCTCGCGTGGCTGCGCGACGGCGGACGGCTCGCGCCCGTGTTTGAGGACGGGATGCTGCTGTGGACGCAGACCTGATCGTTTTTGGAAAGGAGCCCTTATCATGACATATCAGGAGGTCCTTGAAAAAGCCCGGGCGGTCATGGGGCCGAACTGCCGCGTCTGCCCCGTCTGCGACGGGCGCGCCTGCCGCGGCGAGATCCCGGGGCTGGGCGGTCTCGGCAGCGGCAGCTCCTTCACGGTCTGCCGGAGCTTTCTCGACAGCGTCAAGGTGATGATGGACGTCGTTTACGAGCCGGCGGAGATCGACACCTCGATCGAGCTGTTCGGCCGGCGCTTCCCCTTCCCCTTCTTCATGGCGCCGCTCGGCGGGATGGGCTTCAACTACAACAGCTTTCTGACCGAGGAGGAGTGGTCGCGCATGAGCGTCTCCGCCATGGCGGAGCTCGGCAGCCTCGCCTTTACGCCGGACGGCGCGAAGGACGAGTTTTTTGAGCTCTCCATGCGCTCGATCGCCGCGTGCGGCGGCCGGGGCGTCCCGACGATCAAGCCCTGGGGCAGGGAGCTCCTGCTCGAGCGCATCCGCCGTTCGGAGGCGGCGGGGGCCGTCGCCGTCGCCTGCGACGTGGATTCCTGCAATCACCCGAACATGCGCCTCCAGCGCGTGCCCGTGCAGGTGCTCTCCCCCTCCGTGATGGCGGAGCTGACGCGCAGCACCGCGCTGCCCTTCCTGGCCAAGGGCGTGATGACCGCGGACGCGGCGCTTCGCTGCGCGGAGGCCGGCTGCTACGGCATCGTGGTCTCCACGCACGGCGGCCGCGTGATCGAGGACGCGCCAGCCCCCTGCTCGATGCTGCCCCGTATCCGCGCGGCGGTGGGCGGGAGGATGAAGATCTTCGTCGACGGCGGCATCCGCAGCGGCCTGGACGTGTTCAAGTGCCTCGCGCTCGGCGCGGACGCCGTGCTGATCGGAAGACCGTACGTCGTCGCGGGCGTCGGCGGCGGACGGGAGGGCATCCGTCTCTATACCGAAAAGATCCTGTCGGAGCTGAAGGACGTCATGCTGATGACGGCCTGCACGAGTCTCGGAGACATCACCCCCGACAGGATCCTGCCGCCAAATTGATTTTTCCCGGCGCGTCTGATATGATGAGAGCGAGGCTTCGGGCCTCGCGGGGAGGCGAACGATCATGGATGATCTGAGAAAAAGGACCTGGGCGGAGATCTCGCTGCGCGACCTGCGGCACAACTACGAGGCGATCCGCGCCCGCCTGCCGGAGGGCTGCCGCTTTCTGGGCGTGGTCAAGGCCGACGCCTACGGCCACGGGGCGGTGCAGACGGCGCATCTGCTGCAGGACGCGGGGGCGGACTATCTGGCCGTGTCCTGTCTGGACGAGGCGATGGAGCTCCGCCGGAGCGGCGTTTATCTGCCGATCCTGATCCTGGGCCACACGAGCGCCGAGTTCACCGAGACGCTGATCGTGAACGATCTGACCCAGGCCGTGACCTGTCTCGCCAAGGCGGAGGAATACTCGCGCGAGGCATCCCGGCTCGGCCGGACGCTGCGCGTGCACATCAAGCTGGACACCGGCATGTCCCGCCTGGGCTTCCTCTGCGCGGGCGGCCGCTTCGACGAGGGCGTGGAGAACGTGATCCGCTCCTGCACGCTGCCCGCGCTGGAGGCCGAGGGCGTCTTTACCCACTTCGCCGTCTCCGACGAGCCGGGCGAGGACAGCGAGGCCTATACCCGCGCGCAGTTCGCCCTGTTCCTGCGCGTGATCGCGGCCGCGGAGGAGCGCGGCGGCGTGCGCTTTGCGATACGGCACTGCGCCAACAGCGGCGCCGTCGTCCACTATCCGGAGATGTTGCTGGACATGGCGCGGCCGGGGCTGCTGCTGTACGGCTATGGAGACGACACGGGGACGCTCGGTCTGAGGCCCTGCATGCGTCTCGTCACCCGCATCACGACGATCAAGCACTACGACGCCGGGACCCCCGTCAGCTACGGCCGCCGCTTCACGACCGTCGGGCCCACGCGCATGGCGGTGCTGGGCATCGGCTATGCCGACGGCCTGCCGCGCCTGTGCTCGAACCGGTGCAGCTTCGCCGTCGCCGGCGGCCGCGCGCCGCAGCGCGGCAGTATCTGCATGGACATGTGCATGGCCGATGTCTCCGATATCCCCGAGGCCGCCGTCGACAGCGAGGTGGAGATCTTCGGGGAGCGCTGCAGTCTCGAGGAGCTCGCCGCAGCGGCGCAGACCATCCCCTATGAGCTGCTGTGCGCGGTCTCCAAGCGCGTGCCGCGCGTCTATAAGGCGAAATGAATACCGCGGGCAGAGAGGAGCTCCTCCCTGCCCGTTTTTGCGCAAAAAAGCCCGCCGCGCGTTGAAAACGCCGGCGCGGTATGGTAAAATCACGATCAGAAAAGCACAGGGAGGCGTTTGCCATGAAGATCATGTTTCTCGGCGCGACGCACGAGGTCACCGGCAGCTGTACCTTTCTTGAGGTCGGCGGACGCCGCGGACTTGTGGACTTCGGCATGGAGCAGGGCAAGGACGTTTTTGTCAACCGCGAGCTGCCCGTTGAGCCCGCGGAGCTGGATTTCGTGCTGGTGACGCACGCCCATATCGACCACTCCGGGCGGCTCCCGCTGCTGTGCAAGCGCGGTTTCCGCGGCGGGATCTATCTGACCGAGGCGACGGCCAACCTCTGCGACATCATGCTGCGCGACAGCGCGAGCATCCAGATGCAGGAGGCCGAATGGCAGCAGCGCAAGGCGCAGCGCGCCGGCGAGGAGGCGCCCGTCGAGCCGCTGTACGATCTCGACGACGTGCAGCGGACGGTCAACTGCTTCCGCCCCTGCCGGATCGGCGAGACGATCCGCATCGGCGAGAACATCTCCGCCCGCTTCGTCAGCGCGGGGCATCTGCTCGGCGCGGCCTCGATCGAGCTGTGGCTCACCGAGAACGGCGTGACGAAAAAGATCGTCTTCTCGGGCGACCTCGGCAACCGGAACCTGCCGATCATCCGGAAAATGGACCGCGTCTCCGAGGCCGATTACGTCGTCGTGGAATCCACCTACGGCGACAGGCTGCACGAGACGACCTCGAACTCCGCGCAGTATCTCGCGGGCGTCATCCAGCGCACGCTCGACCGCGGCGGCAACGTCGTGATCCCCTCCTTCGCGGTGGGCCGCACGCAGGAGATGCTCTATATGATCCGGGAACTGAAGAACGCCCATCTCGTCAAGGGGCACGGGGACTTCCCCGTCTATGTGGACAGCCCCCTCGCCGTGGAGGCGACGAGCATCTTCCTGCAGTGCAGCCGCGACTGCTTCGACGAGCCGACGCAGGAGCTGCTCGCCAGGGGCGTCAACCCGCTGATGTTCCCGGGGCTGCAGATCTCCGTCTCGAGCGACGAATCGAAAAAGATCAACGACGACGGGACGCCCAAGGTGATCCTCTCCTCATCCGGCATGTGCGAGGGCGGCCGCATCCGCCATCATCTCAAGCACAACCTCTGGCGCAGGGAATCCACGATCCTCTTCGTGGGCTATCAGGCCGTCGGGACGCTCGGGCGCATCCTGCTCGACGGCGGGAAGAATACGATCAAGCTCTTCGGCGAGGACATCGCCGTGAACGCCGAGATCCTCTTCATGCCCGGCAAGAGCGGCCATGCCGACCGCGACGGACTGCTCGACTGGCTCTCCGCCTTTCGGAGCGCGCCGGAGATGGTCTTCGTCAACCACGGCGAGGACGCCGTGACCGAATCCTTCGCCGCCCTGGCCGCCGAAAAGCTGGGCTGCAGGACTTACGCCCCGTACAGCGGCACGGTCTTCGATCTGCTTGAGGGCAGCTTCGTCGAGCGGCCCGAGGGCGTGCCCGTCGTGAAGAAGGCGGCCGAGACGCCGCAGGCCCAGCGCAAGCGCATGCTGTTCGAAAAGCTGCTCGCGGCGGGGCAGCGTCTGCTCGGCGTCATCCGCGCCTGCGAAGGGCTTTCCAACAAGGACGTGGGAAAGTTCACCGATCAGATCAACCACCTCTGCGATAAATGGGACCGTTAGGAGAGGGATATGCGCTGGATCGAAGTATGCCTTGACACCCCGCGCGCGGAGATCGACGCGCGCTGCGACAGGCTCGCCGCGCTCGGCGCGGGCGGCTTTGTGATCGAAAACGAGGAGGATCTCCGCGAATTTCTGGAGAACAACCGTCAATACTGGGACTATGTGGACCGCGAGCTGGAGCAGCGCTTCTCCGGCGTGAGCCGCATCAAGACCTACCTGGCGGACGACCCCGACGGGCTGGCGGTGCTCGCCGCGATCCGGAGCGAGTTCCCCGCGCTCGGCGTCACCTATGTGGAGGACAGCGACTGGGAAAACAACTGGCGGGAATACTACAAGCCCATCGAGGTGGGCGAAAGGCTCGTCGTCGTGCCCGAATGGGAGGAGACGCCGCAGACCGGCCGGACGCCGCTGCGGCTCGACCCGGGGCTGATCTTCGGCACGGGCAGCCATCCCACGACGCGCATGTGTCTCGCCGCGCTGGAAAAATACGCCGCGCCGGGCAGGCGCGTGCTCGATCTCGGCTGCGGCAGCGGCATCCTCGGCATCGGGGCGCTGATCCTGGGCTGCGCGCGCTGCGTCGGCTGCGACATCGACCCGAAGGCGCCGGACGTGGCCGCGGCCAACGCCGCGCTCAACGGCATCGGGAAGGACCGCTTCACGGTGTACGCGGGAGACATCCTCTCCGACGCCTCGCTGCGGCGCACGCTCGGCGGCGGCTATGAGATCGTGCTGGCCAACATCGTCTCGGACGTGATCATCCCCCTCTCGGCCTTCGTCGGCGGCTTTCTCGCGCCGGGCGGCGTCTTCATCGCCTCCGGCATCATCGACGGACGCGAGGACGAGGTCGCCGCGGCCATCCGCGCGAACGGCTTTTCCGTCGCCGCCCGTCGCTGCGAGGAAGAGTGGCACTGCTTTGAATGTGTAAAGGCCTGAGGGCGCTCCCCTTCCGGTCCGTCCCGAGCCCGACGCACCCGCGGGCGGCCTCCGCCGCCCGATCCTGATAGAAGGCGCGGCCTCAGACGCCGCAGACGGTACGCATCATGAGACGTACGCTTTTTGTTATCATCATATCGATGCTCGCGCTCTCCCTGCTGGTCGTTTTCGCGCTGTCGACCGGCGCGCTGCCGCCTCCGCCGGAGCTTCCGGACGAGCCGGAGGAAACGCCGGCCCCGGAGCTTCCGGACGAGCCCGCCGAGGAGATCGTGATCGGCGCCTCCGCGCCGGAGAGCGTTTATCCCGAGGGCGAGCCCCAGTATCCCGCCGAGCAGCTGGAGCTCACGGCGGATATCGGCGCCGTCGCCGCGGACCATCTCTTCGACGGCGACTACCGCTCGGATTACACCTTCCCCGGCGGGACGGCGATCACGCTGACGGCGGAGAAGGAGATCGACTCGCTGTATCTCATCTTCGGCAGCTATCCCGGCGAATGGACGCTGCGCACGGACGGCGGCGAGCAGCGCTGTGGGCAGAACGGCTTCCTGCACGAGTACGTCCGGCTGGACGAGCCGTCGAAGGAGCTGCAGATCTGTCTGGGGGACGAGGACGTCCTGATCTGCGACGTCTACGCCTTCTCCGACGGCTATCTGCCCGGCTTCGTCCAGGTATGGCAGACGCCGGAGAACGGCGCGGACATCCTGGTCTTCGCGACGCACTATGACGACGAGCTGCTCTTCTTCGGCGGACTGATCCCCTATTACGCCGCGGTGCGCGATCTGGACGTGCAGGTCGTGTACATGACCAGCAATTATCAGAGCGACTTTTCCGATTACCGCTTCCGCCCGCACGAGGCGCTCAACGGGCTGTGGGTCTGCGGAGACTATCTCTATCCCGTCACGAACGAGGTGCGCGATTACGAGTGCCCCGACTACCAGGCCGCCGTGTACCGTTACGGCAGAGACCAGTTCGCCGCGTTCCAGACCGAGATGATCCGCCGCTTCAAGCCGCTCGTCGTCGTGACCCAGGCCGAGGACGGCGAATACGGCCACGGCGCGCATATCCTGACGGCGTTCTCCGTCGAGCGGGCCGTCAAGGCCGCCGCCGACCCGGAGCAGTTTCCCGAATCGGCCGAGCTCTACGGCGTGTGGGACACGCCCAAGACCTATCTGCACAATTACGACGACCCGGAGGAGGAATACACCTGGCTGAGCTATGAGCAGCGCGACGCGGCCCTGGGCTGGAAGACGCCCTTCGAGGTGGCGCAGGAGGCCTATCGGCAGCATCTGAGCCAGCAGCGCTGGGTGGGCTTTTACGTCTACGGCTTCGGCCACCCCTACGACAGCCACCGCTTCGGGCTGTACCGCTCGCTGGTCGGGCCGGACGAGGCGCGCGACGATCTGATGGAGCACGTCAGCCGGAGCGCCTTTCCGGCCGGATAAGCGGCCGCGAGGGAGAGGACGCCGCCGCGCACGCCGCGAAAAAGCGGATTGACTTTTCCCGCGCGCGCCGTTAGAATAGGCGGCGACTTATCTGATCGTTCGAGGCTTTTCATGGACCTTCGCAGACTGATCGGCGACCGCGCGTTCTACCGCAAGCTCTTTTCCGTGCTCGTGCCGATCCTCATTCAAAACCTCATTACGAATTTCGTCAGCCTGCTGGACAACATCATGGTCGGCCAGGTCGGCACCGAGCCGATGTCCGGCGTGGCGATCGTCAACCAGCTGCTGTTCGTGTTCAACCTGTGCATCTTCGGCGGTCTCGCCGGCGCGGGGATCTTCACGGCGCAGTTTTACGGCAAGGGCGACGACGAGGGCGTGCGCCATACCTTCCGCGCGAAGCTGTATATCGCGCTCGGCGCGGTCGCGCTGTTTTCCCTCGTCCTCACCGCGCGCGGCGAGAGGCTGATCCGCCTGTTCCTGCACGAGGGGCGGGAGGCGCTGGATCTGAACGCGACGCTCGCCTACGGGCAGGCCTATCTGCGCGTGATGCTGCTGCAGATGCTGCCCTTCGCCGTCTGCCAGATCTACGCCGGCACGCTGCGCGAGACGGGGCAGACGCTGCTGCCCATGAAGGCGGGCATCACGGCGGTCTTCGTCAATCTGATCCTCAACTATGTGTTCATCTTCGGCAAGCTGGGTCTCCCGGCGATGGGCGTGGTCGGCGCCGCGGCCGCGACGGTGGCCGCGCGGCTCGTCGAATGCTCGATCGTGATCGTCTGGACCCACCGCCGCCGCGAGCGCTGCCGCTTCATCGAGGGCGCCTACCGCTCGCTGCGCGTGCCGGGAGCTCTCGCACGGCGGATGCTCAGGCTCGGCCTGCCGCTGCTGCTCAACGAGCTGCTTTGGTCGGCCGGCATGACGGTGCTCAACCAGTGCTATTCCGTCCGGGGGCTGGAGGTCATCTCCGCGCTGAACATCTCCACGACAGTCACCAACCTGTTCCTGTGCGCCTTCTTCGCCATGGGCAACGCGATCTCCATCCTGATCGGCCAGCTGCTCGGCGCGGGCGAGACGGAGCGCGCCGTGGACGAGGACCGCAAGCTGATCGCCTTCGCGCTGGCGCTGAGCCTTGTCATCGGCGCTCTGATGGCCTGCGTCGCGCCGCTGATCCCGCAGATCTACAATACCACCCCCGCCGTCAAGGCCCTCGCCTGCTCGCTGCTGTACGTCAGCGCGGCGGCGATGCCGATGAACGCCTATACCAACGCCTGCTATTTCACGCTGCGCTCCGGCGGCAAGACCGTGATCACCTTTATCTTCGACAGCGCCTTCCTCTGGTGCTGCGCCGTGCCGACGGCCTTCGTGCTCTCGCGCTTCACGGCCCTGCCGATCCTGCCGCTGTACGTCGCCGTGTACGCGCTGGATCTGATCAAGTGCGTGATCGGCACCTGTCTGCTGCGCCGCCGCAAGTGGGTCAACAACATCGTGTCGTTCGGGAGAACATAAAAGCGGAAAGCGCCTGCTTTCCGCTTTTCGTCCGCCTGAAACGGCGAAACAGAAAAACCGTGATGTGAAAAGCTCACATCACGGTTTTTTCTTTCATGCTCTCCGCGCTTTTTTCGTCAGTCGGGGTCCGTCCGGCGCAAAGCACGCCGACGCAGAGTCGGCGCCGGGGAACGGGGCCCGGCAGAAAAGAGCCGGAAGCGCCGGGGAAGCGTTATTTGGACAGATCCATGCCGGCGACAAGAGCGGCCTTGTTGCCCTCGAGGAAGCGGGCCTTGCGCTCGCCGAGCTCGATGCGGATGGCCTCGACCATCTTGTCCAGGCTGACGGAAGCGTCGTCCGCGCCCATCATGGCGCCCAGAATGGCCACGTTCGCGCCCTTGGGGTTCTTTACCTCGTCGGCGATCCGCGCGGCGTCGCAGTAGACGACCTTGACGTCGTCGCGCTGGACCTTGCGGTCGATGATGGAGCTGTTGACGACGATCAGTCCGCCGGGCTTGACCACATGCTCGAACTTGTCGAGGCTGGGCAGGTTCATGGCGATGAGGACGTCCGCCTTGTCGATCATGGGCGAGGCGACCTCTTCGTCGCTGACGATGACGGAGCAGTTGGCCGTGCCGCCGCGCATCTCGGGACCGTAGGAGGGCAGCCAGCTGACGTGCTTGCCGTCGAGCATGTTCGCCATGGCGAGGAATTTACCGATCAGCAGCATGCCCTGGCCGCCGAAGCCTGCGAAGATATAGCCTTTCTTCATGATTATTCAGCCCCCTTGTCTTTCTTCACGCCCAGCGGGTAGTAGGGGATCATGTTGTCCTCCAGCCACTTCATGGCCTCCACCGGGTTCAGGCCCCAGTTGGTGGGGCAGGTGGAGAGGACCTCGATCAGGCAGAAGCCCTTCCCCTCCAGCTGATACTGGAACGCCTTCTTGATCGCCTTCTTGGTCTTGAGGATGTTGGCGTTGTTGTTGACGGCGCAGCGCTCGATGTAATAGGCGCCGGGGATCTCGCTGAGCATCTCGGAGACCTTGATCGGCGCGCCGCACCAGGCCTCGTCGCGGCCGTAGGGAGAGGTCGTCGTCTTCTGGCCGACGAGCGTGGTCGGGGCCATCTGGCCGCCGGTCATGCCGTAGATCGCATTGTTGACGAAGACCGTGACGATCTTCTCGCCGCGGTGGGCGGCGTGGACGATCTCGGCGGTGCCGATGGAGGCCAGGTCGCCGTCGCCCTGATAGGTGAAGACCAGCGTCCCGGGCCGGGCTCTCTTGGCGCCGGTGGCGACGGCGGGAGCGCGGCCGTGGGCGGCCTCGTACATGTCGCAGTTAAAGTAATCG
>JAEEGL010737945.1_pt1 | contig 13329 bp, 7 predicted proteins | sample 9134231 | NCBI WGS metagenome assembly JAEEGL01 (sample SAMN16246548, study PRJNA631951) | gut metagenome | biome: gut microbiome; feature: rumen; material: fiber-attached | host: Bos | place: Iran: Karaj | collected 2018-10 | reverse complement strand
TCAGGATAATGCAATATGATTCATTATCCTATATGAGACAGCTAGATATTGCAAAAGAGAAGAAAGATGGTAAAATAAAATCAGAGATAATTCAAGTGTTAACTCTAGTAATATATTATGGTAAAGGTAATTGGACAGCACCACTTGATTTATATTCAAGGTTTAATACGGATGCTGAATTTAGGGACCTTTTCCCTAATTATAGCTATAAGGTATTAAATCCTAATAAATTAGATGATAACGAAATAGATAAATACGATAAAGGACTAAAATGTCTATTTACATATATGAAATACCAAAATGATAAGCAAAAGCTAGAAGAGAAAATAACTAACAATAAGGAATATGAAAAAATAGATAATACTGTAGTAGATTGTATAAATATACTAACAGACTCAAACTTAAGATATGATGAAGGTGAGGAGGAGATAAATATGTGTAAGGCAATAAAGGACATGCGAGACGAAGCTAAGCAAGAGGGCAAGCAAGAGGGAATCCAAGAAGAGCATGACAGAATGTGTAAAGCAATAAAGGACATGCGTGACGAAGCAAAGCAAGAGGGAATCAAAGAAGAACACGAAAGAATGTGTAAGGGAATAAAGAATATGCGAGATGAGGCTAAGCAAGAGGGTAAAATAGAAGAAAAGGAAAATAACATTAAGCTAATGTCAAATAATGGTGCGAGTGTTGAAACAATTGCGAAACTATTAAATCTAGATCTTGCCTATGTAAAAACAGTTCTTGCCAAATAATATGAAAGATAAGGGAGAAATCCCTTTTTTCTTTCTACGAAAATTGAAACATAATTAATTATATAGTATAATTAATTTACTTGTGAGGAAAAATCTATGAATAATAAAATTATTGTTACAAAGGCCTTTAAGGTTAAGTCGTCTACGACACTACTTGCCTTTCTTATCGAACATCTTAATACATCTAGAAATAACTGTAAAATGCTATTATCTAATCATCTAGTAATGGTTAATGGTGATGTAATCACTAAGCATGATTATACACTTGCTAGAGAAGATGAAATAAAGATATTAAAGAATAGAGTAGATACAGTAGCTAAGAATGAACCAAAGCCTAGAATGCCTAAAATAGAAATAATTTATGAGGATAAGGATTTTATCGCAATCAATAAGCCTAATGGTATATTATCAGTCGAAAGCGATAAGGATATTAATTCTTGCTATTCATTAATATCTAAATACCTAAAGCCAAAGGGTGAAAGACCATATATTATTCATAGAATTGATAAGGAAACTTCAGGTGTATTAGTATTTGCTAAAAACGAAAAGATTCATTCTATATTAAGATTACATTGGAATGATTATGTTAAGTTTAGGCAATACCACGCAGTAGTAGAGGGAAGATTATCTGGTAGTGACACAATAATTAATTATTTAACAGAAAATAAAAACAATATAGTTTATGTTACTAATAGAGAAAATGGAACAAAGGCTATAACAAACTATAAGGTATTAAAATCAAATAGTGATTATTCATTATTAGATATTAATATTGAAACAGGAAGAAAAAACCAAATAAGGGTAACATTTATGGATATGGGTCATCCTATAATTGGTGATGATAAATATTTAAGCAATAAAAATCCATTAAAGCGTCTAGGCCTTCACGCAACTCGCTTAGAATTAATAAATCCTCTAACAAAGGAACTAATGGTATTTAATACAAATTATCCAAATTCATTCAATTCATTATTTAAATAGTGGTGATATTATGCTAGGAAAGGGCAATTTTGTATTCTCTATCCATTATGGTATTGGTGTTATTACTGATGTATTAAACAATAAATATACAGTAAAATACGAAAACAATGTCATAAAGGCAGAGAATGCCGGTGATTTTGATAATATCAGCAATGACGTAATTGAGCAAATTTCATCAGGTAGATATAAGGATTATTTTTCTATCACAACCCTAGAAAAGGGAGAGGAATATTACTTTAGTGGTAAAATATCTGATTTAATGATCCTAGATAGAAATATCTACGCAAAGGCTAAGGGTGTAAATGAATATTCATTATCAATTATTCTTACCCCTAATAGCATAAGAACTAAATGCTCATGTCCTGTTGGTTCAATGTGTAAGCACTCAGCTGGTGCTCTTTTTTCAGTTGATAATATTATCAGTAAGCTTTTAGTTAATAACATTAAGCCTACTAAAACAGTAACTAATAATAATTACGATAAATTATTATCATTTGCTATAACTATTAATCCTGAATTAACTCAATTAAAGGATTTAGAAAGAATAAAGGAATTACATAGGCTATTAATAAATGCTATAGATTCAAATGAAGCGTTAATTAGCTTTATTAACGCTATGGATAAATATAGAACTGAAACTAATATCTATAGAAAAACAAAGGATTTAATTATTAGTATTATTGGATTATCTAATATCCTAAAGGTATACACCTATAAGGTAAGTGGTATTCTTAATAAAATCAGTATTGCAAACCTACTTAATTCATCTAAAACAGATGTAGATAGATTAAATACATATAATCAAATAGATGCCTATAAGGGTGTTATTTATTCAATAATAAATGATGATTACTCAAGATATTTATACTTTATAAATAAAAGTAAATATAGTGGCTCTTACTTTGATCAGTATTTTATTAATAATTATAATGAATCTGTATTAAAGGATATAACAGAGGATGAGAATAATCTAAAGCTAATTAGTGATAGCATATTAAAATTTATATTTAAGAATAGTAGTATCCCAGCTAGAAAGCATTTAGTTCAAGCACTTGGTAGAGAATTCTTAGAGATAAATGATATAGATTGTGATATTAAGGATACATTATATTTTTTACCATACGTTAAGGATAAAAAGGCTATTTATAGATATGTAATAGATAATTATAAGCTAGCTAAGATATCTGATATGAAATCTCTATATGGCCTATGCTACAATATATTATCTAAACAGCTATCTAAGCTAGAAAGAAATACCCTAATGGCTTTAATAGAAGCTGATAATAATGCTAGATATTTATTAGGCTTATTAAATAAGGAAATATTCTATATTGATGATATTAGATTATTCAATATGATATTTAGCTATGATTATAAATTTGAGGAAAGATATGATGAATTATATTCAACATATTTTGTTAAATTAAATAATAATACAGTATTTAAAATAACATATAATAATTCTAAAATATTTAATTTAGAAACTGATTTTAATAGCTCTATGACTGATGACATATCAAAGATAGTCATTAAGGAATTAAAGCTTAATGATAAATATAATAATGATTATATCGAAGCTATGCGTAAGCATAATCAAATTAATAAGGAAAGAAAAATAAGTGAATATTTAGCTGCTATAGATACCTTTGATTCAGGTGATATGCATCTAGAGCTATTAGATTCTACATCAAAGGTACATATAGATTATTATTTTGATTTATTACATGATTATGATCCTTATGAGGATTATAATTATTCATTATCACTTAAGGTATATATCGATAATAGAAGATATGTAGTAAAGGATATAAATGAATTCTTAAATGCTATAAGAGAATGTACTACTATTAAATATGGTAAGGAATTAGAATTTAATCATAGATTAGATAATTTTAGTGATGATGAGGCTAAGATAATAGAATATTTATTAATGCTACCACTTGATGGATATCGTAGATATAAGAATGTAGAATTAAATGATAAAATGATGGAATCATTGTTAGAACTATTAAAGGGTAGAATTATCTATTTTAATGATGATAAATATTTAGTTAGATTAGATAAGAAAAGGGTAGAAATATCTATTGATGATAATTATATATTTAATAATGATATTAATATTAATTCTACACTTGTAGGATTAAATACATTATATCTATTTGAGGATAGCTATGTAGATAAGGTTATAGGTGAATTAGAATATCTAAAGCTTATAAGATTTACATATGACAATAAGGATATGGATGTATCGTTAATAAAGGATAAATTTATAGATAAAATATATTCTAAATATTATGATGTAATTAAGGTTAATCCATTAATTGATGATGAGTTTAAATTAAGTATATTAAGAATAGATGCTTATTTTGATTATGTTAAAAATACAATTAAATGTGAAACTAAGCTTTATAAGGATGATTATTTACTTACAAGTGATAAATTAATGTCTGAAAGTGATAAGAATAGATTAGCTGTATATTTAAGATATCTAGATAAACTAGGCTTTGTTAATTATGAATTATTAAGTGATAATAGTAAGATACTCTCATTCTTTAGAATGGATTTTAGTGAATTAAGAAGAGTATGTAATATCTATTTATCAGATTCTATTAAATCTAAAAAGCTAACTAAATTTATACCACCTACTATTAGAATTAAATACAATAATGATGTTATGGGAGCCTTCCTAGAGGAATCAAATTATTCCGATGAGGAATTATTTGAAATAATGAAGGCTATTAGATTAAAGAAGCATTATGTATTATTAAATGAGGATAGAATAATTGAATTTGATGATAAATCAAATGAATTATATGAGGCTATTTCTAGTCTAAAGCTTGATGTAAAGAAATTAAATAGTGAGCAAAGAATAAATGTTTATGATTCTATTAATGCCTTAGCTTATAGTAATAATGTTAAGCTTGATGAATATGTTACTAAAATAATAGAGGAAATAAAAAGCTTTAAGGATAATAAGGATATTATAATACCAGAGGTTAATGCAGATTTAAGAGAATATCAAAAGGATGGCTATAGATGGCTATATACATTATCTAAATATAATTTAGGTGGAATACTTGCAGATGACATGGGTCTTGGTAAGACATTAGAAATGATTACCTTAATTAAGGGTGATGATACTCAAAAGCCTATATTGATTGTTTGTCCAAAGAGCTTGATATTTAACTGGTATAGTGAAATAAATAAGTTTGATGGATTAACAAGAGCCATTATGATTTTTGGTAATCAAAATGAAAGGCATAAAATTATTAATAAGATAAATAATGATATTAAGATTATTTATATTACTGCCTATGATTCCTTAAGGAATGATTTAGATTATTATAAGGATAAGGTATTTAATTATATTATTCTTGATGAAGCACAGGCTATTAAGAATGTTAATGCTATAAAGAGTGTATCAGTTAAATCATTAGTAGGATTAAAAAGATTTGCCCTAACAGGTACACCTATTGAGAATAGTATTATCGATTTATGGAGTATATTTGATTTTTTAATGCCTGGATATTTAGAGGAGCTATCATCATTTAAATCTAAATATTTAGCTAGTGAGGAATATACAAATGTGATATCTATTAAGATAGCTCCATTTATTCTAAGAAGAACTAAGGATGAGGTATTAAATGATTTACCTCTTAAGTATGAAAGAATTATTTCATGTGATATGTCTAATGATCAAAGAAGAATATATGATGCTCATATAATAGATGCTCAAAAGAAGATAGAAGAGGGTAGTGATGCCTTTGAGCTATTACCATATTTAACTAGATTACGTCAAATATGTGTAGATCCTAAGCTATTCATTGATGATTATGTATCTGACTCAGGTAAGATGCTAAAGCTTGAGGAGATAATATATGAATATCATAAGGAGCATAAGATATTAATATTCTCATCATTTGTTAAGGCACTTGAAAGAGTAAAGGAAATATTAATAGGCTTAAATATTAAATATTATGTATTAACAGGTGAAACTAAGCCTCTTGATAGAAAGAGGCTTGTAGATGAATTTAATAATGATCCATCAATTAAGGTATTTTTAATTTCATTAAAGGCTGGAGGTACAGGCTTAAATCTAATAGGTGCTGATACGGTAATACATCTAGATCCATGGTGGAATTTAAGTGCTGAGAATCAGGCATCTGATAGAGCACATAGAATTGGTCAAACAAAGACTGTTGAGGTTATTAAGCTTGTAGCGTTTGATTCATTAGAGGAAAGGGTAATAGAATTACAAAATATTAAGAAGGATATTATCGATAAGGTAATAGCTAAGGATGATTCAAAAATTACTAATTTCTCTATAGATGATTTAAAATATATTTTGGGGTAGTATATGGAAGATAATTTAGAACAAATAAACGTATTAATGAATAATTTTTTAGATAATAGAAATGTACTTGCTAAAATAAATACTGAATTAACTAATACATTTGGTAAGGAATATTATTTATCATCATTATCTAATACATTAATAGAAGCCTTTAATAGCTTTGAGAAGTTTTATGGTATAGTAGATGATCAGCTTAAGTACGCTAATATGCTTAATGATATATCTATTAAGGCTATCGATTTCTTTAGTATTAAAACTAAGGAGAATTTAGGTAAGATGAGTATATTTAAAAAGAAAAGAATATTAAAGAAAAGCCTTCCTGAGAATCAAAGAAGGCTAAATGAACTATTAACCGATATAGATTTAATCAATGAATATATCACAAAAAACGTACAAGAATACGTTAAAGAGGATAAGTAAAATATATTATTTTGTAAAATGGTATTTTTAAAAAATATTATTCGGTGAAAATATCTAATTTTTAAAATAAAATTCTTTACATTTGATATGCAATGTAATAAAATCATATCAGTGAGGTGTTAAAATGATTAGAATTGGTATATATGGCTATGGAAATTTAGCTCGTGGTGTTGAGGCAGCTATAAAGAAGAACGATGATATGGAGCTTGTTGGTGTATTCACAAGAAGAGCACCAGAAACAGTTAAGATTAACACTAAGGGTGTAAATGTATATAGCGCAAATGATGTAATAAAGCATAAGAATGAAATTGATGTATTAATTATTTGTGGTGGATCAATGAGTGATTTACCAGAGATGACTCCTGAGCTTGTAAAGAGCTTCAATGTTATCGATTCATTCGATACACATGCAAGAATTCCTGAGCATTATAAGAATGTTGATAAGAATGCAATGGAGACTCGTCATATCGGTGTTATTTCATTAGGATGGGATCCAGGTATGTTCTCATTAAATAGAGCAATTATGGAATCTATTTTACCAGATGGTGAATCTTATACATTCTGGGGTAAGGGTGTAAGCCAAGGACATTCAGATGCGATAAGAAGAATTAAGGGTGTACTTGATGCTAGACAATATACAATCCCTGTAGATAGTGCCTTAGAGGCTGTAAGAAGTGGTAAGAGACCAAATCTTACTACAAGAGAAAAGCATACAAGATTATGCTATGTAGTATCTAGTGATCCTAAGGAGAATGCTAGAATCGAAAAGGAAATAAAGGAAATGCCTAATTATTTCGCTGATTATGATACTACAGTTAATTTCATTTCTATGGAGGAAATGAAGAAGAATCATAGTGGTATTCCACATGGTGGATTCGTATTTAGAAGTGGTGAAACATCTGATGGTGTAAATCATGTTATCGAATATAGCCTAAAGCTTGATTCAAATCCAGAATTTACTGGTAGTGTTCTTGTTGCGTACGCAAGAGGTGTATATCGTCTTGTTAAGCGTGGCGAGTGTGGAGCTAGAACTGTATTTGATTTCGCACCAAGAGATATTTCTAAATTATCTTACGAGGATATGCTTGCACATACATTATAAGAAATTGGACGAGAAATCGTCCTTTTTATATTATATAAATTGTAATGAGATAAAAATAGATTTATAATTTAACTAATAGGGTCAAGGGGGAAAAATTAATATGAAGCTAAAAAAACTTATTCCTTTTTTAGGTTTATCTACATTAGGCGTAGTGGCTTTATCATCATGTGATATGCTAAATATGCTTAATTTGAGTTCAAATAGTGGAACTACAGTAGCAAGTGAGCCAGTGGCATCTACATCTGTAATTCCATCAACAATAGTTGGGACAAGTGGTCTACCTACTACACAGCCAACAGTAGTGCCAAGTACGACAATAGTACCATCAACAACTAATGGAACTAGTGCATTACCTTCTACAACTGTAATACCAAGTACAACAACTACAACAGTAGTTCCAAGTACGACTACAACAACAACAGCACCTGCTGTATCAAGTACTACAAGTACAACAACTGTGCCAACTACAACAACTACAAGTACAACAGCTCAATCATCTACTCCATCACAATCTAGTAGTCAGATAGCTAGTAGCTCAAGCACATCAGGTCCTCAATCAACTAAGGATAGAACTCCATATTGGGATGGGGATAATTATATTTTCCCAGGTCCAGAAAACTGGGTACCCCGTACATCACCAGAATATACAGCTAATGTTACTGACGATGGTGAGGTAGTAAACATTCTTGTTTGGAATGATGAATTCGTTGTAAAGTTTAAAAATTATTATCCTGGAGCTGTAGAGACAAAAATTAATGAGGAGTTTACAATTCCTAATCCAAATGGTAGTGGGACATTAACAGTTAAGTTCATTTATCATGCAAATCAAAATGATGGTTATAAAAAAGCATTAAATCAAGCATTAAGCAATCAAGCAACTGCTAGCGCTAACGATAAAATTGATTTATTCTTGCTTGAGTCAGATTATGTTTATAAATATGCAGATTCAAATTATACAGTGGATGTTTCAGATTTAGGCATTACTACTACTGATACAGCTAATATGTATCAATATACAAAGGATGTAGCTACTGATCCAAATAATAGATTAAAAGCTCTATCATGGCAAATTGCACCAACAGTATTTGCCTATAGAACTGATATCGCTGATGCAGTTTTACATACAACTGATCCAAATGAAGTACAAAGCTATTTAAGTGATTGGACTAATTATAAGCTTGTAGCTAGTGATTTAAAGAATAAGGGCTATAAGATTGTTGCAAGCTATGATGAAACATTTAGATTATTCTATAATAATTTAACACAGCCATTAGTTAATAATGCAAATGGCGATGTTGTAATAGATCAAGCATTATTTGACTTTTTGATTCATGAAAAAACATGCGTTGATAATGAATTCAATCATAATGTCGGCCAGTGGTCTTTGGAGTGGCAAAATGAACAAACAGCTTTAGGAACTACTCTTGGAACATTTTTACCAACTTGGGGAATTGCTTTCACTCTTCCTGGAAATGCGTACGATGTATCAAGTGGAACTTATCGAATTTGTGAGGCACCTAATCCATCCTTCTGGGGTGGTACATGGCTTGCCTGTGCAAATGGCTCTGATAATAAATCAGCTGTAGCCGATATATTAAAGAAGCTAACATGTGATGCAAGTATAGCAGAAGCGATAACTAGAGGTTCATTAGATTACACAAATAATACTATCGCTATAGGTAATATTATGAATGATACAACATTCCGTCCATCATCTGGATATGGCTTTATGGATGCTAATTTTTATGGTGGACAAAATGTTACTAAAGTATTTGACACTGTAGCTAAGAAGATACGTATTAATCACCAAACTGTTTGGGATTATGATTTGCTAGACACTTTCTATGAAGAAATGTATTCTTATATTGCTAGGGGAAGGGATATGCTAAAAGATGTATATCCAGCAATTTATGCTGGATTTGTATCAAAGAATCCAGAATTTGCTTAAATAAAAGTAAAATGGCACCGATTTGGTGCCATTTTTTCGTCCTATAAAAAGCAAAAAAACAGGCTTAGCCTGTTAGATGCGCATAAATTTTAGCTATTAAGCTCTTTCAAGATTACCCTTCTTTAAAGCTCTTGCAGAAACCTTAACCTTCTTAACATTACCGTTCTCATCCTTGATATGAACAGTTTGAAGATTAGCCTTCCAAGTACGTCTTGTAGCATTTAAAGCATGAGATCTTTTGTTACCAGTAACAGTTGTCTTACCAGTAATATAACATCTTGCCATATTAAATCCTCCTATGCCTTTTTAAATCGGCCTTTTTATTTTACTCTAACGAATTTAAATATGCAAGTATTTTTTTATATTTATATTAAAAATATGTTGTAAATTAATAATAAATTTGACATTGGCCTTAAAAAATGATATATATTGTATAGTGATATTTGAGAGAGAATATCAATTATATAATAATTGGGGTGCATATATTCATTATAGTACTTAAATTTATTAAATAATATTTAGAATTAATTATGTAGAACTAATAGAGACAAAGGTCTCTTTAAATATATCGTTTATAAAAGAAAATAGGAGGATTACCATGAGTTTTGAGTCTATTGATGTAGCATTATTTAGAAAAATGGTAATAAATGGTGCTATTAATTTAAAAAACCATCATGGAGAAATTGACCAGTTAAATGTATTCCCTGTACCAGATGGAGATACAGGAACAAACATGTCAATGACTGTAACATCAGGAATTAGAGAGCTTGAGGCTTGCGAATCAAGCTCAATTATAGATAACGCAAAGGTATTATCACGTGGTGCCCTAATGGGTGCTAGAGGTAACTCAGGAGTTATTTTATCTCAGTTCTTCAGAGGTATGTATGTAGGACTAAAGGAGCTTCCACATAACTATCTAGATCTTGAGGATTTCATGAGCTGTCTTGAGTCTGGATGTAAGATTGCTTATAAGGCAGTTATGCAGCCAGTAGAGGGTACTATTTTAACAGTTGTTAGAGTAGCTGCTGAAAAGACTAGAGAGAACATTAAGAATTATAAAACTATCGATGAGCTATTAGATGCTTATTTAGAATTTGCTAAAGAAGCACTTGATACTACACCAACATTACTTCCTGTATTAAAGGAAGCTGGAGTTGTAGACTCTGGTGGAGCTGGTTTCGTATCATTCGTTGAAGGTATGAATTTAGCTGTTAAGGGTGAAATCCTAGAGGCTGAATCAGATGAGAATAGGGAAGTATCAGCTGACGAATTAAAATATTTCTATCAAATGGAATTATTACTAGAATTAAAGAAGCCAGAGGCTTTTGAAATAAAGGCATTAAATGGAGCATTATCACTATTAGGTGATAAGGTTCATTTAAATAAGGAAAATGAGGATATTAAGATTACTCTTAATACTGATAGACCTGGTAGAGCACTTGAAATTTGTCAGAAGTATGGTGAATTCATCGTCTTAAAGATTGAAAACCTAAAGGCAAAGAAGAAGGAAGAAACTACAGAGGCTCCTCAAGAGATGAAGGAAATGGCTTTAGTTTCATGCTGCTTCGGTGAAGGTATCATTGAAATATTCAGAGAGCTTGGAGTTGATTATGTAATCGAGGGTGGTCAAACAATGAACCCTTCTACAGAATCATTCGTTGAAGCTATTAAGGCAACAAATTCTAAGAATGTAATTATCATTCCAAATAATGGTAACGTAGTAATGGCTGCTAAGCAGGCTGCATCATTAATCGATGGTGTTAAGGTTGAGGTATTACCAGCTAAGACTATCGCTCAGGGCTATGCTTCATTAATCAACTATAACCCAGAGGGAACATTAGAAGAAAATGTAGCTAACATGACTGAGCAAATTAAGCATGTAGTTTCTGGTGAGATTACATATTCAATTAGAGATACTGAAATCGGTGGAGTAGAAATCCATTCTGGTGACTTCATGGGTATTTCTAATGGTGAGATCTTAGTTTCTACAGCTAAGAAGGAAGATTGTCTTAATGAATTATTATCTAGAATTATCAGTGAGGATTCTGAAATTATCACTATGTTCCTAGGTAAGGATGTTACTGACGAGGAAAGAGAAAAATTAGAAGAGATCTGCTTAAAATATAACCCTGATATTGATGTTGAGGTTATCGAAGGTAAACAAGATATTTATTCTTATATTATCGCTGTTGAATAAAATAATTAATTGGGGGCAAAATTGCTCCCTTTTTTTGTTTACTAGTAAATTCCAATTATTGTTTATTATATCATATAAATATGATATAATATTTAGTGAAAGGAGGATACTATGAAACAATATAAAGTTCTAAAACAAAAGCTTAAATCTACTAATGGTGAATTCTTTATGTATAGATTTTTATCTATGAAATGTAGAAGTGCTTATAATACTGCATTAGCTAATATTAAAAAGCATTTTCAAAATGAAAATAAATACATAAATAAATATGATAATTTTAATGAATTACAAAAACATGAGTTATCTAATTGGCTAAATAATGAAATATATCAAAAGGCTATATTTAAAGCAGATACTGCCTATAGATCATATTTTGAGCTATTAAGATATCAAAAGAAAAATGATTTAGAAATAACTGCTAAAGAACCAGATTATATAAGTGGATATTTTCCAATAACATTTTCATATATAGGTAAAAAGTATGAAAATGGTAAAAGAGTATTCAATATACCACTTTCAGTTCCATTTAAAAGATTCTTAAGAGAAATAGCACCTGATATTACTTATTTAAAGCAATATGTAGATGTTAATAAATTAGAATTACCAGATGACTATTTTATTAAATTATCTATTCCAAGAGTACTTACAAATAAAAAGATAAAAGAAATATCAATTATACCAATACATAATGGAAAGAAATTTGAGATAGCATATACATATTTAGATGAAAAAGAAACACCAAAAGTAAGTGGTAATGGAGTAATGGCAATAGATTTAGGAATTAATAATTTAGCCACATGTGTAACAGACAAGGGTAAAACCTTTATTATTGATGGAAAAAGAATAAAATCTATGAACCAGTATTATAATAAACGAATGGCTGAATTAAAAAAGGAAAATCCGTATTGTCTTAGATTAAAAGAAAACCCACTAACAAATGATTTAGAATATGTAAAAGATTTAAAGAAAAATCTAAAACCAAATGAGAAATATAAATCTATTCAAACAAAAAGAATGATAAATCTAATGGTTAAAAGAGAAAACAAAATCAATGATTATATTTTTAAATCATCAAAAATGATAATTGATTATTGTCTTAATAACAAGATAAATAAAATAGTATTAGGATATTCAAATAATTTCCAAAAAGGATTTGAATATAGTAATGACTATGATAATAAGAATAATTATCAAAAGCACATTGAAAAGAATAAGATAAAAGAGAATAATCAAAAATTTATTTCAATACCATTTGGAAAGCTTAAATCAAGATTAGAGTATTTATGTAAGAATCATGGTATTGAATTAATATTACAGGAAGAATCATATACCTCATTATCATCATTTATGGATTTAGATGAATTACCAGTATATAAAGAAGAAGCTAAGGAATATACATTTAGTGGTAAAAGAATAAAAAGAGGCTTATATGAAACAAAAACAGGTAAATATATTAATGCAGATTTAAATGGAGCATTAAATATATATAGAAAAAGTAGCGTATGTGATATGGAAGTAATTTCAAATCTAATACGTAGAGGTGTGAGCACACCAAAACGACTTCAAGTTATTTGA
>JAEEGL015322029.1_pt1 | contig 13330 bp, 11 predicted proteins | sample 9134231 | NCBI WGS metagenome assembly JAEEGL01 (sample SAMN16246548, study PRJNA631951) | gut metagenome | biome: gut microbiome; feature: rumen; material: fiber-attached | host: Bos | place: Iran: Karaj | collected 2018-10 | reverse complement strand
TCCCCGTTGTAAACGGGATGGGGCAGCCCTTTTAAGACCGCCGCCCCGAAGGCTTCCGGATGGATCGCGCCGGTGTACTGTTCCGCCCCGGTGCGGCAGTGGACGGTGACATGGCCGAAGGGATACTCCGCCAGGATGTCCAGGATCCTTTGCCATTCCTCCGGCCGCTCGCAGCCGATCCGGGTCTTGACCGACAGGGAGATGGGCAGGGGGCGGGAAAAAACATAGTCCAGAAAGCTCATGAGATACCCGGGGTCCCGCAGCATGCCGCTGCCCTTCCCGCCCTTGGTCACCGTGGGCGAAGGGCAGCCCAGGTTGAGGTCCGCGCGGGAGTATCCCAGGGCGCTCACACAGTCCAGCCAGTGAAGGAGATGTTCCGGGTTCCTGGTCAGGGCCTGGGGCAGCACGTCCAGGCCCCGGTTCTCCTCCGGGGAAATGTCCCGCGCTTCCCGGGTGGTGAGGGTCATGGTCTGCGTCAGCTTGTGGAACGGCAGGCCGTATACGTCCACGCCGCCGAATATGTCGTGATGGACGCGCCGCAGGACGCCGTCCGTGATCCCCTCCATGGGCGCGAAAAAGATCTTCATAGCCGCCTTATCGCTTTCATCAGCAGTTGTTGTCCGGGTCGTGATCCCAGTAAGAGCGCTTCTGTTCCATTAGGTCCCGGATATCGTCCTCCCCGAACAGCCTGAAATGGTTGAGGTCCACCCCCACATTGAACCCGAAGGGCTTCCACAGCCCCGTGGACCGGTGGGTGTGCCCGAACAGGTTGAGGCAGCCGGGATCGTGATCCGTGGGCCTGTGGGTCAGGTAGAACCTTTCCCCGCAGATACGGGTGTAGGCGCCGCGCATCACGTCATCGAAACGGAACCCTTCCGTGTTCAGGCAGTATTCGCGGAACCGTTCAAAGTCCCCGCCGAAACACGCCGCGATGACCCGCTCCTCCGAATTGCCCGTGATCAGTTTGACGCGGGCGCGGATCTGCCCCGACACCGCCAGCCCCGATAAGTAGTCCTTTTCCAGATGATTGTAATTGCAGAAGTCCCCCAGCACCCAGATAGTGTCCTCCGGCCGGGCCTGGGCGTTCCAGATCCTCACCTGCTCCCGGGTGTATTCGGCGATATCCTTAAAAGGCCGCATCTCCCGCTCCATGATCACATGGGAATCCGAGCCGAAATGGGGATCCGCCGTGTACCAGGCGCGGCCGACGGCCCCGCTTTCCCCGTCCCGATCTCCCTCACGTATCTCCCCGACGTCGATATAAAACAGCTGGTCTTTCGTCCCGTAGATCGTTTCGAAAACGCCGATCTTTTTGAACCCGTATTTCTCATACAGGCCCTTTTCCCCGCTCATGATGTAGACCCGGGGGAACTTAAGGGAGCCGGCGTAGTCGATCGCGCGCCGGATCATGGTCTCCGAAAGGCGTTTCCCGCGGTGCTTTTCGTCCACGAACACGAAGCCGATGAAGGGGGCATAGCCGCTGCCTTCCGGCATCTCGTCCCTTTCGGTGAAGGTGCAGTACCCGATAAAACGCCCGTCTTCCTCCGCCGCGATCACCCGCTCCCAGTCCCGAAAAGTATTCTCACGCATCTGTTTTGCGAGGACCGGGCCCGCTCTCCAGGAGCATTCTTCCGCGTACGCGGCAAGTTTTTCCCACAGGGGATGCCCTTTCCGCATCAGATGGATCTTCATACCCTGCTCCCCTCCTTTCAGCAGTCCCACCGGCATGAACGCATATCCACATGGCCGTCCGGCCTGAAGGCGACCCCCTCCGCCTCCAGCAGCGCCCGCTGCTCCGAAAATCCGGGCGCCGTCCGGCCCGAGTGATCCACCACCCGGTGGCAGGGAAAATCCCCGTAGAGCTCCGCCATGCTCAATACCCTGCCCACCAGGCGCGCGGAACGTTCCCGGCCGATGAGGCGCGCGATCTGCCCATAGGTGGCCACGCGCCCTTCGGGGATCTCCGCCACCGCGGAGAGCACCTCGTAGATGAGGTCCCGGTCCATGACGACACGCCCGCTCATCGGGGATCCCCGCCCCCTGTCTTCTCCTGCCCGGGGAGCTTTTTGGACAGGTACAGCACCAGATCGTCGTCATTGGTATAGACGGTGTCATACGGGGTGCAGTTTTTTCCCCGGTACCATGCCCCGGAGCCGTCGGGGATATAGCCCCGTTTGACATACATCCTTTGGGCCGCCCCATAGCCGTTGTGCAGGCCGACGGCCAGGCACACCGTATCCGCGTATCCCGAGGCGATCCGCTCCGCCGCGCTGATGAGCGCGGTGCCGACGCCCCTGCGGCGGTACTTCATCAGCACGCCAAAGTCCACGATCTCCGGCCATCCGGTGCCCGTGAAGGGGCCCTCGACCGCCTCCCGGTACACATTGATATAGCCGGCGGCCTCGCCGAAGTATTCCGCTGCCAGGGGGACGCACCGGCCCTGATCCCGGTGCCTCAGATGCTCCAGGTATTTCTCCTCGGACACATGCCAGCCCTGCCGGAGCTCCTCCTCGGTGAAGACCTGCGCGTCGGCAATGTCCAGATCCCGGATGGTGATCTCATCGTCCCTGTACCATATCATCCCGCCATACCGCCTTTCGACCTCATCCCCGAATCTGCCCGGCCTGTGGAGCCTGCCCCGGATCCGGGGACGGGCGGCCCTTTCCCGCGGCCCGGTCGATCTGAGTGATCCGGCCCAGATGATCCAGGATGTACTGCTGCGCGTTCCAGTCATACAGCACGGCGACATAGTCCCCCTTGCTGCCCGTTCTGTTCTCGGTCCTGATCCCCAGCTCCGCGCCCCGCGGCGTCGGCTGCCGCTTTATCCTGCCCTGCGGATCGGTCACCTCCGTGAGGAGGCCCTCTTCCAGCAGGAAGGCAACGACGCTCCTGTAGCTCAGCTTTTTCATCGTCTCCGGATCCACAAGGGAATTGATCCGCTCGGTGACGGCGCTGACGGCGATGGGAAACTCCAGGGGCCGGAGCCCCCGGGCCTGTTCTTCAGTCAGTTCAAAGGGCCGCAGCGCGGCTCTCGGAGGTCTCTGAAGCCCGCCCCTTTCGATCACCCGGCGCAGCACATCGGAGATAAAAAACAGGCAGCGCGAGATGCGCACCTGGTTGACGATGTCCGTTTCCGGGAGCGGCTGGTCCGTCAGGGGATCGATGCCGTTGGCAAGTTTGTCCAGATAGGTCTTCGCATGGATCATGATCTGCAGTTCCGTCGCCATGTTGACCGCCTCCGTTTTGATCCTTTCTTTCTATTTAAGATATCATAATCCCCTCTGTCCGGCAACGTGTTTCTTTCCCGGCACACAAGAAAAGGACGGGTGAGATGAACTCACCCGTCCGGGATCATGGTTTAAAGATCAGGCGTTCTTGTTGCCGGACCTGCGGTGGCGCACCGTGTCCTCCGCGGGCGCGTCCTGCGCCGGCTCCTCACGGCGGGACACCCGGAAACCGTCAGCCTCCAGGGGCTCCTCTTCCGTTTCCGGCTTTTCCTCACGGGCGCGGATCACGTCCTCCACGGAAACGTCCGGTTCCGGCGCGTCGTCATCGTCGGAAACGTACTCCGCCTCCCGCTCGGGTGTCACCACCCGGGGGGCCTTACCGTCGTCCATGGGCCTGCCGTCGCCTTCCTCGGAATAGTCCCGCTTGTCGGACAGATCCAGATGGTCGTAAGCGTTGTCGGAGCGGTGCTTCGCGGCGGTGCGCTTGGCCGACGCGGCGAGGAACAGGATGAGGCTCACCGCCAGCAGGCCGCCCAGCACCAGGGCCAGGATGGAGGCCACGTTCCAGCCGTTCCTCAGGATGCTGTTGACATCCTCCAGGACCGGGGGCGGCGAGGTGACCAGGGGCGCCACGGTCACGGGCGCTTCGGTCACCGGGGGCTGCGTGGGAGGCACGTAGGGGATCTCCAGGGTGTTGGACTCGAAGGTCATGTTGTTGCCCAGAGTATCCTTGGTGGTGGCGGTGAAGCGGTATTTGCCGCCCTGGGACAGGTTCGCGTCCCATTCCAGCTTGGCGGTCTTCCCGGCGCCCAGGGCCGACAGGGTCTGCATCACGGTGCTGCCGTGGCGGATGGTGATGCCGGTGGCCTCGATGTCGGAATTGTTGGTGACGTTCAGGGTGAAGCGCACCACGGCGGGCTGGGAGGGGATGGTGTCGTGGTCGCACTTGAGGTCCAGGGACAGCCGCAGGGTCTTCTCCGGGTCATAGACCTGCACGGAGACCGGCTCGAAGTTCATGGTGTGGCTCTCGCCCGTGTTGTCGTTGAGGGCCGCGGTCATCTTGAAGGTGGCCGGCTCGGTGAGGGTGAACTCCCGTTCCTTCTCCACCACGGTGCCCGCCGGGATCTCGAGCCCGGTGAAGATCTCACCGCGCTGGTCGTCCCGCACGGTGACATTGGAATAGGTGATGTTGCCGTTGTTGCTGAAGATCACCTTGATGACCGCCGGCTCGCCGATGTTCACCGACGGGGTGACGGCCTCGGCCTTCACGCTCAGGTCGTTGACGGCCTTGGGCACGGTGATGTCGACGAATTCCTCGCGCTGGGTCTCGTCCTCGCCCGCCACGTTGTACGCGATGGTGGCTCCGCTCACCAGATCCTTATTGCCCATGACGGCGATGAAGGTCACGGTCTTGCGGCCGCCCACGGGCAGCTTGTCGATGGTCTCCACACGGTTGGAGATCTTTTCACTGACGCGGACCTTGGTGAGCTCCACGTTGCCGTTGTTGACCAGATCATAGGTGACCTTCACCTGCTTGCCCTCACGGCACACCTCGGGGGTGATGGTGCGGGTGGCGTTGAGGCCGGCCTTTTCCACATTGAAGGTCAGGGCCACGGGCGCGTCAAGGGTCACGGTGAAGATCATGCCGGACGCGTCCTGCTGATGATACTGCACCTGATAGACCGCCCTGCCCTTGTCCAGCTCTTCCTGGGACACCTGCCAGGAGCCCTGCCAGGTGTAGAAGCCGTCGGCCTTGAGCTGAAGCTTCCCGTTATCGCCGAATGACTCCACCGGCTTGCCGCTGGGGTCCAGAAGCGTCACCGGATCGGTGATATCCTCCTTGGTGACATTGGCCACCCTCAGGGATACCTGGATCTCGCCGGGGCCGCTCATCTCCGTGCCGGTGGCTTCCACCGTCACCTCGATCGGATCCACCTGTTCAGCGATAGCGCCGCATATGAGCATAAGGCAGACTGCCATTAAAACGCTGAGCCATTTACGGGCCGTGTTCACTGCCACTCCCCTCCCTCAAATTGGGAATTGATCTCGATTGAAACAGTATAAACCGCCTATTATTGTAACTTAAAGGGCCCGCATTGTCAAGCGTGCCAGCAGGCCGCCGTGTGACCGGGTGAAACTTCCTTCATCGGCGGGCGCTGCGCGCGGCATTCCTCCGTGCAGTACCGGCACCGGGTGTGGAAGGGACAGCCCCTGGGCGGATCGGCGGGATTGGGCACGTCCCCCTCCAGGATGATGTGCTTTGACTTGTTTTTCGGGTCGTGGGAGGGCACCGCGCTCAAAAGAGCCTGGGTATAGGGATGGACCGGATGGCGGTACACCTCCTCCGTGGGGCCCGTCTCCATCAGGGATCCCAAGTACATGACCCCCACGCTGCCGCTGATGTGGCGCACCACATTGAGGTCGTGGGAGATGAAGATCATGGACAGTTCCATCTCCTGCTGCAGCTCCATCATCAGGTTGAGGATCTGGGCCTGGATGGACACGTCCAGGGCGGACACGGGCTCATCCGCCACCACGAAGGACGGATGGGTGATCAGGGCCCGGGCGATGGAGATGCGCTGCTTCTGCCCGCCGGAGAACTGGTGGGGATACCGCTCCAGCTGATCCGGGGTCATGCCGATGAGGCGCAGCATCTCCTCCACCCGCTCCCGGGTCTCGGCGGGGCTCAGATCGAAATGCACCTTCAGAGGCTCGCTGAGCAGCTTCCACACGTTCATGCGGGGATTGAGAGATGAATAGGGGTTCTGGAAAATGAACTGCATGTCCCGGCGCTTGAGGCGCATCTGCTCCTCAGTAAGGGCGCTCAGGTCCTCCCCTTTGAAGAACACCTGCCCCTTCGTGGGCTCGATGAGGCGCAGGACGGCGCTCCCGGTGGTGCTCTTGCCGCAGCCGGACTCCCCCACCAGGGCGAACACCTCCCGGGGCCGCACGGTGAAGGACACATCCTCCACGGCGTGCACGTGGCCCACCACCTTCTTCATCAGCCCCCGGCGGATCGGGAAATAGACCTGCAGGCCCCGCACATCCAGCAAAGTATCATTCGTCATCCCGCTCACTCTTCCACCTCCCCGCCGTACAGGAAGCAGCGGCAGCTGTGCCCCGGAGCGATCTCGCGGAGAGCGGGCATGCTCTCCCGGCATTTGTCCATGCACTTGTCACACCGGTCCGCGAAGCGGCAGCCCTTTCCCCACCGGCCCCCGGGCGGCACGATGCCCGGGATGGTATACAGCTTCCTGCTCTCCCCGCCCAGGGACGTGACGGCCCTCAGCAGCCCGGAGGTGTAGGGGTGCGCCGTATGGTCGAAGAGCTCCTCCACCCCGGCCTGCTCCACGATCTGCCCCGCGTAGAACACCGCCACCTCCTCGCAGGTCTCCGCGATGACCCCCAGGTCGTGGGTGATCATCACCACGGAGGTGTCCTTTTTTTCCTTCAGGTCGTTCATCAGCCGGAGGATCTGGGCCTGGATGGTCACGTCCAGAGCCGTGGTGGGCTCGTCGGCCAAAAGGAGACGCGGATCGTTCATCAGGGCGATGGCGATCATGATGCGCTGCAGCTGACCGCCGGAGAGCTGGTGGGCGTAGGAAGCGAGGGTCTGCTCCGGCCGGGGGATGTTGACCTGGCGCAGCATGTCCAGAGCCTTTGAGCGCATCTCGGCCTTCTTCATGCCCGGGAAGTGGAAGCTCAGGGCCTCGTACATCTGCATCTCCACGGTGAAGATCGGGTCCAGGGACGTCATAGGCTCCTGGAAGATCATCGAGATCTCCCGGCCCCGGATCTGGCGCATTTTCTCCCTGCTCACTTTGGTCAGGTCCGTCTCCCCGTCCCGGCCGTCAAAGAGGATCTGCCCCTCACTGACCTTCAGGGGATAGGGCAGCAGGCCCAGGATGGCGCTGGCGGTGATGGATTTGCCGCAGCCGGACTCCCCCACGATGCCAAACGAGCATTTGCGGGGGATGGAAAGGTCCACCTTGTCCAGGAGGCGCACGGTGTCCTTTCCCCGGAGGGTGGTGATCTTCAACCCTCTGATCTCAAGAAGATGTTCCAATCGGCGTCCCTCCTTACAGCTTCAGCTTGGGGTCGAGCACATCCCTGAGCGCGTCCCCCAGGATGTTGAAGGACAGGATGGTGATGATGATGAACAGCGCCGGGAAAATGACCAGCCACGGCGCCCGCTCCATGAACTTGCGGGCGTCGGAGAGCATGCTGCCCCAGGAGGGATCCGGGGGCTGGATGCCCAGGCCCAGGAAGCTCATGGACGCCTCCGTGAGGATGGCGCCGGACAGGGCCAGGGTGGCCTGCACGGTGAAGGGCGCCATCACGTTGGGCGTGACGTGCCTGAAAAGGATGCTCATCTTTTTAAGGCCGATGGACCGGGCGTTGGCGATATAGTCCGTGGACTTGACGGTCTTCACCGAGGCCCGCACGGTCCTGGTGAACACGGGGATGTTCACGATGCCGATGGCGATCATCGTGTTGACGATGCTCGTGCCCAGGGCGGACACGATGAACAGCGCCAGCAGGATGGAGGGGAAGGCGAAGATGACGTCCATCACCATCATGATGACCGTTTCCACCCGGCCCTCGAAAAAGCCGGCGATCAGGCCGAACAGGTAGCCGAAGCCGGCCGCGATGCCCACGGCCACGATGCCCACGATGAGGGACACCCGGGCCCCGTACACGATGCGGCTGAACACGTCCCGGCCGAAATTGTCCGTGCCGAACCAGTAAACGGCGTTGGGCCCGGTGAGCTTGTCCCGGGCGTGCATCTTGGCCACGTCGAACCGGGCGATCCACGGGGCGAACACCGCCAGAAGGATGATGAGGCCCACGCCGATCATGCCGGCGCGGCCCATGGGATCGAGCCACAGCTGCTTTAGGAGGCTCTCGCTGCCGGGGAGAGCGCGGTTCCTGACGGGCTTGACCTTTTTCTTCATCGCCGCCCCTCCTTTACTGATAGCTGATCCGCGGGTCGATATAGGTGTAGAGGATATCCACCAGCAGGTTCACGACCACGTACACGAAGGCAATGAACAGCACGCAGCCCTGCACCACCGGATAGTCCCTCTGGGAGATGCCGGTGAGGGTGAACTGCCCCAGGCCGGGGATGGAAAAGATCTGCTCGATCACCACGGTGCCGCCCATCAGGCCGCCGATCTGCATGCCGATGAGCGTCACGATGGGGATGGAGCTGTTCCGGAAGGCGTGCCGGAAGATCGTCACCCTCTCCGGCGCGCCCTTGGCCCTCACGCCCTTGATATAGTCCTGCCGGAGCACCTCCAGCATGGAGGAACGGGTCATGCGCATCACGGAGCCCGCCATCACGGACCCCAGGATGAACGCCGGCAGCAGCATGATCTCCATATTGGTGCCGAAGTTCTCGAACGGGCCCACGTATTTGACCGGGGAGTAATAATTGAACGCCTTGGAAAAGAAAAGGATCAGCAGCGTGGCGGAGGCGAAGTTGGGCACGGACACGCCCAGCAGCGCCACCACCCGCACGATCCTGTCCACCACGCTGTTGCGCTTGAGGGCGCTGAGCACCCCCAAAGGCAGGGCGATGATCCACGCGATCACGCAGGCCAGGAGCGCCAGTTCCGCCGAGATCCCGAACCGGTTCATGATCTCAGGGAACACCGGCGCGCCCGTGCGGAAGGAGTCCCCGAAGTCGCCGGTCACCGCCTTCCCGATCCAGGAAAGGTACTGCTGGAGCAGGGGCTTGTCCAGGCCCAGTTTCTTTTCCCACATGGCCCGCAGCTCGGGCGTTTCCTCGATGCCCAGGATCCCGGACACCACGTCGCCGGGGATGAGCTGCATGACGATGAAGATGGCGATGCTCACGCCGATCAGGATGGGGATCAGCCCTATCAGGCGCCGGATGATGTAATCGCGCATGGCTCACACCTCAGGTCAGATTCAAACAGGCAAGGTGCGGGGCATACGCCCCGCACCTTCAGTCATATCACAGTATCACTTGTTCAGAGTCACGCCGGAGAAGTTGTTGGCGTTGGAAGCGTTGGGGGCGAAGCCCTCCAGGGCGGTGGAGGCCAGGAAGTACTCCTGCGGGCTGGCCACGATGGCCACGACGCAGTCGTTCAGGATGATCTCGATGGCTTCCTTATAGTATTCCTCGCGCTTGGCGGTATCGGAAGTGGCCACGGCCAGCTCGCACAGCTCGTCCACCCGGGCGTTGGAATAATCCTGGATGTTGGCGGAAGAACCGGTCTTGAAGAAGAACGCCACCGCGCGGCTGGGATCGGAGCCCGCGCCGTTCTGGCAGACCATGATATCGAAATCGTGGCCGTTCCAGGCGTCCAGATACTGGCCGCGCTCCACATCCTGCACATTGGCCTTGATGCCGATCTCGGCCAGCTGCTGCTCCACCACCAGGCCGGTGTCGCGGATGCTGTCCAGCAGGCCCACGATGATATTGGTCTCGAAGCCGTCGGGATAGCCCGCCTCGGCCAGAAGGGCCTTGGCCTTCTCGATGTTCTGAGTGTAGTACTCGTTGCCGGACACATCCACGGCCCAGTGGCCCAGGGAGGCGGGCACAAAGCCGGAGATCAGGGCCTTGTCGTTGAAGGCGAACTCGATGATCTCTTCACGGTCCAGGGCCAGGTTGACGGCCTGACGCACCAGGGGGTTGTCAAAGGGCGCGCGGTTCGGGTTCAGGAACAGACCGGTGTAGTTGCGGCTCTGATAGGAGACGGTCTTGATGTTATCGTCCTTCTCCACCAGGTCCAGCATCGCGGTATCCGCCACGATCAGGTCCACCGCGCCGGTGCGCAGGGCGGCCAGGCGGGCGGAAGCGTCGGTGAGCACGTAGAACTCGATGGCGTCGAAGGTGGCCTTGCCCGCCTCGTCGAAGTATCCGGGATAGGCCTTCACGGTGACGCTGTTGTCCGGCACCCACTCGCCCAGGGTGTAGGGGCCGGTGCCGCCGTCCGCCAGCAGCAGGCTGCCCTCATTGGCTTCCACCACGTCCTTGTCCACGATGGAGCAGTAGGAGGAGGACAGGTTGGCCAGGAAGGGCGCGTTGATGTTCTTGAGGGTGATCTTCACGGTGTAGTCATCCACCACTTCCACCGTGTCGATATCGCCGGCGTAGCTGCTGGAATTGCCCAGGGCGCCCAGGTTCGGGTCGAGGATGCGGTCGAAGGAGTACTTGACATCCTCGGCGGTCATCTTGCGGCCGGAGTGGAAGGTGACGTTCTCCGCCAGATGGAAGATATAGGTCACGTCATCGGGCTGCTCCCAGCTGGTGGCCAGCTCGGGCACCACGTTCAGGTCCTCGTCCACGTCCACCAGGGTGTTGTACATCTGCGCGATCATGCGCATGGAGGCCACGGCGGAAATGGTGTGGGGGTCAAAGCCGCCCGCCGCGTCGGCGTCCACGCCGTAACGGAGCACATTGCCCTCGGCCATGGCCATGGGGACAAGGGACAGCGCCATAGCGAGCGCCAGCAGGATGGATAACGCTTTCTTCATAACAGCACCTCTTTCTCAATATTTCAAAGCGCCGGAGCGCTTCGATCCGAAGGTGATATTCCCAAAGTTTCTTACGGCACAGTTTACCATATTTTTACCCGGCATACAAGCAAAAATACAGTGTCATCAACGATTGACCTTTGCGTGATTTCTGATATCATGGACCTGTGGACTCACCGACTTTTAAAAGGAGACATCTGATATGAACAGGATCTGGTCCGGCGGCACTTTCCTGCTGCCCGGGGAAAACATCGATCTTAAAAAATACGCGGTCATCGCGTGCGATCAGTACACCTCCGAAAAGGAAAAATGGGAGGCGGCCGACGCTTTCGTGGGAGGCGCCCCCTCCACCCTCCGGATGATCCTGCCGGAATGCCGGCTCGATGAGACGGAAAAAAGGGTGCCTCAGATCCAGCGGGCGATGAAAGACTATCTCGCCCGGGGCGTGCTCACCGAGAAGGTCCGGGACGGGTTCGTGCTCACGGAGCGTTCAACGCCGTCGGGCGCACGCTGGGGCCTTGTCATCACCGTGGACCTGGAAGCCTATGACTACTCTCGTTCGTCCGTCTCCCCCATCCGCCCTACGGAGGGCACCATCGTGGAGAGGATCCCGCCCCGCCTCAATGTGCGCCGGGGCGCCCCGATCGAGCTGAGCCACGTGATGATACTGCTGGACGACCCGGAGGACACGGTCATCGGCCTGGCCCGGGATATGCTCAGCGGCCTGCCCCTCCTCTATGACACGGACCTGATGATGTCCGGGGGGCACCTGAGGGGCTGGGCCGTGGAGGGCGAAGCCCTCAAAAAGACCAGGGACGCCCTGGACAGGCTGCTCGACAGCAAACGCCCGGGGGACATCTTTTTCGCCGTGGGCGACGGCAACCACTCCCTGGCCACCGCCAAGGCTTATTGGGAGGAGCTCAAAAAGTCCCTGCCCAAAGAGGCCCTCAAAGACCATCCGGCCCGATGGGCATCCGTGGAACTGGTGAACATCTACTGCCCGGCCCTCACATTCGAGCCCATCCACCGGGTGGTGTTCCACACGGACGCGGACCGGGTGCTCGACTGCCTCGCCCCGGCCTCCCCCGTGCCCTGCGCGGCGGATCCCGACGTCGTCCTGGTGACCGGGGACGGGGAGAAACCCCTGCGCTTTGAAAAGCCCCTGCATCCCCTGCCCGTGGGCACCGTTCAGGCCGCCCTGGACCAAAGGGGCGGGTTCGAGATCGATTACGTCCACGGGGAGGACGCCGTGCGCGCCCTTTCATCCCGGCCCGGCACCGTGGGCATCCTGGTGCCGCCCATCCCGAAGGACGGTTTCTTTGACGCCGTGCGCCCCGGTCCCCTGCCCCGGAAGACCTTTTCCATGGGCGAGGCCAACGAGAAACGCTTCTATATGGAAGCGCGCCTGATCACGGGAGAAAAGGCATGAACAAGAACGATATCCTGACCCTGACCGTCGAGAAAATGGCCGGCAGCATGGGCCTGGCCCGGCACGAGGGCATGACGGTGTTCATCAAAAACGCGCTGGCCGGCGAAAAGGTCACCGCCCGGGTGGAAAAGGTGCAGAAAAACTGTGCCTTCCTCAAGGCCCTGGAGATCCTCACCCCCTCGCCGGCGCGGCGGGAGCCCCCCTGCCCCTGCTACCGGCAGTGCGGCGGCTGTGTGCTGCAGCACATGGACTACCAAACGGGGCTTGAGATCAAGCGGGAGCATATCAGGGACGTGCTCGCCCGCATCGCCAAAGTGGATCTGGATGTGCCGCCCGTATGGGGCATGGACGACCCCTGGCGGTACCGCAACAAGGTGATCCTGCCCGTGGCCAGTGTGGACGGCCGCGTCCGGGCGGGCTACTACGCGCCCCGCAGCCACCGCCTGGTGCCGGTGGAGGACTGCCTGCTGACCGATCAAAGCACCATGCCCGCCGTGAAGGCGGTGCTCAAATGGATGGAAGAGTACTCTGTGCCGCCCTATGACGAGAGCAGCCACAGCGGCCTCATCCGCCACATCATGCTGCGCCGCGACCGTGAAGGACATATCATGCTGGTGGTGGTGTCCCGGCAGGACATCCCGCATAAAGAAGAACTGAAGCGGGCCGCCGACGCCCTCCCCGCGGTCACCTCCCTGATCGTGAACATCCAGCCCCAAAGGGGCAACGTGGTGCTGGGCCCGAAGAATGAAGTGCTGTCCGGGGAAGAGCGCCTGAGGGACACCCTGTGCGGCAGCCTGTTCGATATCTCCCCCTTAAGCTTCCTGCAGGTGAACATCTCCCAGGCCGAGCGGCTGTACCGGTGCGCCCTGGACTTTGCCGGCCTTCAGGGGGACGAGCGGGTGCTGGACCTGTACTGCGGCGCCGGCACCATCTCCCTGCTGCTGGCGAAACACTGCCGGGAGGTGGTGGGCATCGAGGCCGTGGAGGCCGCCGTCCGGGACGCCGGAAGCAACGCCCGCCTCAACGGCGTGAAAAACGCCCGGTTTTTCGCCGGGAACACAGAAGACGTGCTCCCCGGGCTGATCGAAAGGGAGGGCGCCTTCGACGCCGCAGTGCTGGACCCGCCCCGGAAGGGCTGCGATATAAAGGTGCTGGACGCCCTGGCCGC
>JAEEGL015151266.1_pt1 | contig 13330 bp, 11 predicted proteins | sample 9134231 | NCBI WGS metagenome assembly JAEEGL01 (sample SAMN16246548, study PRJNA631951) | gut metagenome | biome: gut microbiome; feature: rumen; material: fiber-attached | host: Bos | place: Iran: Karaj | collected 2018-10 | reverse complement strand
TTGTGCGTGCCGCTGAATATCGTGTTCTTCCTGATGGAGAACGTCTTGCCGCAGTCCTTGCAGACGAACTTCTGGCTGCCGTTGCGCTGGACATGGACGCCTCCGCATATCGGGCATACCCGGCCGTCAGCGAACCGCTTCTCCGTCAGCATAGTCTCCCATATCCTCATTGCCGTCTTGGGCTTCTCCGAGCATCTTCAGGAATTCGGCTCGCTCTCCTTCCGGCAACTGCCTGAACAGTTCCATGACGCTCTCCGCCGTGTGTCTTTGCTTTTACATAACTCAACAACGAAATAATCGGTCTATTATTGTACTACAGCCTTTTAATTTATCTCCCTCATTCCCAGTTTTCTGGGTGGGCCTGCGAAAGTTAAATGAAGATTATGACGAAAGATTCGATGGATTTCAATTGGGAATTCCAAATGCTGAAGTCAAACGATGTCTATCATCAGTAGCAAGCTATATAAAATAGGTGTGAATTTCTCCAGCGCAACGCGGCGGATTGAGGGTTGGAAGATGGTCTAAACCGTACAACTATCACGCCCAAAGCAGCAATCCCGAACAGATTATCAGTCCCGTAACGAACAAGTCGATGATGCAGAAGCCCATGATGTCTTTGGCACTCAGTTTGGCTATGGCCAAGGCCGGCAAAGCCCAGAAAGGCTGAATCAGGTTGGTCCAAGCGTCGCCCCATGAGATGGCCATACCCGTCAGTCCGGCATCGACTCCCAAAGTGGCGCCCGCAGTGAACATAATCGGCGCCTGAATGGCCCAGTGGCCGCCGCCCGAAGGCACGAACATATTGAGGATGGCAGCGCAGAAAAAGGTAAACAAAGGATAAGTCTTTGGCGTTGAGATGGCTACGCAAGCATTGCTCACCACCTCGCCCAAGCAGATGCCCGACTCGCCCACGCCCGTGATGATGCCCATGATGCCCGCATAAAACGGGAATTGCAGCAAAATGCCCGCCGCGCCGTTCACCGATTTTCCAAAAGCTCTGACGTATGCCAACGGCGTGCCATGCAGGATAATACCGAGGAAAAGGAACAGCATAATGACCGCGCCGAGGTCGAAACTGCCGCCTTTGAAGAACAATTTGATGACCAAATACGACAGGCCCAATATGGAGATAATCCAAGAAAGGACACGACTGTTTTCCATTTTTTCCGCGGGTGAAGTCGCTTTTGGTACTGGCTTGGGTTCTTCCTCAAAAAGCAAGGACGGCTCGATGCTAACCACTTGGTTGTCTTTGGGATGCATTAGCGAATTGACCACCACAATGGCCACGATGACCACTGCCACCATAATCAGATTTTGCGGTGCAAGGATGGTTTGACCGATGGGAACAGGATGCGTCAAAGCCCCTTTCGTGACGGCTTCCAGATTGAAGCCTTCAGTTGCCATCGTCAGCGGAATAGAGCCTGAAAGTCCGGCGTGCCACACCACGAAACCGCTGTATGCCGAGGCAATAAGTAGCCGATAATCAACGCCTTTCAGCTTCTTGGCGATTTCCTTGGCGAAGATAACTCCAACGATAAGGCCAAAGCCCCAGTTGAGCCAGCACGCAATAGCCGAAATGCCAGTCACCAAGGCAATGGCTCCCGCAGGCGTTTTCGGCTTGGCCGCCAATGCGCTAATGCCCCGCTTGATGGACGGCGCAGCAGCCAAGGCCGAACCGCTTACCAACACCAAAGCCATCTGCATAGCGAAGGCCAACAACGACCAAACACCGTTGCCCCAATGCTCAACCACCTCAATGGGCGATTGCTTGCAAATCGGCATGGCGATAATGAAGGCCAACAAAGTCAAAACGACAGCAAAAATGAAAGGTTCAGGTAGGTATTTCTGAACTAACTTGACACAAAAACGAATGATTTTTTGGAACATATTCTTGGATTTAAAGATTTAAGATTCAAAGATTTAAGACAAGTCGGCATTTCGACAGGCTCAATGGCCTTAGGTCCTTGAGCTTGCCGAAGGGCCGGTATCATACTCGACTTCTTCAAGGAAAAGCGCATGGGCAGGCACAGAGGTTCCGGCTTCGCAGCGGTCTTTCCTCTCGATGACGGCGCGAAACTCTTCCAAAGTCATGCGCCCTTTCCCGACTTCCAACAACGTGCCGACGATGGCCCGCACCATATTGCGCAAAAAACGGTCGGCCTTGATACGAAAAACGAGCAAACCGTCTTGTTCAAACCAACGCGCCTCCATGATTTTGCAATTGTTGGTCTTTACTTGGGTATGAACTTTTGAAAAACTCGTAAAATCCTCATACTCAAAGAGAAGATTTGCGGCTTCTTGCATTTTCGGGATGTCCATGTCGCCGTAAAGAAAATAGGCATCGCACATATGGAACGGGTTCTTCGTGCGCGTGATGTAATAGTGATAAGTGCGCGAAACGGCATCGAAACGGGCGTGCATGTCGGGGGCGACCTGCCAAATCCGATAAATCACGATGTCCTCGGGCAAAAATGTATTCATCTGACGTGCAAGCGTTTCTGTGTCCTTGATTCCGTTTTCAAGGTCGAAATGGGCGTAATAATTTCGGGCATGGACACCCGTGTCGGTTCGCCCGCAGCCCGTGATGCCAACCGTTTGCCCCAATTTGAGGCTCAAACAACGCTCCACCGTAGCCTGAACGCTTGGCGCGTGAGGCTGAATCTGATAGCCATTGTAGCGGCTACCGTTGTAGGCCATGTGGATGAAATACCGAGGCATCGCGTTGCGTTTTTTGAACTCGCAAAAATACGGAATTATTCTGTACTTTTGCGCCATGATTTATCAACTCAACGACGACAATTGCTTTTTCCCACCTGTTGACCACGCCAACCGAGATGGCCTTTTGGCCTTTGGCGGCGACCTCACGCCCCAACGCCTCATCATGTCCTATGCCAACGGCATCTTCCCGTGGTACAACGAAGACGAACCTATCCTTTGGTGGTCGCTTGACCCTCGATTGGTCATTCGTCCCGGTGAGATGAAAGTCAGCAAGTCATTACGCCATACGTTGCGGTCAGGAAAATTTGATATGAGAATCGACACCCGTTTCCGCGAGGTGATGACGCATTGCGCCGACACGCCCCGCGAGGGACAGGACGGCACTTGGATTTTGGACGAGATGATTGAGGCATATTGTCACCTGCATGAATTAGGTATCGCCCATTCCTTCGAATGTTATCTTGACGGCAAGTTGGTGGGCGGATTATATGGCGTTTCCATTGGGAAGGTCTTTTTCGGCGAGTCAATGTTCCACACCGTGACCGATGCTTCCAAAGTGGCATTTTATCATCTGCATCAATTTTTGAAAATCAACGGTTTCAAACTTATTGATTGCCAGCAAGAAACAAGCCATCTGATGAGTTTGGGGGCTTATACCATGCCCCGCAGCGAGTTTATCAATGAATTGAAGATTTTGACGCGAGAAGCAAGCATGGTGGGCAACTGGGGCGGAAAGGAATGCGAGGCGTTGTTTCTCCACATCGAGCAACCCGAAAAAGTCATGTTTCGGGTTTATGATTAGTTTTTTGAATTTTGCCCTTGCCAATCAAGGAAGATTTCTTACCTTTGCAGCGATATTCGGAACGGGCAAAACGCCGGTTCCCATTGTTTCATCAAAATAATCTTTATGGATTCCCAACCCATCAATGTCAGTGTAAACTCGGAAATTGGCAAACTCCAACATGTTCTGGTGCATACTCCCGGCCCTGAATTGGAAAGAATAACTCCCGAAAACGCGCATACATACCTGTTCAGCGACATTCTGAACATGCAGGTCGCACAAAAAGAATACGGCTATTTCAAGAAGGTGTTGCAAAAAGTTGCAGAGGTTCACGAAATCAGCGACTTGCTGACGGACATCCTGAAAATGGACCATATAAAGAACGGTCTTGTCGATAGGATATGCAGAGCCGAAAACAAAGGCTTCATTGCAGCTTATCTGAAGTCGCTTTCCGCCGAAGACCTTGCCCGTCAACTCATTGAAGGCGTGTATTTGGACGACATCACCTACATCAACAGCGACAAGTCGGCCCTGACGCCTATTCCCAACCTGTTTTTCATGCGCGACGCTTCGTTCACGATGTTCGACAACATCATGATCAGCAACATGGCCACACAGGTGCGCGCCCGCGAGTGCATGATTTTGGAAGCCATTTACAACCTTCACCCATTGTTTGAGACTAAAGTCATCAATCCCGTTCTGAATTACGACTCACGCGGCATTGGTACAGTAGAAGGCGGCGACGTGCAGATTATTCGCGACGATGTGGTGATTTGCGGCGTTGGCGCACGCACCAACATGCACGGCGTGGAAGCATTGGTGGAACATCTGAAGACCAAACCCGGGGTGAAACACTTGATTTTCCAAGAGTTGCCCCTTACTCCTGACTCCTTCATCCATCTCGACATGGTTTTCACCATGCTCGATGTGAACAAGTGCATGATCTACAAGCCTGTCATCAAGAGCAGCACTTTCAAGACGTTCCACATCACCATTGACGGACAAAAGGCTTTGGGAGCGGAAGCGCCTGACATGGTCAGCGCATTGAAATCCGTTGGCATCGACCTTGAGCCAGTGTATTGCGGCAACGGCAACGACGATTTCGCCGCCCGCGAACAATGGCACAGCGGCTGCAACTTCTTCTGCCTTGCCCCTGGTCAATTCCTCGGATATGGCCGCAACAAGCACACATTGGACGCTCTGAACAAGGCGGGATACAATGTCGTCACGGCTGCCGATGTGGTCAACGGCAAGTATGACCTCAGCGGAAAAAAGTGCATCGTCGCTTTCGAGGGCAACGAACTCTCCCGTGGTGGCGGCGGCGCACGCTGCATGACGATGCCTGTCCAAAGGATGGCTGTTGATTGGTAAATGATTTTTGCATAATATGAAAGTTTTGGTAGTCACCGAAACAGACTCATGCTGCGGCCCGATGGCTGCAGCATTTTTGCATGACTATTCGACCTCGATTGAGGTGGTTTCGGCGGGAAGGAATCCTGCGGAAACCATTGAACCATTGATGATTACAGCGATGAAAGAATGTCTGGTTGACTTGTCAGGCTATCAACCGAAAAGTGTTACAGAATTCGACTTTTCCGCTTTCGATGCAGTGTACGAATGTCCCGATTTTCCCGTGCCAACAACCCTTAAAGATTTTCGCGAACTACGCGACTTCATCAAAAACGAGGCATATCTGTTTTTCCTAAGCATCCGCCAATCTCCCCAACATCCCTCAACTCTAAACTCTAAACTCTCAACTATTTATAAACCTCGTTCTCGTCAATCAAATTATTCAGCAAAGCATACACCGTCAGTCCCGAAACGGACTTGATGCCGGTCTTGCGAGTGATGTTCTTGCGGTGCGAAATGACGGTGTGGATGGATATGTTCATCTGGTCGGCTATCTCCTTGTTCATCAAGCCTTTGGCGACGGCCACAAGCACGTCGATTTCGCGTTTTGAGAGTTCCACGTCGTCAGGTTTCTCGTTTTTGTCGGTGCTTTGAGCGATTTGGTTCAGTTTGTTGATGATTTTCAATTTGCTGTCGTTGATGCCGACGATGCCGTCAAAACCCTTAAGGGTCGACTCATCCGTGTAGACTGTCACCAAGGCGATGCGAACCAATTGCGGGTTTTCCTTGACCCATTGCGACACCATGTTTTGGCAGTTGAAACCCAACAACAATGGGTTTATTATCAGTATGTTGGCATCCGAAACGAGCAGTTTTTCCGATAGGTTTTCAGGAGAGTCCAACCGCATGACGACATCGAAGCCCGCCATGCCTTGGATGATTTCGTGAAGCCCGTTGGTGATGATTTCGGAGGCTTCGCAAATGACGACTCGGTTACTCATGGCTTGGCGTTTTCGAGGGATTCGACGAAGGGGATGAGGATGTGCTCCTCGATGAGCGAGTGGCTGCTGAGGTCGGCTGAAAGCTCGATGATGTCTGTGGCGATGCACACGCGCTCCGAGGGCAAAATGTTGCCCGGCAGGTACTTGATGAGGATGTTGGTCATGTCCTCAAGTGCGTCCTCGATGTTGCTGTGGTTGTGGCGGAACTGGTCGATGCTGTAGTCGGTTTTTTCGCCTTTGCGCAAAGCGGTGATATACGGAAACACCACTTCCTCCTCGTATTTGAAATGCTTCACCATTTCGCGTTTGTATTCGTTGTAGAAATGGTCGAGCATGTTGCCGTATTTCGGTCCTGCGGCCTTGATGATTCGACTGAGATGCTCCTCGATGTGGGGGAATCGCTCGTCTAAATAGGCTCTGTGCGAGGCACTTAGATAGGAGAGGAGTGAGGTGAGGTCAACATCGTTAGGTGCTTCGATGCGGACGGGCGTGTTGGGGTCGAAGTGGAGACTGCACACGGCGAGAAACAGGCGCGTGCTGACCTTGTCTTGTTGGCACACCTCGGCCACACTGCGGTCGCCGAAGCCCAATTGTATGCCGAAACGGGGGAGAAGTTGCAGCAGTTTCGGGTTGTCTGCAATCATCTCGTAGAGTTTCGATTTTTCGGAGAAAAGAGGTAGTTTGCTCATCGTATTGGCGTTTGAATGGTGAAGAATGGCATTCGTTAGGCTCAGGGCTCCTGATGGGTCGCGGTAGTTGAGCCTGTCGAAACGCCGCTTCTCGTTGTTTTGGACTGCAAAAATAAAAAAAACCGCCCGATTGGGAGCGGTTTTTCGTGTTTTCTGAAATATCGCGTTTAGGCTTCGGCTGGTGCTTCGGCGGCCGGAGCTTCCTCAGCGGGAGCCTCTTCGGCGGCAGCTTGAGCAGCGGCTTCGGCTTCAGCGGCTTTCTTGGCTTCCATTTCAGCAATGCGCTTCTTGGCCAATTCGGCGGCGCGAGCCTCGTTCACTTGCTTTTCGGCTTCCAAACGGGTCTTCTTTTCGCCACGAGCCTTCTCTTCGTTGGCCTTGACGATGTTGGCGGCCTTGGCTTCCTTCTCCTTCATCCAGTTCTGGAACTTGATTTCGGCTTGTTCCTCGGTCATTGCGCCTTTCTGGACTCCACGCAGCAGGTGATACGTCATCATCACGCCGGTCTTGCTGAGCAGCGAGCGGGCGGTGTCGGAGGGCTGAGCGCCAACGCTGTACCAATACAAAGCCCTGTCAAACTTGATGTTGATTTGAGCCGGTTCGGTGAGCGGGTTGTAGGTGCCTAATTTCTCAATGAATTTGCCATCACGTGGTGAGCGAGAGTCGGCAACTACGATGTGATAGAAGGGCTGACCCTTCTTGCCATGTCTTTGCAATCTGATTTTTGCAGGCATAATTTAATGTTTTAAGTTGATTTTTAATGAATTAACTAAAATCTACCCGAGATTTCGGGTGCAAAAGTACAAATTTTCGGCGAACCGGCTCACAAAATTCCATAAATTTGCGAACTTTTTTGAAATCGTGATATGAATAGGGAAAAGGAAGTCTATAAAGTGACCCTTTTGGGCAGCACGGTCAATGTGGTGCTAGTGGTGTTCAAGTTTGTGGCGGGCATCGTCGGCCATAGTTCAGCCATGATTGCCGACGCGGTTCATTCGGTTTCCGATTTTGCCACTGACATCATCGTTTTGGCCTTTGTGCGCATCAGCCACCGGCCCAAGGACAAGTCGCACGACTACGGTCACGGCAAGTTTGAGACCTTGGCGACCACGCTCATCGGCATTGCGCTTTTCGCGGTCGCCGTGGGCATTTTCATTGACGGTGCCAAGAAAATCGCTTTTTGGGCGAAAGGCGGCATTTTGCCCCAGCCTGGGATGTTGGCATTAGTGGCGGCTTTGGTTTCCATCTTGTTGAAAGAGTTGACGTTCCAATACACCAAGCGCAAGGCCGACCAACTCGATTCGCAGGCCATGAAAGCCAACGCTTGGCACCATCGCAGTGATGCACTGTCGTCGGTCGGCACTGCCATTGGCATCGGTGGAGCCATCCTTTTGGGAGAGCGTTGGGCTGTTCTTGACCCCATCGCTTCCATTGCCGTGGGTGCGCTCATTGTCAAGGTGGCCATCGACTTGCTCAAGAATGGCATGGGTGAGTTGATGGAACAATCCTTGCCCGATGAGGTGGAGAACGAGATTTTGGACATTGTGAGGCGTGTGCCGGGTGTCGCCGAGCCACACGACCTTTGCACCCGTCGCATCGGCAACCATTACGCCATCGAAATGCACATCCTCATGGACGGCGACATCCCACTAAAAGAAGCCCACGACAAAGCCTCCGAAATGGAACGCCTGCTGAAGGAACGCTACGGCGAGGAAACGCATATTTCCATCCATGTGGAGCCGAAGGAGGAGAAGGTTTCTGTATGAGGAAAATAGTTGATTGATGGCTCGCTTGACAACGCAGGATTGTTTTAAGGCGTAGTGAAACATCGAGAACGTCATTCCCAAGGATGTCGCCCATTCGCCGTTGCATCGTATGCTTGGATGCTGTTTTGCAAATGACGCATAAAGTCTTCGTAGCGATACATCCCGTTTGGAGCCTTTTCGAGTCCGATGAAACTGAGCTCGTATGACATTGGGGGATTGTCCAAATCCATTTGCTTCATTCCACGAATCTGGTTGGTGCTTTGGTACACCAGCCGGGCGCGTACATATCTCATTGGCTCAGAGCCGTCAGTGTCCAGCCATTGTTCCAACACCAATTTGAACCCTATAGGCGTTTTTGTCTCGATGGTGTTGGGCAGTTCGTATGGCTCAACCCTAAGAGCAGCCAGCACGGCGGCAATCATCGAGTCGTGTGAACACAGAAACGCAAATTTGTGGCCTTCTGGCACCATCTCCGATTGAATCCTTTTGAGCATGCAGTGGCACACGTTGACCGAGATGATGGGTGCTTTCGTGAATAGAATATCTCCACAATAATCCTTGATATAGGCTAATTTCTTCCAGCCGTCGAAACAGAGTCGGCGGCCAAATGCGGCATCCTTGACGTTGTCCATTTCATAATATTGTAGGACGAAGGCATCGCTGGCCATGTTGGCATCCTTCAGGCCGCCTCGCATCGAGGGCTCCAAGGGCTTTCCTTTTTTGTCATAGAAATCGAGGCAGACCTCAACGTGACCGTCAAAATGGTTGCTGCCGTGAGTGCGGGCATAGTTGGAGCGTTTCATCCTGAGCACCTTTTCCAAGAAAGTGTAAGAAGGAGCCTGCAACTCACCCAACTCCCGGTATGCCTCCCTTTTGAAAGCCTCCACATCGAAATTGCCATCCGATGCGCAACGGTCGTTGAGCAGCGGGAGGTAGTCGGGGTCCGGAAAACCGACATTTCCGTTGTCGTCGACTTTGAAATCTACGGGTACGGTCATCAGAGGAAGCATTCCGGCTGCGAATGCACGAGCCGTGGCAATGGTCCGTTGCTTGGAACTGGCACCGAAGTAGACATCGGCACTATCCAAAGCGAAATGTTCTTTTTCGAGCCACAGGCGGAAATACTCGCCGAAGAAGGTTTCCAAGGCTCCGCCTCTCAACGTCAGGTTGCTGCCGGGCACCGACCATCGTGTCCATTGGTATCCGTCCCCAGTCATTTCGTCGAGGGACTGGAGGTATTGTTCCAATGGAGCGCGTACGCTGTGGCGGCTGACAATGGTCACTTTTTCAAGCGTGAGGTCTTGCTGTGCAAAGACGAGGCTGCAAACGAAAAGGAGCAGCGAAAGGAAAAGGATGCGAAATCTAATCATATAATTATTGTTTTTTGGAAGGAGGATTCATTTCTTTTATTTTCTCCGTGGATTCATTATTCAAATGATGATTTATAGTACCATTATCAATCATCTTTTCCCAATCTTTTGTTTTAAAACCTAGATTCTTTTCAATCATTTTGAGAAACTTAATAACCCTTTCTTCAACTTTATACGAGTTATCACTGTCAGCAACCTTGTTTGCCAAAAAGTACAAATACATCGGTTTGCAAATCTTGTTGCCTTTATCATCTAATATATATATTTCTTTAAGGTTTTGTCCATCTGGGTTTTTTACATTCTCTACAGAATAATAAGAACTTCCTAGAATAATGAAGGGTGGTTTGTCATCTCTTTTACCATAGCATGAATAAATGCAATCAGGATTAGTCTTATCATAATAAATATATGCTTGTTGAGCATTCAACATTTTTTCAAGGTCGACGAAACTCCTTTTTTCTATCGAATTTTGTATTCTTTCTATTTGTTTTGTATCTTTTATGCTGTCTAACTGTAGTGTTGCTATAGAATCTTGTAACATCTTCGAATTTTGCTGATGAAATAATTCCTGAAAACTCATTTTGTATTTCTCCAAAGTGCCACTCATTTTGTTCGTAGTAAAAACAGCAAAATCGTCTTTACCTTCAATTACCATTTGTAATTTAGAAGCCAATGTTTTCAAATGAATGGTATCTGTGTATTCCTTTTTCCATTCTTTCGATATGTTATCACTAATATATACGATAAGGGGGTCTTCACCCAAATAGACTTCAGGAACAATGACATCATCCTCCAAGGGTTTTATATACTCTTTATAGAATTCAGATTCAGGAGACATTTTTCCGGCAGATAGGCAGATAGTAATAAACCTTTTCAAATTATAATCTTTTTTGCAAATCTTTTCATTATGATATTCTTCTGCCAGTACTCTCCAAGCGCTTCCACTGGCCATTGCTATGTTTATGGAATTGCGTCCTTTTCTAATATCTATTCCCACTCCGTTTTTTTCATTTTTATATTCTGGGGATTCCAAAAGGAAGTTTCTTACGGAACCACCTCCTGCAAAAACAAGTAGAGGTTCTTTACTTTTATATAAATACCACCCCAAATCTCCTACTAAAACAATTGCTAATATAGAAACTACCCAAAGAATAGTCTTTTTTTTCAGATACACAACAGAATCGCTCTTTTCGTTGTTTTTCTCCTTTTGTATTTTTCTTATAGGGAAATAATATGCTGCAAATACACCTGATGCATTCAGTGCAATAAGTATCCAAGTATCAGTGCTAAAATTCATATTTTATTCTTTCTTTAAAGTGTTATTTAGAAACTATGGATTTATGAATTTTTAATTTTGCAAACATACAAAAAGTTTTCATCCATTTATCAATTTGAAAAGAAAAATCTTGGAGAGCCTTCTTTTGTTCGCGGTTCCATAAAAAACATATTTCCCTGTTGCCCTATTCCCGAAAATTTTCTATCTTTGAACCCCGAAATTTAGAGTGGATTTTGTCCCAACTCTAAACTCTAACCCCTAAACTCTCAACTGATTATGTTTTTAATCTTCGATACAGAGACCACGGGTCTCCCAAAAAACGACAACGCTCCGCTGACCGATTTCGACAACTGGCCGCGTATGGTTCAATTGGCTTGGCAAATCCACGACGACCATGGTCGCTTCGTGGAAAACCATAACTATCTCGTTCAGCCAGAGGGCTTTGAGATTCCCATTGCTGCCAAAATGGTGCATGGCATTTCCACCGAACACGCCAAGAAATACGGTAAGCCGCTCAATGAGGTGCTGGATATTTTCATGCAGTCGGCGGCCAAGGCCAAATATTTGGTTGGGCACAACATCAAATTCGACCTCAATGTGTTGGGTTGCGAGTTTTTGCGCAGCGGTCGCGAGAATCCTTTGCGCCGTTGGCAGATTATTGACACCTGCACGGAAAAGACTGCCGTTTTTTGCCAACTTCCGGGCGGCAAAAATGGTAAGTTCAAGTTCCCCAAGTTGGAAGAAATCCACCAAATCCTGTTTGGTGAGAAGTTCGACTCGGCACACAATGCTTCCGCCGATGTAGAGGCCACGGCGCGTGTTTTCCTCGAATTGGTCCGTCGCGGCGTGATAGATGAAAACGACTTGCACGTTGATTCCCAATTTGTTGCAGACTTCAAATCTGCCAATCCCGATGTGATTCAGCCGGCAGGAATCAAAGTTGAAGCCAATTTCGACGATGAGGAAGTGGAGGAGGAATCGGTGCCGGAAATAAGTAATTATATCCCGCAGCATTTCACGCATCTGCACGTCCACTCGCATTATTCCATGCTCGATGGCATGTCGAAAGTGCCTGATTTGGTGGAGAAATGTAAGAAATATGGCATGTATAGCCTCGCCCTCACCGACCACGGCAATATGTTCGGTATCAAGGACTTCGCCGATACAGTGAACAAGGAAAACGGCAAAGTGAAAGACGCCATCAAGGAAATTGAAAAGGAGAAGAAAAGAATAGAAAGTGGCGAATGTGAAGAACTGACAGGGGACGAGAAGACTGCAAAAATCGAAGACCTTAACTCTCAACTCTCAACTCTCAACTCTCAACTATTCAAGCCGATTTACGGAATAGAAACTTATTGTGCGCCAGTCAGCATCGACAAGCGGGATGGCAGACAAGACCGTGGCTGGCACCTTATTTTATTGGCCAAGAACAAGCAAGGCTATCACAGCCTATGCAAGTTGAGTTCCATCGCCTACACGGATGGTTTTTATTACAATCCGCGCATCGACCACAGCCTTTTGGAGCAATACCACGAGGGCGTGATTTGTAGTTCGGCCTGCCTTGCGGGCGAGGTACCGCAAAAAATTATGAACGGCGACCTGAAAGGTGCAGAAGAATCCATCGAATGGTTTAAGAGCCTTTTTGGAGAGGATTATTATCTTGAGGTTCAGCGACATAAAACCGACAAACTGGGCGGCGACACCGAGGTTTACGAGCGCCAAAAAGAGGTGAACAAAATCATTTTTGGTTTGGCGAAAAAGCACAATGTGAAGGTTATTGCCACCAATGACGTTCACTTTGTGGAAGAGGCACACGGCGAGGCACACGACCGCCTCATCTGCCTCAGCACGGGCAAGGACTTAGACGACCCCACGCGAATGCACTACACCAAGCAAGAGTGGCTGAAGACACCCGAAGAAATGGGACGCATTTTCTCAGACCATCCCGAAGTGCTTGAAAATACACAGGAAATTGTCGATAAGGTTGAAACATATAGCATTGATTCAGACCCGATTATGCCAGTTTTCCCGATTCCAGAGGATTTCGGGACAGAGGCAGTATATCGGCAAAAATACACCGAAGAAGACCTTTTCAACGAGTTCACCCGCGACGAGCACGGCAATGTGGTTTTGTCGCAGGAGGAAGCCGAAAAGAAGGTCAAGAAATTGGGCGGCTACAACCGTTTGTACCGTATCAAACTCGAAGCGGACTATTTGGCTAAACTGACTTGGGACGGTGCGCACCAACGTTATGGCGAAAACCTCACCGAGGAACAGATTGAGCGCATCAAGTTTGAGCTTCATGTGATGAAGACGATGGGCTTGCCGGGTTACTACCTCATCGTGAGCGACTACAACCGTGCAGCGCGTGAGGAATTG
>JAEEGL012866276.1_pt1 | contig 13330 bp, 25 predicted proteins | sample 9134231 | NCBI WGS metagenome assembly JAEEGL01 (sample SAMN16246548, study PRJNA631951) | gut metagenome | biome: gut microbiome; feature: rumen; material: fiber-attached | host: Bos | place: Iran: Karaj | collected 2018-10 | reverse complement strand
ATGGTTTAGTTGCACTTGAAGGTGCTTGGATTACAACAAATCAAATAGAAGCAGCCCGTGTTGCTATGACACGTTATATGAAACGTGGAGGAAAAGTTTGGATAAACATTTTCGCACACCTTTCATTAACTAAAATACCTCTAGAAACTCGTATGGGTAAAGGTAAAGGTCAACCAGAACAATGGGTAGCAGTTGTTAAAAAAGGAACAGTTATGTTCGAAATAGCTGAAGTAGATGAAGCTATAGCACGTGAAGCATTAAGATTAGCAATGCATAAATTACCAATAAAATGTAAATTTATAAAGAAGGAAAGTGGTGAAAACAATGACTAATAAAGAAATTAGAGAATTATCTAACGAAGAATTAAATAAAAAAATTGAAGAATCAAAAGAAGAACTATTCAATTTACGTTTTAGTCAAGCCACTGGTAATTTAGAAAAAACTTCAAGAATAAATGAACTTAGAAAATTAGTTGCACGTATGAAAACAATTTTAAGAGAACGTGAACTTGATAAGGAGGGTAACTAATGAAAACAAATCATGAATTAGTTGGAAAAGTTATAAGCGATAAACAAGATAAAACAATTACTGTTTTAGTTGAAACTTATAAAAAAGACCCATTATATGGAAAAAGAGTTAAAAGTTCAAAAAAATATGCTGCACATGATGAAAAAAATGAAGCTAAAGTTGGAGATAGAGTGCGTATAGCAGAAACTAGACCACTTTCAAAAAACAAACATTTCCGTTTAGTGGAAATAGTAGAAAAAGCAATTATTTTATAATTGAAACTGGGAGGAGGATCAATATATGATTCAACAAGAAAGCCGTTTAAAAGTTGCTGACAACTCAGGTGCACGTGAAGTAAAAGTTATCCGTGTTATGGGTGGAAGTAAAGTTAAATTCGGAAATATTGGAGATATTATAGTTGCTAATGTAACAAAAGCAACTCCTAACGGTACAGTTCCAAGAAGTAAAGTGGTTAAAGCTGTAGTCGTTAGAACAAAAACTGGTTTAAGAAGAGAAGATGGATCTTATATTAAATTTGATGATAATGCATGCGTAATTATCAAAGATGATAAGAGCCCAGTTGGAACTCGTATATTTGGACCAGTAGCACGTGAATTACGTGATAAAGAATTTAATAAAATTATATCACTTGCTAAAGAAGTGTTATAGAAGTTTGGAGGAATGAAAATGAACTTTAAAACTGGAGATAAAGTAGTTGTCATTTCTGGTAAAGATAAAGGTAAGGAAGGAAAAATTACTCATGTTTTAAGAAAAGAAAATAGAGTAGTTGTAGAAGGAGTTAACATGGTAAAGAAACATGTTAAACCAAATGGTCAAGGTACTGGAAGCATAATGGATATGGAAGCTCCAATCCATGCATCTAATGTAATGATCGTTGATCCTAAAACTGGAAAACGTACTAGAATAGGACATTCTATAGATAAAAAAGGCAATAAGATTAGAGTTAGTAAAAAATCTAATTCAAGCCTTAATTAATTGGAAGGAGGGTATATATGAACCGCCTAAAGACAAAATATGATACAGAAATCGTACCAAGTTTAAAAGAAAAGTATAATTATAAAAATGTTATGGAAGTACCAAAGCTTGAGAAAATAGTTGTAAATATTGGATGTGGAGATGCATCTAGTAATTCAAAATTATTAGAAGCAGCTATGAATGATTTAAAAACTATTACAGGTCAACAACCAGTAGCAACTAAAGCTAAAAAATCAATTGCAGGTTTCAAATTAAGAGAAGGTCAAGCAATTGGTTGCAAGGTTACTTTACGTGGGGAAAATATGTATAACTTCTTAGATAAATTAATTAGTATTACATTACCACGTGTAAGGGACTTTAGAGGTATATCTAATAAAGCATTTGATGGTAGAGGAAACTATACATTAGGACTTACTGAACAATTAATATTCTCAGAAATTGAATACGATAATGTAGTTAAGGTTAGAGGTATGGATATAGTATTTGTTACAACAGCAAAGACTAATGAAGAAGCTTTAGACCTATTAAAAGGTTTCGGTATGCCATTTAAGAAATAATAAATATTAGGAGGAAATTATGGCTAAGAAAAGCATGAAGGTAAAAGCTAGTCGTGAACCTAAATTTGAAGTACGTAGATATACTCGTTGCAGTCGTTGTGGTAGACCACATGCTGTATTAAAGAAATACGGAATTTGTAGAATTTGTTTCAGAGAACTAGCTTACAAAGGACAAATCCCAGGAATGAAAAAATCTAGTTGGTAGAAGGAGGGAAGTATATGATAACAGATCCAATCGCAGATATGCTTACAAGAATTCGTAATGCAAATCAAATGCGTTATAAAGAAGTTGAAGTTCCAGCTTCAAAAATTAAAAATGAGATAGCTAGAATATTAAAAGAAGAAGGTTTTATAGCTGATTATAAATTAGTTGAAAACAATGTTCAAAATACTTTAGTTTTATCTTTAAAATATGGGGAAAATAAAGAACGAGTAATTACAGGTTTAAAAAGAATTTCAAAACCAGGATTACGTGTTTATGTTAAAGCTGAAGATGTTCCACGTGTATTAAATGGGTTAGGTATTGCTATTATATCTACCTCAAAAGGTCTTATGAAAGATAAAGATGCTAGAGAACAATCATTAGGTGGAGAAGTTTTAGCTTACATTTGGTAGAAAGGATGATTTTATGAGTCGTGTTGGAAATAGAGTATTAATTATACCAACAGGTGTAACTGTATCAGTAGATGGTAATAAGGTTACAGTAAAAGGTCCTAAAGGAGAACTTTCTACTGAAATTAATGAACATATTACTGTTGAAGTAAATGGTACAGAAATTAAATTAAATAGAGAAAATGATTTATTCAAAAAAGATCACGGTACAGCTAACGCACACATCAAAAATATGATTGATGGTGTTACAAAAGGTTTCGAAAAGAAACTTGAATCAGTAGGTGTTGGTTACCGTTTCCAAGTAAAGGGAAAACAATTAGTAGTAACAGCTGGATATTCTCATCCAGTAAACGTTGAAATACCAGAAGGTATTACAGTTGAATCTCCAAGCAATACTGAGTTATTTGTAAGAGGTATTGATAAGAAAAAAGTTGGAGACTTTGCAGCTGAAATTAGAGATATAAGAAGACCTGAACCATATAAAGGAAAAGGAATTCGTTATAGCGATGAACATATTCGTCGTAAAGAAGGAAAGAAAGCTTCTTAATATAGAGTAAAGGAGAGTAACTATGATTAAAAAAGTAGTTCGTAATGATGCACGTCAAGCAAGACATAAACGTGTAAGAACTAAAATTTCAGGTACAAGTCAAGTACCAAGATTAAATGTATTTAGATCAAATAGTAACATTTTTGCTCAAATCATCGACGATGAAGCTGGAGTTACTTTAGTTAGTGCCTCTTCTATAGACAAAGAGTTGAAGCTTACTAATGGTGGCAACGTTGAAGCAGCAACTAAAGTAGGAGAATTAATAGCTAAAAGAGCAAAAAAAGCAAAAATAACAAAAGTAGTTTTTGATAGAGGTGGATACCAATATCATGGTCGTGTACAAGCATTAGCTGAGGCAGCACGCGAAAACGGACTAGAATTCTAAAAGGAGGATTACGATGGAAGAAAAAATCGAAAAGGTTGAAACTGTTGAAACTTCTGAAACAGAAGTAAATGAAACAGAAAACAAAAAAGTTGATAGACCAAGACGTCAATCAAAAGAAAAACGTCAAAGAGAACCAAGACAAAGACAACCAAAACTTTATGAAGAAGAAGTTATTTCTATCGGACGTGTTACAAAAGTTACACAAGGTGGACGTCATTTCCGTTTCTCAGCTGTTGTAGTAGTCGGAGATAGAAAAGGTAAAGTTGGACTTGGTACAGGTAAAGCAAATGAAGTACCAGATGCAATTAAGAAAGCTTCTCAAGCTGCTACTAAAAATGTAGTAAAAGTTTCTATAGTAGATGAAAGAACTATACCACATGAAGCAACTGGAGTATGCGGAGCTAGTAAAGTTATGTTAAAACCTGCTGCTAAAGGTACTGGATTAAAAGCTGGTGGACCAGTTCGTTCAGTATTAGAGATGGCTGGTGTAAAAGATATATTATCTAAATCATTAGGATCAAATACAAAAATTAATATGGCATATGCAACCCTTAGTGCACTTAAATCACAAAAAACTGTTGAACAAGTAGCTAAATTACGTGGTAAGAAAGTTGAGGATTTGATATAGTATGAAATTACATTCAATTATTCAACCAGAAGGTGCAGTACGTGCTCCTAAGAGATTAGGACGTGGAACTTCATCTGGAACAGGAAAAACATCTGGAAAAGGACATAAGGGACAAAATGCTAGAAGTGGTGGAGGAGTTAGACCTGGTTTTGAAGGTGGACAATTACCATTATTCAGAAGATTACCAAAAAGAGGTTTCTCTAACGCTAAATTTAAAGTAGAATATGCTACAATTAATGTAAGTGATTTAGATAAGTTTGAAGATGGAGCAGTAGTAACTCCAGAATTATTAAAAGAAATGGGAATAGTTAAAAAACAATTAGCTGGTATTAAAGTATTAGGTAATGGTGAATTAACTAAGAAATTAACTGTTAAAGCAAGTAAATTTAGTGCTACAGCAGTTGAAAAAATAGAAAAAATGGGTGGAAAAGCAGAGGAGGTTTAATATGTTTGCAACATTTAAGCAACTGTTTAATCCTAAAAATAAAGATATTCGTAGAAGAATATTATTCACTTTTGCTGCCCTATTTGTATTCAAGATAGGTACAACTATTGTTGTTCCTGGTGTTAAATTAGACACAAATAATTTAAAATTTTTAGAAATTGTAAATGCTATGAGTGGGGGAGCTTTTGAGAATGCATCAATTTTTGCATTAGGAGTCATGCCTTATATTACGGCATCGATTATTGTCCAATTACTTAGTATGGACATTATTCCATATTTTTCTGAATTAACAAAGCAAGGTGGCGTTGGAAGAAACAAATTAAATCAAATAACACGTGTTATGGGTATTGTTCTTGCATTTTTCCAGGGTTATGTATATTCACTTACGTATATTAAAAATGGAACTGCAGTTGACTATATTTTATATTCATTAGTATTGACAGCCGGTACTGCATTAGTTATGTGGATTGGTGATCAAATTACTAAAAAGGGTGTTGGTAATGGTACTTCAATGGTAATCATGGCAGGTATTATTACAACATTACCTGGAATGTTTGTTAATTTATGGAAAGAATTAATTACAAAGAGTAATGGTTTTATGGGAATATTAACATTTAGTGTTTTTGTAATTGTATTTTTAGCAATTATTATAGGTGTTATCTTTGAGGAATGTGCTGAAAGACGTATACCTATTCAATATGCTAATAAATCAACAAGTACATTAGGTAAGCAAAGTTATATACCATTTAAATTAAATGGTGCTGGTGTTATGCCTGTTATCTTTGCTTCAGCAGTTATGTCTATTCCACAAATTATTGCTCAAGTTGTAAATAAAGCAAGTTTCTCAATATTTGTATCAAAGTATCTTATATATACTTCCACAACTGGATTTATATTATATATGTTACTTATAGTAGGTTTTGCATATTTATATACTTTTATGCAATTAAAACCTTCAGAATTATCTGATAATTTAAATAAAAATGGTGGATATATTCCTGGTATAAGACCTGGTGATGACACTGTAAAGTATATTAAAATGATATTAAATAGAATTACTATTGTAGGTGCAGTATTCCTTGCTGTATTAGCAGGATTACCAATACTATTCAGTAAATTTTCTACTTTAAAAACAAGTATTTCAATAAGTGGAACTGGTTTATTAATCGTTGTCGGAGTTGCTTTAGAAACATATAAGCAATTAGAAAGTCAATTAGTTAGTAGAACATACACAAAAGGAAGAAAAGGAAGAAGAAGATAAAGTGAAAAGTATTATTTTTATAGCACCACCAGCAGCTGGTAAAGGTACACAAGCAAAGCTTGTAGAGGAAAAGTATGGCATTCCTCATATATCAACAGGTGATTTACTTAGAGCTGCAAGAAATGGTAGTGATGAACGTTCTAAGATTATTTGTGAAATGCAAGATAATGGGAAGTTAGTTCCTAATGAATTAGTTTTAGAACTATTAAAAGAGAGATTAGAGCAATTTGACTGTCAAAACGGGTATATATTAGATGGATTTCCTCGCAATCTTCAACAAGCAAAAGATTATGAAGAGATTTTATCTGATATAGGAAAGAAACTTGGTATTGTTATTTTAATTGATTTAGATCGTGAAGTAGCAGAAAAAAGGATAAGTGGTCGTTTATCTTGTCCAAGTTGTGGAGCAGTATATAACTCTTCAATCGAAGGCTCAAAGCCAAAAAAAGAAAATATTTGTGATAATTGTGATACTACTTTAGTTCATCGTAAAGATGATGATGTTGCTACATATGGTGTTAGGTATCAAACATATATGAATGATACTAAACCATTAATAGATTATTACAACTCAAAAAATGCTTTGTACCATGTACATGGAGATAGGACTAAGGAAGAAATTTTTGAAGAGATTACAACAATTATTGATAGTAACAACTAAATATAGCTATAATAATGTGAGCTAGAGATACATTATTAGACAATATATACTCTAGCTCGAGATTATACTATATATAAATTAATGATATCTTATTTTATGCTTGCTATGATATCAAGAGTCAATATACTTTGAGCGTATATAGTATTATAATAAATATAAAACAATATTCATGAAGAGGTGATGATATGGCGAAGAACAATGTTATCGAGATGGAAGGTAAAGTACTTGAAGTATTACCTGGTTATAAATTTAAAGTTGAATTGGCTAATAAGCATGTAATTACGGCACAAGTTTCAGGTAAAATGCGAATGAACATGATTCGAATTTTAGCTGGTGATACAGTAATGGTTGAATTATCAACATATGACTTAACACTTGGTCGTATAACCTATAGAAAGTAGGAGGGATTTTAATGAAAGTTAGACCATCAGTAAAACCAATATGTGATAAATGTAAAGTCACAAAAAGAAAAGGGAAAGTAGTAGTTATTTGCGAAAACCCAAAACATAAACAAAGACAAGGTTAATTTAGGAGGTGTTTTATGGCTCGTATTAAAGGTGTAGATATACCAAATAATAAGAGAATAGAAATAGCTTTAACTTATATTTATGGTATAGGTAGAAGTCTATCAAATAGAATTTTAGCAGATGCTAAAGTAGATATTAATAAAAGAGCAGGAGAATTATCAAATGATGAATTAAATGCTATTCGTGATGAAGTTAACAAATACATGACTGAAGGAGATTTACGTCGTGAAGTTAATATGAACATCAAAACTAAGATGGAAATTAATTCTTATCAAGGAACTCGCCATAAAAGAGGTTTACCTGTAAGAGGACAAAGAACTAATAGAAACGCTCGTACTCGTAAAGGTAGAGGAAAAGTAGTTGCTAATAAGAAGAAATAGTTTTAACTAAAAGGAGGTAAATAAAATGGCATATAAAGCTAGAAAAAGAAAAGTAAAAAAGACTGTACCAGAAGGTAGAGCTTATATACATTCAACATTCAACAATACAATTGTAACAATTACTGATAATGATGGTAATGCAATTAGTTGGGCTTCAGCTGGAACTTTAGGATTTAAAGGTTCTAAAAAATCAACTCCATTTGCTGCAGGTATGTCAGCAGAGGCTGCTGGAAAAGCTGCATATGATATGGGTATGAAAAAAGTTGAAGTATTTGTAAAAGGTTTAGGGTCAGGAAGAGAGACAGCTATTCGTTCACTTCAAACAGCAGGTTTAGAGATTGCATCTATAACTGATGTTACACCAATACCACATAATGGATGTCGTCCACCAAAGCGTCCACGTGGATAATTTAGAAAAGGAGTGGGGAAATGTTAAATTTTGAGAAACCAATATACAAAATTACTGAGTATGTTGAAAATAAAAATTATGGAAAATTTGAATTGGAACCTTTAGAGAGAGGTTTTGGTACAACACTAGGAAATTCATTAAGAAGAATTATGTTATCAAGTATGCCAGGTAGTGCTATTGTTGCAGTTAAAATAGATGGTGTAATGCATGAATTTCAAACAATGGATGGAGTAGTAGAAGATGTTACTACAATAATATTAAATTTAAAAAATGTAGTTGTAAAAAATAATTCTCAAGAAAATCAAATATTAAAATTATATTCTGATAAAGAAGGTGTAGTTACAGCAGCAGATATTGAAGCAAATAGTGATGTAGAAATAATTTCAAAAGATCAAGAAATTGCTACTATAGCAAAAGGTGGAAAAATTGATATGGAATTAATGGTTGCTAATGGTAGAGGATATGTACCTTCAACTGAGAATAAATCATTTGTTGAAAATGAGAAAAAAGGGTTCATTCCAATTGATGCACTTTACTCACCAATTGAAAGAGTTAGTTATGAAGTAGAAAATGCTCGTGTTGGACAAGATGCAAATTATGATAAATTAATCATGGAAGTATTTACAAATGGTTCAATAAGACCAGAAGAAGCAATGGCATTAGCTGCTAAAATAATGATTGAACATTTAAATATAGTAACTAATTTGAGTGAAATATCAGATATTACTGGTATAATGAATGCAAAACAAGAAGATAGTAAATTAAAGAGATTAGAAACTTCTATTGATGATTTAGATTTCTCAGTTAGAGCATATAATTGTTTAAAGAGAGCTGGAATTAATACATTAGGTGATTTAACATCTAAATCAGAATTAGAAATGATGAGAATTCGTAATTTAGGTAAGAAGTCTTTAAAAGAAGTAATAGATAAGATTAAAGAAATGGGACTTAAATTCCGCGAAAACGATTAATAGTTAGGAGGAATATTATGGCTTATAGAAAATTAGGACGTACAAATAAACATAGAAAAAGTATGTTAGCTAATCTATCAAGAGATGTTATTAATAACGGAAGAATTGAAACAACTGAAACAAGAGCTAAAGAAGTTCGTAAATTTGTTGATAAATTAATTACTTATGGTAAAGATGGATCATTAGTTTCTAGAAGAAAAGCTTTAGCTTTCTTACATAATGATGCAGATACTGTTAAGAAAATTTTTGATGAATTAGCTCCACGTTACGCTAATCGTAATGGTGGTTATACAAGAATATTAAAATTATCTGAGCGTCGTGGAGATGATGCTTTAATGGTAATTTTAGAGTTAGTTGAAGGAGATGCTAAATAATAGCATCTTTTTTTTATTTTTTTATATGATTTATGCTTGATAATCTTTTAGGTATGGTATATATTTATTATGGTGAGGAGAGTATATATGATTAATATAATGGATAAAAACAATACTTATATTGATTCATCTGTTGTTATTGGTGAAAATTGTACTATATATCCTAATGTTGTAATAGAAGGTAATTCAGTAATAGGAGATAATACAATAATTTATATGGGAACATATATAAGAAATAGTATTATAGGAAAAAATAATACTATATATAATTCATATATTTTTGATAGTAAAATAGGTGATTATAATCAAATAGGTCCATTTGCTTTTATAAGAGAAGGAAATATAATTGGTGATAATAATAGATTAGGAAGTTTTGTTGAATTTAAAAATAATAAAATAGGAAATGGTAATAAAATCCCACATTTATCATTTATTGGGGATGCTACTGTAAAGAATAATGTACATGTAGGATGTGGTTCTATAACCGTAAATAAGAAAGTAAAATCAAAAGTTGGAGAAAGAGAAAAAACAATATTACTAGATGACTCTTTTGTAGGATGTAATGTAAATTTATTAGCACCAATTACTATAGGGAAAAAAGCCGTTGTTGCAGCTGGTTCAACTATAGCAGATGATGTTCCAGATAATGCTTTAGCAATAGCACGAGAAAAACAAACTATTAAGGAAAATTACAATTAATTTTCTTTTTATATGATTAATATTATTATTTGTGATGATAATGTAAAGGATGCTAATAAAATAGAGAAAATAGTTAAGAGATATTTTAATAAAATGGATTTCAATGTTTATAAATATAATGACTATGATAATAAATTTTTTAAAATAGTTTCTTCAGATTTAATTAATAAGATATATTTACTTGATATAGAAGCACCATCTATGTCTGGTATAGATGTAGCACGTATTATAAGAAAAACAGATTATAGTAGTGTTATAATTTTTTTAAGTGGTCATGATGATTTAAGTAGAATTGTTGCTAAAAAGAATATAATGTCTTTGAATTTTATTAATAAATTTGATAATTTAGAACATAATTTAAAATATAGTTTAGATTTAGCTTTATCTGTTGTTGGTAAAAGAAGAAGAGTTAAGTTTGAATCAAGAAATGTTATATATAATATAGCACTTGATAATATTTTATATGTTACAAGAGACACATTAAGTAGAAAAAGTATAATTGTATGTGACAATAATATTTATGAAGTATATATTAATTTAAAAAATGTAGTAGGAAAATTAGGAGATGATTTTGTACAAACTCATAGAGCATGTTATGTAAATAAAAACAGAGTAAAAGTAATTAATTATAAAGAAAAGTATATTATGTTTGATAATAGTAAAATGATAGATTTAGTTTCTAAAAAATATGTTGGGGGAGTGGTGTTAGAATGATTGGAATGATAGTATCTGCATTTATAATGGTACCATTTGTATTTTATATATGGAATGATTGGTCAAAAAGTAAATTTAAATGGAAAGATAAAAGAACAATTTTATTATTAATTATTACATCAGTTTTTACTTTAATAAATTATTTAAGTGTAAATGTTTTTATTAAAATTATTAATATGACATTAATATTAATTATAGTTTATAAGTATTTGTATAATACAAAATTAAAAAATTCTATAATTGGACCATTTATGACTCAAACTCTTTATTTTATTGGTGAATGTTTATTTGTTTCATTTATAATATCAGTTTTTCACATAGATGTAGAGGAATTTATAAATAATTATTTTGGAAGTATTATTACTAATGTGAGTATATCATTTATCGTTTTAATAATGTCAAAAATAATAATAATTAAAAGATTATATATTAAATTTAATTCTTTTATATCTAACTTTGATGAAATATCAGTAATATTTATTACATGTATATTAATATTTATTTATACAATATTTGCAGTTAATACTTATTATAAATTGAATACTAATTTATTAATGATTATGTCAATTATGATAGCATTATTGGCGTTTATATTAGTATTTATGTTTTTTAAGACAAAAGATGATTATTATAGAATAAATGATAAATATAATGGAAGTCTTGTTAGTTTAAAGGAATTAGAAAAAGTATTATCAAATCAAAGAATAGATAATCATGAAAATAGAAATCACTTGATGACGATAAGAAATATGACAACAAATAAAAAAATTATTAAATTTATTGATTCAATATTAAATACTAAGATTAATGATAATAATGATATATTGCATGAGACAACTATTATTCCAGAAGGTGGTTTACGTGGTCTTATTTATTCAAAATTATTATTAATGTCAGAAAAAGATATTGAATATGAATTAGATGTTTCAAACTCAATAAGGACATTGGATATACTAGAATTTGGAGATGATACTTTATTGGATATATGTAAGATAGTTGGAATATTTTTGGATAATGCAATAGAAGAAGTCGAAACAATAGATGATAAGTATATTATTATAGAAATGTTTATTGATGATAATGTATTAAACATTGTAATAACTAATACATTTGATAATACAAAAGATAAAAAAGATATTTACAAACCTGGTGTTAGTACAAAAGGTGGGACTCATGGTTATGGATTATCATTAGTAAAGAAATTAGTAAAATATAATAGAAAATTAAAGACATATAATGAAATTAGTGAAACAGAATTTATTCAAATTTTAAAAGTATATAAGTAAGATATAAAAAATTGTAATCTGAAATTTACAGATTACAATTTTTTTATTACTATTTTATTAAACTTTTTGGACATTTAGGTTCGTCAGCTATTATGAAAAGACATGCTTTAGATTGTGCATTCCCAGCTATACTAGCTAAATTAGTTAAGAAATTAGCAAAAAACATTTTCTTCATCTCCTTCTAAGTAATTAATATAATTATTATATGGAAGTTTAAATATTTTATATGTCAAAGGTGAAATAAATATAACTTCAAGTAGAAGACTAAATAATAATGAATTAGATATAAAATTATTAACAAAGAATGACAAAATAACGTATGTGTTAGATATTACTACAGATATTATTTTAAAATTTCTTCTTCTTTTTGGATTAACAATAGGTCTTTTTTCAGTATCTGCAGGACTATTTTTAAATATAAGTATAATACAAATAATTCCTAATACTATTTTTATAATAAATGGCATATTTATTATTTGAGATAAATAAGGAAATCCTAAAAATGCTGCAGAAGACAAAATTAAACAAATATAACTTTTTGTTGCATGTAATCCAAATGCAAATGCTCTAATACCATTGAACAGAAGAAGAAAGATTATAAATTCTTTAAATATACCGAGTAATAGTGCTAAAGCACAGATTATCGTCAATTTAGTAACTAGTATATAAATTGATTCTAATCCATATATCATTACTTCTTCCTCTTCTAAAGAAATTTTTTTTCTTTTTTTTATGTAATTCATTATTCCATTTATAACTTTTTCTCTCATATAAATTACCTCCACGATATGCATTATATATTTAAAAAAGTGTTTTTAAAATATATAATGTTCTAAACATAATTTATGGTGTTCGAAAACTAAAAAAATTATAAATTAGAGTATTAAATTATAATTTCGTGCAAAAAATGTCGCATTTTGTCATATACTTATTACTATTATTATTAGTGTATGATGTTATAATTAATATAGGAGGGATGATTAAAATGATAAGTGGAAAAGTTAAATGGTTTAATAATGATAAAGGATATGGATTTTTAGAAGTAGAAGGAAAAGATGATATATTTGTTCATTATTCAGCTATTAAATCAAAAGGATATAGATCTTTATTAGAGGGTCAATATGTAAATTTTGAATTAATAAATACTGCTAAAGGCTTACAAGCAAAAAATGTTGAAGAAATAAAAACAACTCTTGTTTAATTATGTAGATGTATTCTACATTTTTTTGTATTATTTCTAAATCTTTAGTTTTGCAGCAAAATCTCGCAAACCATTATAAAAAAAGGGTAAAAGCCCTTTTTTGAGTGTTGTACAATACGCAATATTTTTAGTATTTTAAAATTTTTTTGATATTTTCTCTAGTATCATAT
>JAEEGL010119172.1_pt1 | contig 13330 bp, 11 predicted proteins | sample 9134231 | NCBI WGS metagenome assembly JAEEGL01 (sample SAMN16246548, study PRJNA631951) | gut metagenome | biome: gut microbiome; feature: rumen; material: fiber-attached | host: Bos | place: Iran: Karaj | collected 2018-10 | reverse complement strand
TCATATACAGGTAAAGGTCTTGGTCCAACAACAGACATCTCCCCTTTTAATATGTTCAGCAGCTGAGGAAGCTCATCAATGCTTGTCCTTCTGAGTACTTTGCCTATTCGTGTTATTCTTGGGTCATCCTTCATTTTAAATGCCGGACCATCCAATTCGTTCTGCTCAAGTAAGAACTTGTGCATTTCTGCTGCATTCTCACACATAGTTCTAAACTTATACATTTTGAAAGGTTTATTGTTTAACCCTGTTCTTTCTTGTGTAAAAAAGACAGGCCCTCCATCCTCTTTTTTTATCAGATAAGCCACAATTAAAAACAAAGGTGCCAAAATAATCAAGCCAAGGATTGACGCTATAATGTCGAATCCTCTCTTGATTACTCTATATATCAATTTACCTTTTACTTCAACTTTTTCTTCAGTTACAGCTTGTAGAACAACCCCCTGCTCGTAATCTGAAGTCTGCTTTAAAATTGTGTTATCGTACCCAACCTGCATTACCGACCCTCATACTTTTTGTTATAGTAAATATAATTCGTCTTTTAATATATCGGCAGATTATGCACAATATTTAGTATTTTATGTAAAATATGGCTCTTTATGGCTCTTTTACTTCCTATGATTTTTATATAATAATTAATTATATACTAGATATTATTTTTTTCATAGGAAAAAGCGCAGATTTTGTGCTAAAATCTACGCTTTTTTATAATAAATTAAGAATTTTTTCTCTATCAATTATCTATACTTGTGCAGTTTCTTGAAAGTTAAATTATAAATTTATTATAAAAAAGCGTAGATTTTAACACAAAATCTGCGCTTTTTCCTATGAAAAAAACAATATCTAGTATATAATTAATTAGTATAGTAATTTTAGCCTCGGATTATCGGCGGTATTTATGGCCTGGCAACGAAAAATGCTAATTTTTTGGCATAATATGCCGATATATTAAAAGATAAGTCCTATATTACTATGAAGAGAAGTAGAGGGTAAACATGCAGGCTAAGTATGATAACACTATGCTTGAACAGGCAGTAGATTACGAGCAGGTTGTTAGCTTTCCTCAGACAGAAACGGAAGAAATAATTGAAGTAAAAGGTAAGTTCTTTTACAGACTGATCAAGAGAGGATTTGATATAGTGGCATCAATTCTCGGATTGATCCTTTTGGCACCCCTTTTTTTGGTGGTTGCTTACTTGATTAAAAAAGAAGATGGCGGACCTGTCTTTTTCGTACAGGAACGAACAGGCAAGGACAACAAGCCATTTAAAATGTATAAATTCAGAACCATGTGCGAGAATGCTGCTGAAATGCACAAGTTCCTTCTTGAACAGAATGAGCTTGACGGACCGGCATTCAAGATGAAGGATGATCCACGTATCACCAAGGTGGGCAAAGTTCTCAGAAGGACCAGTATTGATGAATTGCCACAGCTTTTGAACATTCTTAAAGGTGAGATGTCAGTGGTAGGACCGAGACCTCTTCCGGTTTATGAGACAGAACAGATGACTGAGTTCCAGAATACCAGACATCTTGTAAAGCCGGGACTCACCTGTTATTGGCAGGTTATGGGACGTACCGAGGTTCCGTTCGATGAATGGATGGAACTGGATCAGAAGTATCTGGAAAAGAGAAGTGTAGCAACGGATATTGGTTTGATCATTATGACATTTAGAGCGCTGAAAGCTGGGGATGGCGCGTACTGATATTTTTGTATGGGAGAAAGTTTTGTATGCCTGGATTATCTATTGTAATTCCGGTCTATAATGGGGAGAAATACATACGGCAGTGCTATGAAGGTATAGCTTCCCAATCATATTCTGACTGGGAAGCTGTTTTTGTTGATGACGGATCCACTGACAAGGGGCCGTCTATTTTGGATGAAATTGCAAGTGAAGACACCAAAGTTAAAGTGATACATAAAGCAAATGGAGGCACAGCTACCGCGCGAAATGCAGGACTTGATGTTGCTTCGGGAGAATACATTACATTCCTTGATTGCGACGACGAGATCAAGACCGAAATGTATGAGAAAATGGTTGATTTGATGAATTCAACCAAGGCAGATATGGGAGTCTGTGGGTTCTATTTCAAATTGGAAAGAGAAAGTGCAGATTCAACAGAGACCACTTACCTGGAAGAGAAATACTATCCCACAAGCCATTATAAGAATCGGATAGAGATAAAAGAGCATTTGGTTGATATGTGGGATTCCGACCTTTTATCTAATGTCTGGAACAAGTTATACAGGATGGATCTCATAAGGGAAAAGAACCTTCGCTATAGAGACGGTCATGTCTATACGGAAGATAGAGTTTTCAACAGACAGTTTATAGAAAACTGCAACAGCATAGCTTTTACAAGTGAGTGCCTGTATTACTATGTGAGAGAGCGTGTTGGTTCGACAACTGAAAAGTACAGAGACGATTCTTTTGTCATAAGGAATAAAGAGTTTATAGAATTTACATCGCATTACAAAAAACTGGGTATTTGGAATCAGAAGTCGAGAGAATATACGTGCCGTGAGTTTATAGAAAGAATTGCCGGATGTATAGAGAACGTCTTCCACTCTGGAAAAACTCTGACTACAAGGCAGAAATATGATCGAATAAAGTACATGGTTCAGCATCCGGATACCAGGAAAGCTATAAAGTACGCTAGATGTCGATCCAAGAAGATGAGGATTTTTGTACTTCCAATCAAATGGAACTGGACGCCAGGAGCATTCATCATGGGGTATACCATTTACTTCATAAGAAGCAAGAATCCTGTGCTGTTCCATAAATTAAAAAGCGCAAGGTAAGGGATAATAATTGATGAAAGCACCAAAAGACCAGTGGGTAATTCAAATAGATGTAACCAATGCCTGTGTTCGTAAATGTGCGAATTGCACTAGGTTTTGTGGCTTTCATAAGAAACCTTATTTTATGGATTATGACTACTTCTGCAAAGCGGTAGACTCTCTTGAAGGTCATCCTGGTTTGATTGGTGTTATGGGGGGAGAGCCTACATTACATCCCAGATTTGCAGATATGTGTAAATATTTGCAAACAAAGATTCCTGAACAATACAAAGTAAAGGATAGGAGTCTTTATTATCCAACAGATAGCTTTATTGAAGTTAGAAGAAGATCTGAGCTGAAGCAGTATGAAATCCATGAATATGCTGATGGGCCAAGACCTATTATCCAAGGCGCAGGCCTATGGACATCAATGACCAGGTTATATAGAGATAACCTGGAAATCATTCAGGATACTTTCAATTTTCAAAATCTTAATGACCACACTAATATTTCATACCATCAACCAGTTCTTGTATCTAGGAAAGACATGGGTATTGATGATAAAACGTGGGAAAAGCTTAGGGAAAAGTGCTGGGTAAATCAGCAATGGAGCGGATCCATTACGCCTAAAGGTTGTTTCTTTTGTGGAGAGGCTGGCGCTCTGGATCTGCTATACGATGGCCCTGGTGGTCTACCACTTGAAAAGGGTTGGTGGAAAAAAGATATAAGTGAGTTCAAAGATCAGTTCCATTGGTGCGAGTATTGTGGAATACCGCTGAAAACATTTGCCAGAGATGCTAGAGAGCAAGTAACAGATATTTCTAAGACGAATTACAGTATTCTCAAGCAGAAAGATACTGCCGTTTTTAAAGACGAAAACATTAATGTATTGGAAATAGAAAAAGGTTTCATTTTAGAAAACAGCATAAAGTCAACAAAAAAATACCATGGCGTTTCTTATATGGAAGATGCCCAAAGTAGGGTCTCTGAAAAAACTCCTATTTATGCTGGAAGAATTATAGGAGTGTTACTTTGTTATGGAGCAGCAGATATAAATCAAAATGTGCTTCAGAAGAACCTTGATACCCTTGATCAGATATTTGTAGTTGTAAATGGAGAAATGGGCAAAGTGATTAGGCGTGACAATGTTGAAGAAAACAATGACGGAAGAAGGTTGCACTATGAAGATTTAAGGAGTGCATTTGGCGAAAACGAGTATCTATTTTTATTCACTCCAGAAGTGATTGCAGGTGGTTTAAAAAAGTTAAAAGAAACAGTAATAAATCCAGGTGTTTTACACTACATGGATTTTAGTAGGAAAAATGCTGATGGATGCTTCGTATCAAGTGTTGCAGGCAGTAAAGGAAAGTGCGCTTTGATAAACAGTAGTGCTGCATCAATTGATTATTTAAAACAAGATAAACCTTTGACTGATCAAGTGTTTAAAGATATGGTTCGTGCATGGAATCCTGAAAAAAGATTAGTATTAACAGATTCGATGAATAAAACAATGTATGGGGTTAAAACAGGTAATAAGACCAAAACCTATGCAAGGCGAGTAATGGATGGTACAGAGTTTTTAATTAGATGCTTGAGAGAAAAAGGAGTGGTAAAAACATGTTCATATGCGGTGTTCTTTTTGAAAAAATATGGCATAAAACTAACTAATCAAAAAATAAAAAATAGAATTTTGTAGTAGAAGATAGGCTTTTATATGCAAAAGGAAGAAAAGAAAAAAATTATCGGTATCGTTCCTATATATAGAGCGAGCTTTTCAGATATTGATAGAATTCTAAATTTGCCAATAAGCATAGATGAGTTGATTATAGCTGATGACTCTGGGGATAATTATTCGCAGTATATCGCTCAAAAAGAACCCAAAAGATCTGTGAAATATCTTTACGCCAACGAATTGGGATTGAGCAAGACAATCAACATAGCGCTAAAAAAAGCTATTGTTGATGGGGCTGATTGGGTTGTTATTCTAAATCAGGATAGCGAGGTAAGAGATGACTTTATTGATTATTACCGAAATTATGTTGATGGACATAATTGCGATAGGCTAGCTATTTTGGCTCCGCAACATGACTATGATAGGCATAAAAGGGAACAAACGGAGGGATATAAAAGTATAAGATATGCGGATTTGTCTGGATGTATGTTTAATACAAAGGTGATTAAGAAAATAGGTGGATTTAATGAATTATTTTTTATTGACGGGTTGGACACGGAGTGGTGTTTAAGGGCAATAAAAAATGACTTTCGGATAATACGATGCAATAGTGCTGTTATAGGACATCATCCAGGTGAAACAAAGGAACTGCTTTTTCTGGGGAAATGCATAATGAAATATGGCTGTCATTCTCCGGAAAGATATTATTATCAGTTTTTGGCGGGGTTTTATATTCATTATAGATATCACGATTGGCGCAGTGATTTGTTTTTGATGGTAAAGTTTTTGAAAGTTGTATTGCTTTTTGATGAAAAGATGAAATATATGAAAGAAATAAGAAAAGCGTACATGGATAATAAACGTATCATTTATGCTCGTTGCAGGCGGGGACAAGGGAATAACTAAAGTGGTATCATGTCTGGAATGAAAAGAACTGGGTTATAGAATTGTAAAGAAAAAAGGTTGTTTATGAGATGTGAATAATAAAAGATTATTGGATGATATCAAAGAGACAGAATGTGTAGAACAAAAAATGAGCTGCCTAAAGTTGCAGTTTTAATGTCAACATACAACGGAGAAAAATATTTACGTGAACAAATAGAAAGTATTCTTAATCAAAAAAATGTACTTGTACATTTATTTATACGAGATGATGGATCTACTGATGGTACAAAAAGGATACTAGTTGATTATCAAGGATTGGGAAATGTTCACGTGGATTATTCTGAGAATATTGGATGTGGAGAAAGCTTTTGGCAACTAATGTGTACATGTAGTGGCTTTGATTATTATGCTTTTTCGGACCAGGATGATGTTTGGCTAGAAGATAAATTAGTAAGAGCTATTAGGATTATTAATGAGAGAGCGGACAAAGGGAAGCCTACACTTTATTGTGCTAATTTTTGGTTGGTTGATGAAAAACTACGCGAATTAGAGCAGGAACGCATTTTTGGACTTGGAAAGCTTGGCAAAGATAATCTTATAGTAACTAATCTTAGAGCATGTGGTAATTCTATGGTTTGGACCGATGAATTACATAGAATCATAGTAAGCAAAAACAACAAAAGAAACATTAAAATCACCTTTCATGACTTGTGGGTGGAGTTTTTTGCGGCAATGGTAGGTGACATTATCATTGATGAAAAGAGGGTGCTTTTATACCGCCAACATAGAGAAAATACGTCTGGAGGATCTTATATTTCTAATAAGAGTTCGTGGATAAAAAAGCGTTTGAAGTATATTGCTGAGAATAGGTTGTTTGGAACATATGAAAAAAGGCATTATGACGAATTACGTGCCAAGTATTGTCTTGAAAACTATACTGAATATTTATCAGACGAACGTATTGAAGCTCTTGCGAAAGTAATTAATTACCGGAAATCAGTGAAGGATACTATTGTTTTACTGGGATCAAGCGTGTGTAAAAATACACCATTTAAGGTGAAAGTTCGAGTTTTGATGCATAGGATTTAGAGCCATGAAGATGATATTTTTATTAGAAAATGATTACAATCAGTTCTTTCTTACTGGAATGAGAAAGAAGGTAGAAATGCAAAAGGATTTATTTGTTCATAATGGTATAGATTGCAAAATTATTATTATGGACGAAGATGTTTATCAGTTTAGCTTGTTAGCCAAAATACTTAAGCGAATCCCTTTAACTAATGTATCTCCAAGGTGGAAATATAAAAATGAATTAGGACTATGTGATTGGGTATATTTTAGAAGACCCTTTTATATGAATGTTCATACGATTTTTTTGTTGAGTAAGATAAAAAGAAAAAACGTGGACACAAAGATTATCATGGAAATTCCTACTTTTCCTTACGATGGAGAGTATAAATTCATTGATATTCCTTTAATGATAAAGGATAGGGTTTGTAGAAGATTTATAAGAAATTATGTTGATAGACTGGCAGTAGTGGGAAGTCCGGCTTATGTACCCAATAAGTTATGGGGAATTGATGTCATCCATTTTGAAAATGGAATAGACGTGGAAAAAATAAAGGTTAAACCATGCGAAAAAAAAGATGATTCAATAAATATGATAGCCATATCATCTATGGCTCCATGGCATGGGTACGAAAGGGTTATTGCCGGATTAACTCAATATTACAAAAATCTAGGGAAAGAAAATATTAACATATATTTTATAGGAGATGGCAAAGAAAGACGATATTATGAAAAAATTAGCTCAAATCTTTATGTGAAGGATAAAATTCATTTTTTGGGCTTTCTTACAGGAGATGATTTGGAAACGGCTATAGAAAAGTATGGTGATATTGGTCTATGTTCATTTGGCAGATATAAGACAAAGATGCCACATTCAACCGATTTGAAGTCAATCGAATATCTTTCACACGGCATTCCTGTGATAACAGGTGCGTCTCTGGATTATAATGGCATTGAGAATTTTTGCTTAGAGTTTGCAAATGATAATAGTATTGTAGATATAAATAGAATTCTTATTTTCTACCACAATCTTGTTGATAAGTATTCGGAAGAAGGCTTGGCTGAAAAAGTTAGAGAATATGCTAAAGAGAATTGCGATATCAGCAAGACTATGAAACCTATAATTGAAGCAATATGGGGAAACTATGAGAATGGATAATCATGAGCTTACTACGGGAACAACAGGGTTTATTATATTTCTTTTATTACCACATTATCAACTTCCTTATTTGGAGTTGTTTCCTGTAATTGACAAAGTTTATGATGTATTTAGAGTCTTATCTGCTTTGGCTATTTTGGTAATCATTATTAATGATGTGATTAAAACTGATAGGATACGTGGTAGGCATTTTGTTATAGTGGTATTATTTATCGCATATTACGCAGAGTTAATGGTGAGCACAGCTCTAAATCATGTTTCATTAAAAGATATTGTTCTTAGAGCTGCCTCCCAGTTGTCAGTCTTTCTCATTTGCAATTATTATGCTGCATATTTCAGAAAGGAGTTAATTAAGGCACTTTTGATTATATCTGAGGTGCTAGTCTATCTTAACTTCATAGTGATCATCTTTAACAAAGATGGTTTGTACAGAACAGCTCTATATTGGAACAATTGGCTTTTTGGATATAAAAATAATTTTTTCCAGTTTTTCATAGGGTTCATTGTTGCATCTTTTTTGTATAAGGGCTTTTTTAAGAAGAACATTAGAATAATTTGTCTTAATCTGGTTATGTTTATCAGCGTTGTCATTGTTGGGAGCGCAACTGCAATGATATCAATGCTCATCTTTTACTTCCTAGCACTAGTAATTCAGAAGGATAACGGGAAGCGTATAAATGCTTTAAGTTTGACAATAGCAAATTGTGTTCTATTTGTTTTAGTTGTTTTGCTTAGAGTTGGAGGGTTGTTTAATTTTGTCTACGACACCATTCTTCGGAAAAGTACAGCTATAGTAATGCGTGTAAGATTATGGGATAGAGTATTACCATTGATTAGTAATAAATATTTGTTAGGGTATGGTTATCGATCTAGTAGGGGGATGACATTTTTGTTAGGTGCTGGATGGGCTACTCATGCGCACAATATAGTACTACAAGTTTTATTAGAAGGTGGAGTAATATCGCTTCTTTTGTATATCATCATCAATATATACTTGTTAAAAGAGATTCAGTATTACAAGAACAGTTACGTTGCTCAGATACTCGCTATAGGAATATTTGTGCTTTATGTATCTTCTTTGTTTGAAGTATATTATAGAGCTTCGACATTCGTGATTTATGGATTGGCCAGTTCAGTAGGGGCTATGGTGCAGTATGATACTAATAATCAAAATGAAAGAAAGAGAAAAATACGAGTTACATTGGGGCTATTTGCATGAACATTGTTTATGGTTGTGATGACAAATATGTTTTTATCTTAGCGACTTCATTGGTTTCACTCTTGCAGAGCAATCAAAATGTCAAAGAGTTAAATATTTATTTGGTTTCGGATAATATTTCATTAAAAAACAAACAGCTGCTGCAAAATATGGTGGAGGAATATAATAGAAAGCTGACAATATTACCGTTCTTTGATTTTTGTGAAGAAATTGGAATTGATGTGGATTTTGGACACTATTCTGCTGCTGCGTATATAAGGCTGTTTTTAGCCAGAATCCTTGTAAGTTTAGATAAGGTATTATGGATAGACTGTGATACTTTGGTTCTAAAATCGTTAGAACCTCTGTGGAACATAGAAATGGGAGATTGCGTATGCGCGGCTTGTGCTGATAATTCAGTTGTGGGAAAGCAAAAATGCCAATTTACTCAAAGTGATAAGTATTATAATTCAGGGGTGCTTCTTATTGACCTCAACAAATGGAGAAAAAACAACATAGAGAATAAATGTCTACAGACCTTGATACAACAAAAAGGTTATTCTTTTGATGTTGATCAAGGTATTCTTAATCGAGTTCTAAAAGGATATATTTATACACTTCCTTTGAAATATAATGTTTCTTCAAAGGATTATATTTATGGTATTAGTATTTCTGATTGCATTAACGAATTTTGGGATTCGAATTTGGAATATTACCCTGTAACTGAGCGAAAAGAAGCATTGACAGATCCAGTAATTGTCCATTTTTTGGAAGATCACTCTGGAATGTCGCGTCCATGGTATAAAAAATGTGTGCATCCAAAACGAGGATTGTGGAAATCATTTATTAAGATGACTCCTTGGATAAACTATGAACCTATTGACAGAAAGATATCGATTGGAAACAGGATGAGATCATTTGTGGCTATCCGGATGCCATCGGTATATATGGCAATTAAGAAGAATGAAAGAAGAAAAAATAGTAGTTAAAAACGCTGTTTTAAATGTAGTTAAAACTATCTCTTCAATAACTATTCCAGTCATAACTTACATGTATGTGACGAGGGTGTTCGGTGTTGAAGGTTATGGACGTATCAGCTTTTCTAAGGCATTTGTTGCGAATTTTTCTTTCGTTGCTATGCTTGGAATAGTCCCTTATTCTACTAGAGAAGCATCAAAACTACGTAATAACCGTAGTAGGTTAAATGTGTTCTTTTCTGAAGTGTTTTTGATAAACATGATATCTGCGATTGTGGCATTGGGATTGTGCATTCTATTAGCAGTTCGTATTGACAAGTTTTCCAATTATCGTCTTGTTATCGTGATATATAGCGTGGGACTAGTATTTCAAGCAATGGGAATAGAGTGGCTTTATGTTGCGATGGAAGAGTTCAAGTATATAACTATACGAACTACTGTGGCCCAAATAATCGCGTTGATATTGGTTATAGTATTAGTGAAAGATGCAGAACACATCTACTTATATGCAGTAATTCAAACTATGGCAATAGTCATTCCGAATATATTGAATTTTGTTATGGCAAGTCGATTTGTCTCTTTGAAAAGAATTAGTGTAGACAACTTGGGAAAGCACTTAGAGCCGGTGTTGTCTTTCTTTTTGATGTTATTATTTATTAATATTTTTAGACAGCTTGATACAATAATGCTTGGTATGATGCATGATGAAAGGGTTGTTGGGTTATATTCAGCTGGAGATAAAATGAGCAGCATGTTGACAAGTATTCTTGGCGCGATACCAGCTGTTATTTTTCCAAGGCTTTCGAGCAGATCAGAGGGGATAAATAATGATGAAGTAAAGAAACTGACAAAAGATTTTTTTGATGTGATTCTTATGTTGGCGATTCCATTGACGATAGGTCTTATCCTTTACGCAGAACCCGTTGTGCATATTTTTTGTGGTAAAGATTTTTCAGATGCTATTATTACCACAAGAATTCTTTCTTTAAGAATATTACTTTCTTCAATTAATGCTTTTTTTGTAGTTAACATATTTGTATCTTTAGGCATAGAAAAGAATAGCATAATAGCAACGGGAGGAGCCGCTTTTCTTGATTTTTTACTTAATCTATTTTTGATTCCCAAAATGTTTCAGAATGGTGCAGCTGTTTCTACAGTTGTTGCAGAAATAATTGAATTCTTTATTATTCTCTTTCTGTTAAAAAAACAGGGCTTTAATTTAGTTATTTTAAAAAGTGGATTAAGATATTTATTGGCATCTATGACTGTGATTATTGTGTTCTTTTTTGCTCAATTATTTGAAAGTTCACAAATAATTGAACTAATTGTTGCAGTGTTTTTATCTATAGTGGTTTACTTTGGCTCGTTGTATGTCATCGAGGACAGATTGGTAAGAGAATTTTTGAATAAAATAAGATCTTAATTTTTTTGAAAGATCGATTTAATAATGCTGTGTGAAAGGGATAGCTATATAATGTATCAGAACCTAAGTGTTTTGGATTATGATGTTAGAAAAGAAGTTAAAGCCAAATTTCCGAATAATATAACTAACGAACCAGAAATGAGCGAATTTGATTCTGCGTTTCTTTGTGGACTTATAGAAAAGTATCGTCCTCAAAAAGTGCTTGAAGTTGGGGTGGCTGCTGGGGGAACTACGGCAATTATTTTGCAAAAACTCGCAAAATGTGGACTTTCTGCAAGCATGTTTTCATGTGATCTTAATGAGCTTTTTTATCAAAATATAAAAATCAACGGGAAAGAGGTAGAAACAGGCTTTTTGGCTCAAAGCTTTATAGAAAAATCCAATGTTAAGCATGTTTTCTATAGAGGAAACTATTTGCCTGCTTATTTGGATTCAATTGGTAAGAACATAGATTTTGTTGTTTTGGATACTGTTCATTTTTTGCCCGGTGAGATATTGGATTTTTTAGCAGTCTTGCCATATCTAAGTAAAAATGCAATAGTAGTTTTGCACGATATAAGATTCAATTTGAACAATGCTCGTTCGTCTGACGGGATGGCAACTAACGCGTTGTTTGCTTCAGTGGTAGCAGATAAAATTCTAAATTTTGGTTATGAAAAAAGTGATGTGTCTAAATGTCCCAATATTGGAGCATTTATTGTAAATGAAGATACTAGAAAATACATATTAAATGTTTTTCAGTCATTGTATTTGCCTTGGTATTATGAGATTGATAATAATCAAAGAAATATATACTTAGGAATTTATAAACGTCATTATGAGAAAGAATTAGTTGATGTTTTTACTGATGCAGTAGAAGCGCAAAATAGACTAATTAGCACAAAATCAACACTTGTTAGAACTACATTTAGACTTATCAGAAACGGTAATCCTTTTTTTGCTGGGGCTTATAATGTCTATAGAAAGATAAAAAATTGTATTGTATAGAGCGATATTCGCAAATGTACTATTTTAAATATGAGGGATAAAATGCAAAGACAACGAATACTTGTAACCGGTGGAGCTGGTTTTCTTGGCTCACACCTGTGCGAAAAGCTTTTGGATCTGGGAAATGATGTTATCTGTCTGGATAATCTTTTTACGGGTAGCAAAGATAACATCAGGCATCTGATGGACAATAATTATTTTGAGTTTATCAGGCACGATATTACTCAGCCTATTTATCTGGAGGTTGATGAGATATATAATTTGGCATGCCCTGCAAGTCCAATACATTATCAGCATGATCCGATTGCTACCGGAAAGACTTCTGTTATGGGAGCGCTTCATACACTTGGACTAGCTAAGAGGTGTCATGCAAGAATTCTTCAGGCCAGTACCAGTGAAGTGTACGGTGATCCGGAGATCCATCCGCAGCCTGAAAGTTACAGAGGATGTGTTAATCCTATCGGGCCACGCTCTTGTTACGATGAAGGTAAGAGGATGGCGGAAACTCTTTTCTTCGACTATCACAGACAGCATGGAGTTGATATCAAGGTCATTCGTATATTTAATACCTATGGGCCAAGAATGAGCGCTCATGATGGACGAGTTGTATCTAACTTTATTGTTCAGGCTCTGAATAATGAGGATATTACTATCTACGGAGATGGAAAGCAGACAAGAAGCTTTTGCTACGTGGACGATCTGATTGATGGAATGATCAAGATGATGGAAAGCAGAGATGATTTTACTGGACCAGTAAATATTGGTAATCCTGGTGAGTTCACAATGCTGGAGCTGGCAGAACTAGTGATAAAGCTTGCTGGATCGGATTCAAAGATTGTTTATAAGCCGCTTCCGCAGGATGACCCAATGCAGCGTAAACCGGTTATAGATCTGGCAAAGAAGGAACTGGATTGGCAGCCAACTATTGGGCTTGAGGAAGGTTTGGAAAGAACTATCGAGTATTTCAGGGTTAAGCTTGGGATTTATTGAATTAAGAGATAGCTCTTTTACCATAATAATAAAAAGGAATATAGGAGACAGGATTAAAATGAAGGACAATAATTGTGGATACTGTGTAGGAGGAGAGCCTCTTGCAAAATTTGGGATCAAGATATGTGACCTTGAGGTGAGTCAGCTCATTCTTTTTAAGGAGCAGAGCCATCCGGGCAGATGTATTGT
>JAEEGL016802851.1_pt1 | contig 13331 bp, 7 predicted proteins | sample 9134231 | NCBI WGS metagenome assembly JAEEGL01 (sample SAMN16246548, study PRJNA631951) | gut metagenome | biome: gut microbiome; feature: rumen; material: fiber-attached | host: Bos | place: Iran: Karaj | collected 2018-10 | reverse complement strand
TTTCAGAGTCCTCATTTCCAGAAAGCTTGGCGTTGACGTTAGAAACGTTCATGGTTATATCCTCGGCGAGCACGGCGAGACGCAGTTCCCCGCATGGAGCCACACACACGTAGCAGGTATGTCCATCGACGAGTATGCTGAAGCTATCGGCGTACCTTTCGGTGAGGACGTTAAGGCTGAGATCGCTCAGAAGACAAAGTCTTCCGGTGCTGAGATCATCAAGCTCAAGGGTGCTACATTCAACGGCATCGCAGTAAGCGCTGCAACACTCTTAAGATCAATCACAGAAGATGAGCACACCATCAGAACAGTATCCACAAGACTTAACGGTGAATACGGCATCTCCGGTGTTACTCTCGACGTTCCTGGTCTCATCGGCGCTAACGGCGTAGACAAGATCATCGACATGCGTCTTACAGACGAAGAGTACCAGCTCCTCAAGAAATCCGAGGCAAATATGCGTGAGGCTATCGCTTCCGTAGAGGGTCTCTGATAGACATAAGGCCTGAAAATAAAGGTTTTCGGGCAGATAAATGAAAAAACTAAGCCCTGCACTTTGTCCCATTAAGTGCGGGGCTCTTCATTTATTAAGGGTCAAAGATTTGTTATAATACTATGGGTAATCCCGAATTCTAATTTCAAGAGGTTTATATATGGAAATAAGTGCGGTTGTAATGGCGGCAGGTAAGAGCACGAGAATGAAGTCCAAGCATTCGAAGGTCGTGTTCCAGGTGTCGGGCAAACCGATTATTCAATGGGTAGCTGATGCTCTTCAGGCGGCAGGCTGCCAGGATCAGGTATATATAGTAGGTGAGGCACAGGCAGAAATCAGAGGCGTGTTGGGCGAGAATGTCGCTTACGTGCTTCAGGAAGAACAGAGAGGTACAGGACATGCCGTTATGCAGGCTGCGCCTTTCCTTGAAGGCAGAGACGGTCTCACGATCGTTCTTCCGGGTGACTGCCCGATGGTATCTGCAGATACGATCAAGAAGGCTCTCGATGCTTTCGACAGTGCTTCTTCAAACTGTGCAGCTATCCTCATCACTGCTGAGGCAGATGATCCGACAGGATACGGCAGAATCATAAGAGGTAAGGACGGCAACGTTCTTAAGATCGTAGAGCACAAGGACTGCACACCCGAAGAGCTCAAGACAAAAGAGATCAATTCTTCAATGTATGTCTTCAAGACACCTTTGCTCCTCTCAGCATTGGGAAGAATCGGCGCTAATAACGCGCAGAAGGAATATTACCTCACAGATACGATCGGAATCCTTATTGGTGACGGCTACACAGTAGGCGCCGTTGTATGCGATTTTGACGATACAAGGGGAGTTAACGACAGAATCCAGCTCGCTCAGGTAAGAGACATCATGAATCACAGAATTCTTGAGCGCCATATGAGAAACGGTGTTGAGATCGTTGACCCTAACGCTACATGGATCCACCACGCAGTTGAGATCGGCCAGGATACGGTTATCCTTCCCGGCACAACACTTCTCGGCAACACAAATATCGGTTGCGACTGCATCATCGGTGAGAATACCAGAATCGACTGTTCAGACATCGGTGACGGTACTGTTGTAGATAATTCCATCATCGCATCCAGCTCCATCGGCAAGGATTGCCGTATCGGGCCTTATACACACATCAGACCTGAGTCTAAGATCGATGATCACGTTACACTCGGCGCATACGTTGAGGTTAAGGGTTCTGATATCGGTGAGTACACACGTGCCCGTCACCTTACATACATTGGTGACTCAAAGGTCGGCCGCAACGTTAACTTCGGATGCGGAACAGTTACATGTAACTTCGATGGTCAGGACAAGATCGGCTGTACGATCGAAGATAACGTATTTATCGGAGGTAACTCCAATATCGTATCTTCCGTTGTTCTCGGTAAGGACTGCTATATCGCAGCAGGTTCCACGATCACATCTGATGTTCCGGCGCTCTCTTTGGGTATCGGCAGATCGAAGCAGCTCAACAAGGATAACTGGGTTGCAGACAAGAGCCGTATGAGAGGCGAGAACTACATCAGACTTGACGACAGACGTTCTGAGGTCTGATTCTTCGCGGACGGTTTGTTATGTGGATAGTAGCCGGGCTCGGTAATCCGGGAAAACAGTATATTTATACTTGGCACAATATGGGCTATCTCGCTGTAGATATGCTCGCGGATAAGCACGGCATTTTTCTCGGCAAAGAGAAGTACAAGGGCCTTTGGGGCAAAGGTAAGATAGCAGGGCAGGATGTCATCATCATTAAGCCCACTACATACATGAATAATTCCGGTGAGTGCCTTGTAGAGATCAGCAGATTCTATAAGGTGCCGCCGAAGAATATCATCACCGTTTACGACGATATTGATATTGCCAAGGGTACCATCAGAGTAAGACCGAAGGGCAGCGCCGGCACACATAACGGCATGCGATCATGTATCCAGCTCCTTGGTACTGAAGAATTCCCCAGAGTAAGGATCGGCACAGGTCCGGTTCCTGAGAATTGGGAACTCGTAAACTATGTTCTTTCAGAAGTCCCTCAGGATGAGCGGAAGCTTCTTAACGACGCTTTTGTTAAGGCTTGTGAAGCCGTAGAGGAGATTATCTCTAATGGATAACAAGCTCATAGAGCTTCTTTCCAGGATCGAATCTGATAAAGAGCTCGTATCTGAATTCTCGCTAAGTCTTAAGACGGGTAAGCATCTTAACATCACAGGCCTTTGCAACGAGCAGAAGGTCTTTGTTGCCATGGCTCTGGCGCGCCTTAATAACCGTAAGGCAGTCTTTATCGAACCTGACAGCGCGAGGGCGAGGAGTACCGCATCTTACTGTGCTGCATTCACCGATGGCCCAGTCAGCCTCCTGATGCCCTCAGAATTGTCTCTTGTGAGCGCAGAGGCTTCTTCAAGAGAATTAGAGCTAAACAGGTCTGCGAGCCTCTCAGAGCTCGTTACAGGCGATTTTGGGGCTGCTGTAATAACTGCTGGAGCTTTACTTAATAAACTTGAGCGGGCCGATGTTTTCGCGAAGAGGATCATTAAGCTCAAGACAGGCGGGGAGATGGAGCGTGACGACCTCGTCGATCTGCTCGTTCTAAACGGCTATGAGAATGTTCCACAGGTAATGGAGAAGGGCGAGTTCTCCGTAAGGGGAGACATTGTCGACATCTATTCGCCTTCTTATTCAGAGCCTGTCAGAATCAGCTTTTTTGATACTGAAATAGACCAGATAAAAACTTTCGACAGGGAGACACAGAGATCGACAGGGCAGTTGGAAGAGACTGTCGTTGTGCCTGCGTCCGTATACGCATTCCCTGAGGATAAGCGAGATGAGATCGCTGAACTGATCCTCGAGCGTGTACGTGAAGACCTCTCGAAAATGAATACTGCCACGAGAGAGGCGAGAAGAGCATCAGAACTCCTGTCCAGAACCGCCACAGGCGACGCTGAGAAGGTCAGGAACGGTATAGAGCCTACAGGTATCGCCAGATGGCTCGGAGTGATTCTAGAAGACTTCCAGACGGCAATAGATTATATAAACAGCGATGACGTTGTGTTCTTCGCAGACGAAATGGTAGATATCGATGCCAGACTGAACGCTTATGCAGGCGAGTATGCGCAAAGATGCAGGGAGTCTTTTGAGATCGGTATCGCGCCGACGTGTTCACCGATGGCGATGGTGAACCTGTCAAAGCTCATGAAATCGCTCGATAACCTGGATAACATTGTTACTTTATCAATGTTCCAATCCTCCGGAAACGGCCTTCCGGGCGGCAAAACGCATACAGTTACTGGATTCCCGGCTGATAACTATTCGGGCAGGGCAGAGGAGCTCGCGACACTTCTTAAGAAAAACCAAAATGTTTATTTAATTGCCCATCACGGCAGACGCAGCGAGCAGCTCAAGGAACGTTTGTCGGAATACGACTGCTTTACGGACATAATCGACAGTCCTCTGCCGGCAGGATTTAACTATCCTCTTCTCGGAATCACGATCCTTGGCGAGCAGGAACTCTACGGAGCAGAACAAAAACGTCCCACAAAGAAAAAGGGCGGAAACAGGATCAATTTCTTCAGTGAGATCAGCCCCGGGGATTATGTTGTTCACGACAAACACGGTGTAGGACGCTACGAAGGCCTCATTAACATGAAGGTCGGCGAGATCCGCAAAGACTATCTGAAGCTCACTTATGCTAAGGGTGAGACTCTTTACATCCTGCCTGAAAATCTCGATTCGCTCCAGAAATATGTCGGTCCGGGTGAGAAGGATCCGAAGCTGTCGAGGCTCGGCGGCGATGAGTGGAAGAAGTCCGTTTCACGTGCGAGGGAAGCGATCAAGAAAGTTGCATACGACCTGTTGAAGATTTATGCCGCAAGGAGCGTAAACAAGGGCTTTGCATGCGCTCCTGATGAAGAGCAGCAGAAGCTGTTTGAAGATAAGTTCCCGTTTGTCGAGACAGACGACCAGCTCCGCGCAGTACATGAGATAAAGGCAGACATGGAATCCGAGAGACCGATGGACAGACTCCTTTGCGGAGATGTCGGATTCGGTAAGACGGAAGTTGCTTTCAGGGCGATGTTTAAGGCGGTAATGAACGGCAGACAGGTAATAATGCTCGCGCCGACAACACTTCTGGCCCAGCAGCACTATGAAAATTTCATGAGCAGGGTAAAGGACTTCCCTGTAAACGTCTGCCTCCTGTCCAGATTTGTTCCGCAGGCAACGATCAGGCAGAACCTGACAGATATAAAGAACGGTAAGATCGATGTCATCATCGGCACACACAGGGTTCTGTCTAACGACGTAAAACCGCCGCATCTGGGTCTTCTCGTAATCGACGAGGAGCAGAGGTTCGGCGTTAACCACAAAGAGAAGATCAAGTCATTGAAGACTGACGTTGATGTGTTGTCACTCTCTGCTACTCCTATTCCGAGAACACTTCACATGTCTCTGTCAGGAATCAGGGATATCTCTACTCTGGAAGAAGCGCCGTTCAACAGACGCGCAGTCCAGACATACGTTATGGGTTACGATGAGCAGATCATCACCCAGGCATGCATGCGTGAGATTGCCAGAGGCGGCCAGATCTTCTATCTGTACAACAAGACATCTGACATCGATAAGGTTGCCGATCTCCTCTCGAAAGCAATGCCCGGAGTCCGCGTAACTTATGCACACGGACAGATGCCCGAGAACGGTCTGGAGACAGTGGTTACAGACTTTATTGAAGGTAAATACGACATTCTCGTCTGCACGACCATCATCGAGAATGGTGTCGACATGCCCAACGTTAACACGCTCATTGTAGAGAATGCAGACCGCTTCGGATTGTCGCAGCTCTATCAGATAAAGGGACGTGTCGGCCGCTCTGACAGACAGGCATATGCTTACATCACATATAACGCTGATTCAGTTCTTAACGAGGAAGCAACTAAGAGACTTAATGCACTCCGTGAATTCACCGAACTCGGTTCCGGTGTAAGAATCGCCATGCGCGATCTCGAAGTCCGTGGTGCAGGAAGTCTTCTGGGCGCGGAACAGCACGGCCAGATGGACGTTATCGGTTACGAACTGTACTGCCGTCTGCTCGATGAAGAAGTACGCCGCCTTAAGACCGGAAAAGACGAAGTTCTGGATTCCGACGTTCTCGCGGGTCACTCTGAAACAGCAGAAAAGGGGTTCTCTGTTGAGGTCGATTACGATGCATATATTCCTGCATCTTACATCCAGGATGAAGCTGCAAGAATGAGCTGCTACAGACGTATCGGTGACATCAGCGGATTCGAATCCTACAGCGACTTCATTGATGAAGTTACAGACCGTTACGGTGATGCTCCTTCTGAAGTATTTATTCTCTCAGGAATATCGCTTATGAGATCTCTGGCAGGTTCTCTGGGCTTTACCAAAGCATCGATCAGAAACGCCGGTGTAAGGCTTTATCTAAACCCTAATCTCCAGATCGATATGCAGGCATTAGGCGCACTGATGCGTGATAATTTCTACGGCGCACGCGTAACCATTAATGCTACAGGCGCTGTTCCGTATATGCTCTTCAAACCGTCTTCCGTTAAGCAGGATAAGACTGTCCAGGAAATCGTAGGTCTCATGCGGATCCTTGATGACAACCGGACTGTTAATGACAAGCCTGAAGAAGTTAAAGTATAATCACATAGATGCTCCAATAGTCTAATGGATAGAATAGCGGTTTCCGGTACCGTAGATGCGGGTTCGATTCCTGCTTGGAGCGCCAAAATAAACACCTTGTTGCTATGCGTTTTGTGGAACCGGCAGCAAGGTGTTTTGTTATGCAGGATTACTTTCGAGGTGGGAATTCTCGATGTGGAAATTCTCGATGTGTAGTTTTTTGTGTAGTAAATTAGGTCAATCACTACACGTTTTACTGCACTTTTTCGAAAAGTGTAGTTTTTTGTGTAGTAAAAAGCGTGATTTACTACACAAAATATACACACGCTCGGGAACACTTACCCTAACGGCTTTCTCGCGCTTATTCCGTAGTAGTTTCTGATGAGGACGATTCGTCCGCCGACGGTGTTCTTCGCGATGTATCTGTCCAGCAGCTCCTCGTTTAATTCCTGACCTCCGATCGACACATCATCAAGTATCGGAACTACTTCCAAAAACCCTTTGAAATCTTCGCGGCTCTTGAAATAATCCTTCATGTGGATGGGTACCAGTTCGACTTCGGTAAAGCCTGCAGCGAGGACCTGCTCGTAGTCGGAAATTGAAACAGGAACCGGATCATTCCAACCCTGGCCGCCGCCGAATTCCATCTTGAGACTCCAGCAATCGTATTTATCAACACCCCGCAAGAGCAGATGACCGCCGGGCTTCAGACAGCGGTAGATCTGCGAGGCAACGGTGCATGTGTGGCGCGCGACGACGATGTCGAAATAATCATCCGGTACATCCATATGGAGATTGTCCATAACCTTGAATGAGACATTTTTCTTACCGCTCTTTTCCAGGTTTTTGCGGGCAGTGCCGATCATGGCGGAAGAAAAATCCGTGCCAAGAATTTCCGCGCAGTCGGGGAAGAATTCGAAAATCTTCTCGCCGCCTGCAGTTCCCAGATCCAGGATCTTCGAATCAGGTGTGACGCGGGCCTTGAGCAGCTCATAGAGATCCCAGTCCGTTAAGCATTCGGAGTGGATCCCGAACTCATCGAAAGACCAGTGGGCCATCTTGTCGAAGTATCCCAAATCGTTGTTTAAATCGCTATCGTGAGACATAAAAAAAGAACCTCCTTTCACGAACAGCAAAAACTTATCGCCAATGGCGACCTTCTTTGTCATTCATGATGAGATTCTAAGGTTCTTATCATTATTAACCCCGCTCAGGCAAACGAGCGTCATGGCAACAGAACGCGAATAACTAATTGATCTGAAGCACCTTAATTATAACGCGTTTCCGGACAGAAATTAACCTTTTTGGGAAAACACAACAAACTCCATTATTTGCCGGGAGCGTAATTAAAATAAAGAAGTCTCATTCTTGTAATGCACATACAAAAAAATTCTGATACAATGCTATGGTGTCCATTTATAAAAGGGTGCCTATTATGAATAAATAGTGGTAATGGAGCATGCAGTTAAAAGATTTTTTAAAGTATGAGCACATCGTGATTCAATGTCATGATAATCCGGATGCTGACGCGTTGGCATCGGGTTATGCGCTGAAGTGGTATTTCGAACAGAATCACAAGAGCAAGAACGTAAAGTTTATTTACAGAGGCAGAAACGAGATCCAGAAGAGTAACCTCCTGATCATGGTCAAGGAACTCGAGATCCCGATTGAATATGCTCCGTTTATTGCAGAAGAGCCTGAACTGCTCATTACCGTTGACTGCCAGTACGGCGAGAAGAATGTCACAAAGACTGCAGCAAAGCATGTTGCAATTATTGACCACCACAAGAAGGCAGTAGATGTACCCGGTGGCATGTCCAATATCAGAAGTGATGTCGGCAGCTGTTCCACAGTTGTCTGGGATATGATCAAGAGCGAAGGCTTTGACCCCAACGAGAACAGACTGGTTGCCACAGCCCTCTACTACGGACTCTTCTCAGATACGAATAAGCTCTCGGAAGTATCACACCCTCTCGACCGAGATATGATGGATGCCCTGATCTATAACAAGTCAGTTGTCACATCCATGGTCAACTCTAATATTTCTCTTGATGAGCTCCTGATCACAGGAAGAGCCATCATGAATTATGAGTATCACGAGAGCAACAAATACCTGGTAATTGAGGCTGAGCCTTGTGATCCCTGTATCCTGGGTCTCATAAGTGATTTTGCGCTGGAGACTGAAAATGTTGATGTCTGCCTCGCTTATTATGTAAACCAATACGAAGTTAAATTCTCCGTCAGGAGCTGCTCTAAGGAAGTTTATGCAAATGAACTGGCAGCATTCCTGGCTGACGGCTTAGGCGGTGGCGGCGGTCACATGCTCAAGGCCGGCGGTACCATCAGAACAGAATTTTTGGACAGACCCGCAAAGGAAGTCCTCGAGGAGAGAATGGTACAGTACTATGACAGCTTCCTCGTTATCTATGCGAAAGAAACAGTCCTCAACACTTCTGACATGAGACGTTACAACAAGGTTGAGCAGTCTCTTGGTGCTGTTAAGCTCGAGGAAGTTTTCCCTATCGGAACACCTATCAACATCAGAACTCTCGAAGGAGACGTTGATACAGTTATTGACAAGGAAGCTTATCTCATGATCGGCATCGATGGCGAGATCTATCCTATCAAGGAGCAGAAGCATCTTAATTCTTACCAGTTCACTAACTTCAGATACACCAGAGATTTTGAATACGAGCCCCGTATCAGAAATACGGTTACAGGCGAGATCAAGAAGGTCCTGCAGTATGCAAAGACCGTAAGATCCACAGGCAGCACGATTGTATTCGCAAAACCTCTGGAGCAGCCTGTAAAGCTCTTCACGGCGTGGACAGAGGATAAGTACTATTCAGGCCGTGTCGGCGATTATATCGCTGTCAGAGCTGATGACGAGCACGATATCTACGTTATTAACAAGGATATTTTTGACAAGACATATAAGGCAATCTGAGAACTGTTAATTACGCACAATAATTCAATAATTCAGATAAACTAAAAAATACGGTCTCATCAGAGACCGTATTTATATTTCGTAATGTCATCGATTTCCTGATTACCCAGGTATCTCCTGGCTTTCTCAATCAGGTCGTTTAATGTGTAGTGTTTGATGTAACCCGGTGTTGTCTCGTAATCATTGAGATAGGAGTATACATAGAAACGGTCATTAAGTTCGTTATAACAATATGCGTTTTCGATATTTGCAATTTCCTGCCAGGTTTCCATGTCGAGAATGCATATATGGGGTCCGGTCTGAATATAAAGCTGATTGCTGGCATCATTAAAAGTCATTTCGGCTACTCCTACACCATAAAGAGAAATCTCATACATGCCGATAGCTTCACCGGTATCTCCCTTAAATATTGAGAGATAGTTATCTTCAACAATATACAATGTGCCGTTCCTGAAACATGCACCGAAACGGTAATATGCCTGACAGCTGAGAGTGTATAGAATCTTAAATGAATCGTCCGTTACGATAACGCTCTGGCCATCGCAGAAGACAACCATAGAACCGTCCAATGTAGTCTCAACATATAATGTATATACATTCTTGGAAATGAAAGCGTCCGGAATTTTTATTTCTTTGACCTTTGAAGAGTTCAAATCTACAGCAAATAACTTCCGGCCTACACCTGCAAATACTTTATTCAAGGTCTCATTATAGATAAGAGCATCTGGTATATCATCAATACCCTCAATAGTAAAATTCGATGAGTGAGTTCCGTCAATGTCCATTACTTCTAAATCGAGAGTATCACCATTACGATCATAAGTAATAATCTTGCCGTTTGATACTGTAGACTTTATATCCAAAGTAATATCTGTTTTTTCTGCGGTGCCTTTTTTGGGGTTTATCTTATAGATATCCGATCCGAAGATACCGTAGTAATTTTCTCCGGCGTGTATAACATCAAAACTTGAAGCCAGATATTGTGATTCAGGCACTTCTGTTTGTTTTATGAGCTTACCTTTTGCAGTACCGATAATAGATATTCTGACCATATCGTCTTTTGTTGTTGCTGCAATGATCAGGTATTCCTCATCCGCATAAGATGCCTGATAATTTGATCCTGCGTATGTTCCGGAAAAACCATCCACGGCTTCCCATTCATCATCTTCGAGGAAACGGCTATAACAAATAATATCGCAGCTGTTTCTCTCAACAACATATATGAATTCTCCGCCGATTCCGTATGTAAGATCCTGACCGAGAACACTGTATCTTCCATATTCATTTGCATCGTCTTTAGTTGTTAAGATCCAATCTCCGTTTGAACAGATAAATTCCGGTAAACCGTTAACGTTCCAGTCACTGGCTGTTACTATCGAAGATCCGAAAGTATATTTTACACGCTCCTCGCCTGTGTCTAAATCAACAATTGATGCAGAATTGCCCGTATAACATACGACAGCATTTCTTTCCGGCAAACACATAATATTGTAGCCTTTGGCAACATCGGTGTATTCGAGATCAGATACCCATAACTGTTTCATATTTCTATCAAAACAGTAGTAACTCAATACTCCTTCTTTGACATATGTATATACGTCAGAATACTCCAGAGAACTGAAGAAGTAATCGTTGTTTGAAACAATGCATAAATGATCATTATCTATAAACTTAAGTGAAGCAATATATTCGCAATCCAACGATGAAGAATATTCCTTGCCTGTTTCGACGTCATACATTGTGACAGGAATAGGTTCGTCATAAGAGAAGGAATCACTAATATATGCAATCTTTTTGCCATCAGGTGAAACAGCCATACCGGCTATTGAACTGAAGTATGAGTCCGTATTCATTGAATAGGTATCTTTAACGCTTCCGTCTTTTGCCGACAGCCTGACGATATTGCCTGAGCCGACAGAAACATATACTCCATTTGCAGCACAGCAAACATTTCCGGTAAGCGCGTATAAATCTTCAACATCATAGCTCCACATTGATTTTCCGGACGGGATATTAAAAGCCTCAATACGGTGTTCGTAAGTGACAAGCAAAGAGTCATTATCCATAAAGGTAATCTCTGTTGGTTGCAGTCCGCACTGGTTCTTGAGGACCAGATCATGTGAAAGAGCATTCCAGCAATAAACATTGCCGTTCTTGTCATATGCTGCAATGTATTCCTGGTTGTCAGTGATAATTATTCTCTTGATAGGGTGATCGGTTTTGTAATTCCAGATTGCCTCATAAGATAAACCGTGGTTCGATTTGTATGCTCCGGTTGCATCAGTTATGGCACGGACAGCAACACCGGTTACAGGCATCTTGGTGTTTGTATCCACAGGAAGTGCCGCGAGTGCCAACTGAAGTGCATCCGTTCTTTTGCCATCGCTCAGCAGCTGCCTTGATTCATTTGCAAGATATACCGAACGGCTTCTCAAAGATTCGATGTAACTTCTGTCGATCTGTCTGTTTTTGTAAGACATGTAAGCACCGAACGCTACAACACCTACAAATGCAGCAGCTACTATCGCAGCGGCACGTCTGATCCTGTACTGTCTTCTTCGTCTCTGGAGTTCGTCATAAGAACATCCCAACAGAGCGGAAGCAAGGCGGGGGAGCTCTTCTCTGTCTGCTTTTGATTTTGACATTCTGTAGTCGCAGGACAGAGGCTCTACAGGTACTGTAACAGTCTGGATATTGCCTGCGGCATCCACAAATGTTTTCTGGGTGGAGAGGATCTCGGCAGGAATAACTTCTTCAGGTTCGCCGTCGCAAAGAACGGTCAAGATCTTGTCAGCTGAGTGGAACTTCAGGAATGTAGCGATCTCACGCTTGACCCACATGGACTGACTGGTGTTCGTGGAGCAGATTACGATCAGGTATTCTGCCTTCTCGAGTGCCTCAGTAATAGTTTCCGTAAGGTCGCTCGTGATAGGGAGCTCGTCCTTATCTCTGAAGATACGGGTGATCTTCTGGTGCTTGAGCTTACTCTTTAGTTTGTGCGGAACATGGAAGTGTTCGAGCTTTTTCTGGATATGCTCGGCAATTGAAATGTCGAGAGGAGCATGTTTGTAAGAGATAAAGGCATTATAAAAATCTATCATAGTTGTGATCCCTTTTTATCTGTTATTCCTTAAAATATAGTATCACAACTGCTGGAACTATGCTTGTATCGTTACCGTGCCCTTTTCCCCGTCAACCGTAACCACGTCTCCGGTCTTCAAAACGGTGGTCGCATTGCGGCAGCCGACAACCGCCGGGATGCCGAATTCTCTTGCGACGATCGCTGCGTGGGATAATGGCGCGCCGATATCCGTGACGATCGCCGACACCTTGTGGAACGCAACTGTCCATCCGATATTCGTTGCACGTGTGACCAGGATCTCGCCTTCGATGAGTTCATCGATGTGATCTACATCTTCAATTACGCGCACAGTTCCCGTGACGACACCTGCTGCGCCTGCAAATCCCTTAACGTCCGAGGACATGTCCTCATCAGAACGCCTTCCGCTGATGTAGACATCGTTTCTCCTGCCGGGGTCTTTGAGCCATTCGTCAGCGTCAAAGCGTCCGATGACGAGGTTCGGGAAGGCCGGATATGAACAATACCTCTCGAAAGTATTCTTTCGCGCAGGGATATATTCCAGAGAAGTCTTATCGCCTTTAAGCATTGCGAACATTTCCTTGTATCCGAGCATGAAGATGTCATCTCCCAGACCGTTTAATTCACCGGCCTTAAGGCAGTATTCCCTGAAAACGCAGAAGATCCTTACGCCTTTGCTCCTGATATCCTCCCTGAAATCATTCGCGTGAATGAACTTCGCGATCTCCTTGTCGATCCATCTGCTCTTCGAAGGATATTTCGATTTGAACTCAGCCAGTGCTTCCTTGTAGGATTCTTCCTGTTTTGCGAGGACCGGCCGGAGGTTATGACCGCCTTCCTTCCTGTCGTTAAGGAGGTTATCAGGGAAGGAGGGGTCTTCATAAGGCCTGGGTTCCATGAGCTCCATCTCATTGGCGGAGCGGTGGCCGCAGATTTTGATGTACTCTTCGCGCGACATCTTTCCTTCGGCGACGTCTTCTAGCAGCAGTAACGGCTTCATCGATGCGAGAACACCGACACAGCCCGTTAACAGGCGGTTTGCCATGTCTTCTCCCGCGATCTTTATAATCTTTTTGCGCGTGCCGAACAGCGGTACCAGAGACATTCCGCTCTCTGTCAGGATCGATGCCAGGCCATC
>JAEEGL014947651.1_pt1 | contig 13331 bp, 13 predicted proteins | sample 9134231 | NCBI WGS metagenome assembly JAEEGL01 (sample SAMN16246548, study PRJNA631951) | gut metagenome | biome: gut microbiome; feature: rumen; material: fiber-attached | host: Bos | place: Iran: Karaj | collected 2018-10 | reverse complement strand
GTTTTCCTTTTCGTTTCGCCGTAGGCGGAACACTTCATTTTTTGCGAAGCAAAATACTTCACGTTCGCGCAGCGAACACTTCACTCGCCGTAAGGCGTACTTCACTTTGGAATTTATCGCATCGAGCGATAAATTCCAATTCTACGTTCCCTCACAGTCCGTTCGGGTCAAAATTGCCTCTTATCATCTCCAGCAGCGTTTTCACGCCGATCACGGGAACGCCGAGGGCTCTGGCGCGGCGGATCTTGACCGCGTTCGGTTCCTCCGAAAAGGTGACCACGAAATCCGTTTTCCCCGATACCGTATCGCGGACGACGCCGCCCGCGGCTTCTATATTTTCCCTGAGCCACTTGAGCTCGCGGCGGCCGGAGATCACGAATACCACGCCGGTCAGGCGTTTTCCCTCCGCGATCTGCTTGCGAATCTCTTCGAGCCGCAGCAAGCGGCGCATTTCGGGGTCGTCGTCGGAAAAATCGAGGTTGTCAAGCGCCGATCTGCCGCATTTTTCCTGATAATCGAGCAGCGCGGCGGTCTTGTCCACGTCGTCCTCCGCGTCGCGCAGCATACCGGGCACGGCTTCGGGCGGGATCAGCCCCCATGAAAGGAAGAAGGAAAGCACCCCGTCGTCTTGAGCGGCGTATCTGAGGTAGGTTTCCGCGTGGGCGCGGATATAATCCGCGTAAACCCGCGTGTAGGGCTCCAGCGGCAATATATGCCGGGGAACGGCTTTCAGGAAGTTGACCACCTCGTCGCTGCGGTCGATCACCGGCAGATCGTACGGGTCTCCCATGTAAATGTGGTTTCTCAACGCGCGCGCGTGTTGAGCGCAGCCACTCAGCGCAAAATCGTCCGTACGGTTCAAAAGAAACGCGTCCGGGGCAACGGTTGTAACGGTGGAAGGGATCAGAATGAAATGAAACGGCAGCATGCCGATCGCCCTTTTGCCGATCCGGGTAACGCACGCCGGGATCGTGCATTTCAGGGGATTCGCCTGCGGGGGGTAGGCTATGAGCATAGTGCCGTCTGCCGTGATCAGGCAGCCGTTTTCCGTTTTGTACACGGCGTTTTCGCCTTGCAGCGCGAACGCCCGCAGGCCCGTGTTGTGAAAGGCGGTGGGCGAAACCGTTTGCAGCGCGGCGGGCAGCGGCGCCCGGGTGAGGTTCAGGCAATCCTGAAAAGCGCGGCTGCCGATGGCTTCAAGGGTGGCGGGCAGGTCGATTTCCGAAAGCGTTTTGCAACCGGAAAAGGTTTTTTCGCCGATGGAGAGCAGCCCTTCCCGGAAGGTGATCCGCTCCAGTTTTTCACATGCAATAAAAACGCCGTCGGGCAGGTGTTTCAGGCCGCCGGGCAAAGAGAGGCTTTTGAGTGAAACGCAGCGGCCGAAGGCATAGCCGCCCACGTGCCGCAAGCCTTCGGGGAGCGAAACGCTTTCGAGCGAGCCGCAGCCGTAGAAGGCTTTGTATCCTATTTTTTTAACGGCGCCGCTCAGCGTAATGCGCGTGAGCGCGGCGCACTTCAGAAACGCGTCGTCGGGGATCTCTTCACAAACGCCGGCGATCTCAACGCGGGAAAGGGCGGCGCATTCCTTGAAAACGCCGTTGCCGAGCGCCCGGAGCCCTTCGGGCAAAACCGCGGCTTTCAGCGCTGTGCAGGCCGAAAACGCGTGTTCGCCGATGCATTCGAGTGTATTCGGCAGGGTGATTTCTTCCAGCGCCGCGCAGCCCTGAAAAGCGCGCTTCCCAACGGAGCGCAGGCCTTTCGGCAAGGATACGCGTTTCAGCGCCGCGCAGGAGAGAAACGTATCGGGGCAAATTTCGGTCAGCCCGTCGGGCAGATCGATCTTTTCCAGCGAGCGGCACTCCGTAAACGCGCCCATCCCGAGGCTTTGCAGGGAAGCGGGAAGGGAGATCTGCCGCAGCGCGGTACAGGCGGCAAAGGCGCTCGGTTCCAATACGCGCAGGCTTTGCGGCAGGGTAAGGAACTCCACGGCGCAATGCGCGAAGGCCGCGCTGCCCACGCAACGCAGGCCTTCCGGCAAAACAACGTCTTTCAGCGAAGCGCAGCCGGTGAACGCGTTTGCGGGTATGTTTTCGATGCCCTGCGGCAGCCGGATCTCCCGCAGCGATCTGCAGTAGGTAAAAGCGCCGTCCCCGAGGCTTGTGAGCCCCTGCGGCAGGGGAACGGCTTTCAGCGTGCCGCACCCGTTGAAGGCGTGGCTGCCGATCCGCTTCACCGTACCCCCGAAAACGATCTCTTCAAGCGCTTCGCAGCCGGAAAACGCGAAATCCCCGATCTCCTCCAGATTCCCGGCCACGTGGACGCGCCTGAGCTCCGGCGTATTCTGAAACGCGCGGCTGCCTACGGCGGTCACGTCTTCCGGTACGGTGACCGTTTCCTCGCAGCGCAGGCAGGCGAGAAGAACGCCGTTCGACGTTACGAGGCAGTTAACGGCCGCGATATCCCCGAAGGATTGCGGGGATTGGCAGCCTCCCGTCATTTCTATCCGCGAGAGCAGCGCTTTCGGAAACGCGGCATGCAGCGCCCGCAGCAGCGTGGGATTCCATCCGCTTTTCACCGTAAGGCAGCTGAGCCGTACGCCGGAAAAAGCGTTTTCTTTCAAATGCTGAATGCCTGCAGGCAGCGTAACCGCGCGAAGGGAAACGCAATCGGCAAACGCCGAATCCCCGAGAAAAACAAGGCCGTCCGGCAAGGCGGCCTCCTGCAGCGCGCCGCATTCGCGGAATGCCGATTCGCCTATGGATTTCAGGCTTTGCGGCATCGATACCCGCTGCAGCTTTTCACAGCCGCAAAACGCCCTCGGGCCGATGCTCCTGCAGCCGTGGGGCAGGTCGAGCGCCTCCAGCGCCGTTCCGGAGAACGCCGCCGTGCCTACGTGCGTCAGGCCTGAAGGCAGGCGGATGCTTCTGAGCTCCTTGAACCAGTAAAAGGCCGAATCCCCGATCACCGTAACGTTTTCGGGGAGCGTAACGTCGGTATCGCTGCCGATATATCGCAGCAGAGTGCCGTCGGCGATAATAAAATCATTGATGCTGTTCACGCGGCGTTCACCTCCGTTGTGCGTATTCGGACCGGGCGGGTTCCGTTATATATCCATAACCTCGCAATAGGCCAGCACCGCGTTTTTCACGCAGTCCTCGCAGGGGCACAGGGGCCGCCCGCCCGCGCCGGTTTTCAGGTCGCGGCAGGTCACCGCGCCGCTCAGCTCCCGGAAGCGTTCCAGCATCGCCCGCGCGCAGCGCAGCGTGCCCTGCCCGTTTGTGGCCGCGCCCGCGATCATGCCGGCGCTGATCAGCGCCCCGCAGGTGGCGTCCATGGTGCCCATGCCCGCGCAAAAGCCCGCAGTCAGGTTCCTGAGCGTATCTTCGGCGAGCGCCGTTCGGTCGGCCAGCGCCGCCGCCACCGCCTGGGCGCAGTTGCCCCGGCCGCTTGTTTTTATATCCACCGCCAGAGCGGCTCTTTCGTATCTGTCCATATCCGTTTCCTTCTTCAATGCGCCTTTACCGGCGTTTTTACGGTGAAATTCGTGTAGTTTTCCACAAACAGCTCCGCCTCCAGCAGCGCGATGGGCAATATCTCCATATAACCGTTGCGGCCGAATACCAGCAGCTGCACCAGCACCGCCGGCCCGGCCGCCATGGACGCCCCCAGCATGAACCACAGCCGGGGATGCCGCCTCACGCTCAGCACGTAGAAGGTGAGAAACGCCGCCAGCAGGAATACCGCGTATAAGATCGCGCCGATCCAGTGGGCGATCCGTTTGGGGTTCCAGCTTTCTATGCTGTGATTCAGCGTACCTGCGGTGAGCAGCATACCGGCGAGCGACAGCAGCATAAAAATCTCGGGCAAAGGGCTGCGGCAGCCGTGCTTTTCACAGGCGCGGGCGAGATTCAGCGTGAACGCGCCGCCCGTAAGCACCGCCCAGAGCCAGAACCAGCCCACCCGTGTTTCGCACAAAAGGCTCAGCGTGCCGTAGGCGGAGGCCGGGTCGTTGCCCCAGCAGAAGGGCAGCACCAGCCCGTAAACGAAGGCCGCGATCAGAAGGCCGAGGCTCAGCAGCGTGTTTGCCCCCGGCTTGCGTAAAAAATCCATTTATAATACCCCCCATGGTTTATACAATATTTCATTATATACCAAACGGGCGTTGTCCGCAAGTGGGAGAATGGGGGCGTGAAACGTATGTGATTGGGGGCGTGAAACGTATGCGGGACGGGGTTTATAAAATGAACCTGTCCGCAAAAGCCTCATACGTCCGCAGCAGAAAGGCGTCCGCGTTTTTGGAAATCGATGCGTAGGGCGCCAGCATATCGAAGCCGTGCCACGCATCCGGGTATTCCCGTAGGGCGGTGGTTACCCCGGCGGCGGTCAGACGGCCGAAAAAATCGAGCGTTTCGGCGTAAAAGGGCTCCGCGGTGCCGATCACGGTGATCGCCGGGGGCAGGCCGCTGAGGTCCGCCGCCCGCGCCGGGGCGGCGTAGGGCGGAATATCTTCGCTTCCGGCTTTGCCGTTCAGGTAGATGTTCCATGCGGCGCGGTTGCACTTCGTGTTCCACAACGGGGCGCGGTTATCGCGGGAGGTGGCGGTCTCGCGGTCGTCCAGCATGGGGTAGAGGGGCATCTGAAAGCCCACGCAGCCGTTGCCCCGGTCCCGGGCGTAAAGGCACACCGCCGCAGTCAGACCGCCCCCGGCGCTCTCGCCGCCCACCACGAGCTTTTCGCAGTCGATGCCGAGGGCAGCGCGGTTTTTCTGCATCCATTCAAGGGCTGCCCAGGCGTCCTCCGGCGCGGCGGGGTAGGGCTTTTTCACCGAAAGCGTGTAGTCCGGCGAAACGATCACGCAGTTCTCGTTCTTTACCAGCTTGCCCGCAAAGGAGAGCACGGCCATTTCCGGCGTGGCGATCGCGTAGCCGCCGCCGTGCAGCCACAGGATGCCCACGGTTCTGCCGCCCGGTTTTTTGCCGTTCAGTATGCAAAGCCGCATCCCTGAGCCGTCCGCCCGGGGGACGGTTATTTTTTTGCAGCGCAGGGCATGCAGCGGCCACAGGCGCATAAAGCCCGCGCTCAGCGGCCCCAGCAGCCGTAGCTTTGCTTCGCTGTTCAGCGGGTCGAGCGCCTTCAGCGCCGCGCCCTCCGCCCGCCAAAGCAGATCCGTTCTGTTCATTGCCGTTCTCCGTTTTGCTTTTTTCTTTACTATATCATATTTTTTATCGGTTTTCCACGGTTGTTTCGTTTTTCTGTGGAAAACCGGCGCCGGATATGGTACGATAAAGAAAAAAACAAAAGAAGGTGTCTTTATGGCGCAAACCGTGCTGCGTTTCGTTGTGATGAGCGACGTGCACGTAAAAGACAAAGACTGCGTTGAGCTCGGGCGGCTTGAAAAAGGGCTGCGCGAGGCCTATGCCTATGCGGACGGCTGCGATTACACGGGGCTGGACGCGGTGATCGTGGTGGGGGATTTCACGCACAACGGCACGGAGGAACAGATGCTGCTGTTCCGGGACGTCTTCTTCCGCAATCTGCGCCCGGTCACCGATTATCTCATCTCCGCCGCGGGGCACGAATACGGCGGCGGCATCCCCGAAACCCACGAGCGCATGCGGCGGCTGTTCGGCATGGAGCCGAATATGCACCGGGTGATCAAGGGTTATCATTTTATTTCCGTGGCGCCGGACCGGGGTACCCACTACGGCCCGGCGCAGCAGGCTTACGCCTTTGCCGAAACGCAAAAGGCCTTCAACGACGACCCCAATAAGGCCATCTTTTTCTTCCAGCACGCCCATATTAATTATACCGTTTTCGGCAGCTACCAGTGGGGCGAAATGGATCTCATTCCGGTGCTGATGCACTTTCCGCAGATTATTGATTTTTCGGGCCACAGCCATTGCCCGATCAACGACCCCCGCAACGTGCATCAGGGCTATTTCACCTGCTTCGGCACCGGGTCGCTGAGCTACGCCGAAATGGACGAGTTCGATAAATATTACGGCACCGTGCCGCCGGACGGGGATAAATTCGCCCAGTTTCTGATCGTGGAGGTAGACGACGCGGGCGCGGTCAACGTGCGGGCCTACGATATCATCACGGGGCGCTTCTTCCCCTGCGACCGGGTGATCCGCCCGCCCTTCACGCCCGATACCTTCGAATACACCGAAGAAAAACGCCGCTCGGACGCCGCGCCCCGGTTCCCCGATCACACGCCGATCACCTGCGAGCTCGCGGGCGATACCGCCGTGCTGCGCTTCGGGCAGGCCCTTTGCCCCGACGAGCGGGTCAAGGATTATCTGGTGCGCGTCACCCGCAATGCGGACGGGGCGCAGCTCCGCAGCGCCGCCGCGTGGTCCGGCTATTATCTGTTCGATATGCCCGAAACCGTTACGGTGGAGATCCGCAGCCTGCCCGCCGGGGAATACACCGCCGAGGTGATCGCCCGCAGCTTCTGGGGCGTTCCCTCCGAAAACCGCCTGCGCATCGGCATCGTTAAGGACGCGTAAAGGATCGCCGTCCGCCGTTTGCCGTTCGCGGAAACCGGAAACGCCTCTAAATACACAACACACAACACACAATACAAAAACGCCGTCGGAAGAAATGCTTCCGGCGGCGTTCATTCGGAATCCGATTCAGTTCTCCAGATATTCTCTCACCTTGCCCGGGCAGTTGGTGATGATCCCGTCCACGTCCATGGCGGCGAGGCTGCGCACGGTGTTGGGGTCGTCCACGGTCCACACGTTCACCATGAGCCCCAGCTTATGGGCGCGGCGCACGAGATGCCGGTTCACCACCACGCCCATGGGGTGGATGGCGTCCGCGCCGATCCGCTTCACAATGGGGAACGGGTCCGTTACGAACGTGCTGGCGTGGTAATCGATGGTGGGGTATAAAAAGCCGGTCCGCATGCGGGGGTCCAGCTCCTTCACCTCTTTCAGGATATGCCGGTCAAAGCTCGAAATCAGGCAGCGGTCCAGCAGCCCGTGGGCCTTGATCGCGTCCAGCGTTTTTTGCACGATGCCGCTTTCGTTCTGCCGCGGGCTTTTCAGCTCTATGTTGATCAGCTCGGCGTCGGTGGGCCCCACCAGCTCCAAAAACTCATCCACGGTGGGCAGGGGCGTGCCCCTGAAATCGGCGCTGAAGTAGCTGCCGAAATCGAACAGCTTCAGTTCCCCGAGCGTATACGAGGTGATCTCGCCGCGCCCGTCGGAGGTGGCGTCGATGGTGTAGTTGTGGCAGATCACCAGCTTGCCGTCTCTTGTTACGTGCACGTCGGTCTCAAAGCCGTCGGCCCTCTCGGCAATCGCCTGCCGGAAGGCGGGCAGCGTGTTCTGCGGGGCCACTTTATTGGAACCCCTGTGCGCAATGATCCTGCAGCCCATAACGATCTCCTCAATAATAAATCCGTTTTATTTCGCCAGCTCCAGCACGGCGGCAGTATCCAGCGTCACGTTGCCGTTTTCGGCCGCGTTGTAGTCGTTTGAAACCGGCTTTGCGGCGAAGAACGCGTCGGCGTTGTCTGCAATTACGCTCGCCAGCGTGTTGGCGGAGCAGCGGGCGTTGGCGTAAAGGGTGGTCTCTTCGCCGGCGGCGTTTTTATACGTCAGGGCGAAAATGTGGTATTCGGTGTCGTCGCGCACCTGCTTCAGGCAGTAAACGGCGGTCACCTCGTAGTTCTCGTCGGCGTAAACGGTGTTGAAGGCCTTTACATATTCGGCAGCGCTCTGCGTGGTGCGGTCCACCGAGCCCTTCAGCGCCTCAATGGCTTCGCTCAGCTCGTCGGTGACTTTTACGTACTCCTTGCCCTCGTTGTCCATATCCTTATACTGCTCCAGAATGGCCTCGCCCTGCTCGATCAGCTTGGAAAAATCGGTGTCGTTGGAGGTGTAGCTGCTGTCGGCGGCGTCAAGGATCTGATCGATGGCGTCGTTCATTTCGTCGTAGGAGCCGAATTTCGTTTGCAGCGCCTTCAGCTCTTCGGCGGCATCGGTGAGCTTATCGTAGTTATGTACGGCCTTTTTCTCATCTGCCGAAAGGGCGTTGTAGGCCTTCTGGGCGGAGTCGATGGCTTCGGCGCTGTCCAGCGAAACCTCGCCGATGGCCTTGATCTGGCCTTCCACCGCTTTCACGGCGTCGGTGCGCTTGCCGCAGCCGGCCAGAAGGGAAACGCTCAGCAGGCAGATCAGAAGAACTGTAAATACTTTTTTCATCTTGAAAACTCCTTTTGTTGCTCAATATAGTATCATCATATCACAGAAAGCTGAATTTTACTATAATTTTTTCAGAAAAATATGAGGTGTACCAGATACAGCAGCCCCAGATGCGCCGGGTAGAAGATATAAAAGCCGTATTTCAGCTTTTTGGAGCCCGGCTTGCCGTTGTAAAGGCACGTGAGCGCGGGGGCCAGCATCGAAAACCATACGAAGGGCATGCTCCCGGCGGTACACAGGCAAAAAACGAGGGTACCCGCGGCAAAGGCGGCGGTTTTCGGCCATTTCTGATCGAACGGCAGCGCCGCAAGCGGCAGCAGCATGCCGCAAAGGCCGTAATCGAATTCCGTGCTCGCGCCTTTATCGCGCAAAAACGCAAACAGCATGCTCACGCCTGCCGCCAGCGTAAGGCCGAGCGCCAGCAAAGCGCCGGATCGGTACGCCCCGGCTTTGTTTTTTTCTCCGATCGCCCGTTTCAGGTCCGTAAGGCAGTACCCCAGCGGTATGGAGCACGAAAACGTAAGCAGAATATTCAGGTACCACGCGTCGCTGTGCATCGTGAGCCGCCCGTGCTCGATGAGGCCGTCGATCAGGTACACGAGCTGGCACCCAACGCCCAGCAGGAACACGCTCAGAAAATACTTTTTACGGTTCTTCGTGTAGCGGCAGCCCTCGCCGATGAAAAAGGCGAACAGCGGCATGGCCAGCCGGCCGATCCACCGCAGGATCTCCGCCTGCGGGAACAGCAGCACGCCGATATGGTCGAGCAGCATCGAGATGCAGGCAACGATCTTCAGTTGGTTCCTGTTCACCCGGCGATCCCTCCTTTTGCGGTTTTCTTCGCTTCATTATACCCGCTTTGCAAAGAATTGTAAATGAATTTTGCCGATTTTAGCGAAAACGGTTGACAAAACGCCGCTTTATCGATAAAATAAAGTAATGGATATTAATGAAATCAATAAATAATTCTGAAAAGACGAGGTCACCTATGGATATCAGGAATTTACGGACGTTCATCCGCGTGGCGGAGCTCAATAACTTCACCAAGGCGGCGCAGTCGCTGGGGTATTCGCAGTCGGCCGTTACGGTGCAGATGCAGCAGCTCGAAACGGAGCTGGGCCTGCCGCTGTTTGACCGCATCGGCAAAAATATCAAGCTGAACCAGTACGGCCTCAATTTTGTGGATTACGCCATCCGCGTGATCGAAGCCATAGAAAAGGCGGAATCCTTCGCCACCGAAGCCCAGAACATGAAGGGCTATATCCGTTTCGGGCTGGTGGATTCCATTCTGAACGCCTGCTTCATCACCATTCTGCCCGAGTTCAACCGCCGTTTTCCCAATATCGACGTGAGCATTTCCGTGGGCTCGGCCCGCGATATCGAGGCCAAGATCCGCGCCAACGAGCTGGATTTCGCCTACCTGCTCGATTACAAGGTGCCCCGCAAGGAGTGGGTGCGCGTGCGCGAAGAGATCGAGCCCATCATTTTCGTAGCCAACCCCAAAAACCGGCTGGCGGGCAAGGAAGCGGTCTCCTTTGAGGAGCTCATCGGCGAGCGCCTGATCCTGATGCCGCCCGGCGAGGGCTACCGCTACCTGTTCGACGACGAGCTCGCCCGGCGCAACCTGTTCGCCGTGCCCTCCATCGAGATCGCCAACACCGAAACCATCATCCGGCTCACGCTGGAGGCGGATTACGTCACCATGCTGCCGGTGTTCGCGGCCCGCGAATACATCCACCGGGGCGAGCTCGCCGCGCTGCACATTCCCGAGGTGGAGCTGCAGCAGTGGAGCCAGCTCGTGTACCTCAAGGGCAAGGCCATCACGCCGCAGATGCAGATGTTTATGGATACCGTGCTCGAGCTGCTGCCGCCCATACAGCAGTAATATCAGTGGTCAGTAGTCAGTGGCCAGTGGTCAGTAGCCAGTGGTCAGTAGTCAGAAAAATACAGAGAGGGAGCGATTTTCGGTCGCTCCCTTTTTTTTTCGTTGAAAAAGCCGCTTGCCGGAACCTCGGCAAGCGGTATGTCCGCCGCGAAAAACGCGTAAGAAACAATATTACGTTTCTTCGCTGAAGTAACGGCGGATCTCCCGCATCCGTTCGCTCTGGGGAACGGAAAACGGGCATCGGCTGTCGCAGTGGCCGCAGCCGACGCAATCGGCGGCGTTCAGCCGCAGCGCCCGATAATGCCCGGCGGCCAGCGGGTCTCCCGCCCGGGCGAGATCGTAATATTTATTCACAAGCCCCACGTCGATCCCTGCCGGGCAGGGCTTGCAGTGGTTGCAGTAAACGCATTTGCCGCCGGCCTGCGGCGGGGCATAGGAGCCGATCACGGCGTAATCCGTTTCCGCCTCCGATTTGCTGTAATACGCCAGCAGCGCCTCCACTTCCTCCGTATTTCCGGCGCCCGGCAGCACCGTGAGCACGCCGGGCTTATCCAGGCAGTACCGGATGCACTGATACTGCGTCAGCGCCTTGCCGAAGGGCGACTGTTTTTCATCCAGCAGCTGCCCGCCGGAAAAGGGCTTCATCACGGAAATACCCACGCCGTCCTTTTCACACCGTCTGTAAATGGCGCTGCGCTCGTCCACGCTGCCGTTGGCGTATTCGCCCTGTCCGTAATCGTAAGCGGGATTCACGGAGAACATCAGCATATCGATCGGCACGTCGTCCATGATCCGCTGAATCACGCCGGGCGTGTGGGAGGAAAGGCCGATATGGCGAACGACGCCCGCTTTCTGAAGCTGCAGAACGTAATCGTAAATGCCGTTTTTCAAATAGGTCTCCCAATCGGAAAGCTCATCCTGGCAGTGGATAAAGCCGTAGTCGATATAATCCGTATGCAGCTCCCGCAGCTGCCGGTCAACGGAGCGTTTCACCGTATCGAGCCGCAGCGACCAGCCGTAGTCCCCGTTGGCGTAGTCCGCGCCGAAATGGATCTGGAAAAACACGTTTTTCCGCACGTCGCGCAGCGCTTCGCCGTAAATAGGGAAGGCGTCGCCGTGCCCGGCGGCAAGGTCGAAAAAGTTGATCCCGCCTTCCGCCGCGCATCGCAGGGCGCGAACGCCCTCCTTCATGCCCGCTTCGTATAAATACGCCGAGCCGAGGCCGATCTCGCTGATCCGGTCGCCGGTTTTCCTGTTCACTCTGTATTGCATAGCGTTTTCCTTTCCGCAGAATCGTTCGTTTATTGTTGAGGCGCCTCATTCCGCGCGCCGTAGGGAGCGTGCGCGTTCCGTTGCCTGCAGCGGGCCCTCTTGCGTTTTCCTGTTTTTATTATATTTTACGCCGGCGGAAATGTCAAATGTGCGCTCCGTTTCCGTTTTCGCCGCACGATCACAAATTCAGTCCCGATCCGGCGCCGCTGCCCGCCGTTGTGGGGTTCCGCTTCTGCGCTGCGCCCGCGCGCTTTACCGTGCGAAGGATGGCAAATGTATAACCGCCGGAAGCGATCCGGAAGAGAGAAAACCTGAATACGGTATTGACAGGTGACCTTTCGTTCACTATAATGGTGAACGAAGGGTCACTTAACGATTTCGGGAGGGTATTATGGCGAACGACACAAAAGAGAGAATCCTGACCGCCGCGCTGGAAATGTTTTCGCAAAACGGCTATGCGGGCACCAATATCCGCGAACTGAGCGCGTCGCTCGGCCTTGTAAAGTCCGGCGTTTATAAACACTATGAGAGCAAGGAAGCGATCTGGAACGCGCTGCTGGATCAGATGATCGCCTATTACGCGGAGCGTTTCGGTTCGCCGGAGCATCTGCCGCCCGTGCCGGATTCCCTTGAGGCGCTTACCCGGCTGACCATGCGCATGGTGAACGTCACCGTGCACGATGAGAAGATCGTAATGACGCGCAAGGTGCTTACGCTTGAGCAGTTCCGGGATGTCCGCGCGCGGGAGCTGGCAACAAAACACTTTCTCACCGGCCTTACGGATATGTTTACACGGATATTCGCAGGCATGATGGAAAAGGGACTGCTCCGGAAGGACGATCCTGCCATGCTGGCCTTCGCCTATACCGCGCCGATCTCCGCCTTGATCCACCTCTGCGACCGGGCGCCGGAGAAAACGGACGAGGCCATGGCGCAGATCGAAGCCTTCATCGCGCATTTTATCAGAGTTTACGGATCGGAGGACGCGGCGTAATGAAATATCACAAGACATCATAATAAATGATTGACTGAATGATTCTATTTCAAAGGAAAAATCCGATTAATTGATTGAGGCTCTCTTTATCGAACAGCTTAAAATTTCAATTATATCGAAGTAAAGGAAGTATGAAAAATGAACCAATTGGAAGCAAAACTTGGATTGATTGAGATAACTCCTTTAGAAAGGGTATATAAAGAACCAACGAGTGATAATTTGAAAGCTGTCTCAAAAATAAATCAAACATACGAAATGTTGAAGTTTGTTTGTGAGAGGGATGGTATGGCACTAAAACATTCCTCTAAAAAGCTTATAACTTCAGAACTATGTGAAATAGCTGTAACTCAGAATGGTCTTGCTCTTCAATATGTTCCGGATGGAATAGTAAAAAAGGAATCTGGCGATTGGTACAAAAAGCTTTGTGAAATAGCAGTTAAGAGTAATGGATTGGCTTTACAGTTTGTTCCAGATGAAATATAACGTGCTGTCTGCTCTGTTGGAATACAAGAACGCGCACTTTACCGATTTTGATCCGATGGACGAGTTTACATTGGACGACCTTGACGTTCCGGAAAAGTCCTACCGTCAGCCCGAGGCGAAGCAAACCTCCGCAGGAAGCACGCCGTACAAGCCCGCGCCGACGTCCTCCGCCGCTCCCGGGTGGATGAAAGACAAGATCTTTGTGCTCACCGGTTTTTCAGAAGCCACGGAAGCGGAATACACCCGGCAGATCACAACAGCGGGCGGGACCGTGAAAAGCAGCACGGTGCTCACGACAGATTATCTGGTGTATAACCCCGATTACGGCCATGAGACCACCAAGCTCAAACGCGCCAAAGAACTGATCGCCCGCGGAAAGCCGATCACGATCCTGACGGAAGAAGAATTCCTGAAAAACAATAAGGGAACACAGAACGAACAATAAAAACCGGAAAGAAGAATGATAAACCGGAGGAGAAATAAT
>JAEEGL013528798.1_pt1 | contig 13331 bp, 9 predicted proteins | sample 9134231 | NCBI WGS metagenome assembly JAEEGL01 (sample SAMN16246548, study PRJNA631951) | gut metagenome | biome: gut microbiome; feature: rumen; material: fiber-attached | host: Bos | place: Iran: Karaj | collected 2018-10 | reverse complement strand
TGCAGGAGGTAGCAATGAAATACTTGTTAAAGGTGGCAATGACTATTAATTAGGAGGTAGTTATGGAATACCTTGTATTCCTAGTAATAGTGCTAGTAACTATTGCTATAATGCTTAATAATAAGCGTTAATAATTAAGGCTTAATAAAAATATCATTGCCACACCAAATGCGAAAGGGATATGCTGGTAACATATCCCTTTCATTTTTGCTTAATAAAATTATCATTGCTTTCGCATTGTTATTATAACATTAATCTATCATTTATTCAACTATTATACAGTTTCCATATTTTTAGTTTCCAAAATTTCTTTTAATTCATCCGTTGTAAAGATATATTTAGTATTACAGAAATTACAAACTGTTTCTATATCTTTACCTTCATCAATCATTTCATTTAGATCAGTCGCTTTTAACATTTTTAAACTTCTTGCGAAATTATCTTTATTACATCTACAATACCATTTTAAAGGCATATTAGTATCAAGAATTTCATAGTTATTATCTCCAGCTATTTCTTTAATGATATCTTCTGGTGTATATCCCTCTTTAACCATAGTAGACACTTCTTTAAGTGTCTTTAATTTGTTTTCAAGTTCGCTAATAACTTCTTCACTACAATTAGGCAATACTTGAATAATAAATCCACCTGATGCAAGTATAGAGTTATCATCATTTACTAATACTCCTAAACCAACTGATGAAGGAATTTGTTCACTTGAGGCAAAATAATATGTGAAGTCATCTGCAATTTCTCCTGTTTGAAGTGGACTAGATGATGTAAATACTTCATTATTAATAATAGTTTTTACTTCTAAAAGTCCATCATTACCAACTGCATAACTTACATTTATCTTACCACTATCATTATATTGATAGAATTGATAAGGATCTCCTACATAACCTCTAACAGTTCCATATTTTGTAGCTTCAACTACAATATCTTTAATAGGTCCCCCTCCATTAATTTTAACTGTGACATTTTCTTCTTTTAAAACGGCAGTTAAAAGTGATGCTGTCATTGTTCTACCTAGTGCTGCGCTACTACTTGGCCAAAGTCCATGTCGTTTTTGAGCTTCACTAACAAGTTCTGTAGTAACACATGCATATATTCTAATTTGTTTATTATAGGCTAAAGCCTTTGTTAATGTATCCATAATAATCACCAAAAGTATTATATCACAATTTTTAATTGTGTGATATAATTATTAACTAGTAGGAGGTAATTCTATGTTTAAAATTGGAAATGTTGAAATTAAAAATAGAGTAGTATTAGCTCCTATGGCGGGTATTACTAATGAGGCATATAGACTAGTATGCAAAAAGTATAATGCAGGGCTAGTTTATGCGGAAATGGTTAGTGCTTCAGGACTAGAATATTCTAATCAAAAAACAATAGAAATGCTTAATGTAAATGATTTAGAAAAGCCCATAAGTATGCAAATATTTGGTTATGATATAGATTTAATGGTTAAAGCCGCAAAGACAGTTGAAAAGACTAATGCGGATATAATTGATATTAATATGGGATGCCCTGTAAAAAAGATTGTTAAATCTAAATCAGGTAGTTACTTACTTACTGAACCACTCCATATTTATGAAATGGTTAAAGCTATAGTAGATAATGTAAGTAAGCCTGTTACTGTAAAAATTAGAAGTGGCTTTGATGCTAATAATATAAATGCCATAGAGGTTGCTAAATTAGTTGAAAAAGCTGGTGCTAGTGCTATAGCTATTCACGCTAGAACAAGAAGTCAGTTATATAGCGGTAAGGCTGATTGGAATATAATTAAACAAGTTAAAGAAGCTGTTAATATACCAGTTATTGGTAATGGAGATATAAAAAGTGCAAATGATGCACTTAAAATGATAGATGAAACAGGCTGTGATGCTGTAATGATAGGTAGAGGCTGTTTAGGTAATCCATTTTTAATAAATGAGTGTTATGAATTATTAGAGAATAATAAAATAATTGATAGACCAACAGTTAAAGAAATAAAAGAAACACTTATAATGCATTATGAGTTGCTTAAAAAGATTAAATGCGAGAAAGTTGCTATTCTAGAAATGAGAAGTTTAGCTACATATTATGTTAAAGGATTAAAAAATGCATCAAGCTTTAAACAAGCAGTTTCTAACATAAAAACTGAAGTTGAATTTTTAAATGCTATAAATAATTATTTTGATAGCTTTATTGAAACTGATAGTTGCGAAATGTAAAGTAGAGTTTTCTATGATATTTTAAACATTTATTATATTATTATTTCGGAGGTAATAGTATGAATGTAATTGAAGTAAATAACTTATCCAAAAGTTATGGCAATTTAAAGGCTGTTGATAATATTAGCTTTAATGTAGTTGAAGGAGAATTATTTGCTTTTTTAGGAGTAAATGGCGCTGGTAAATCAACAACAATTAATATGATATGTAATATTACAAAGCCAGATAGTGGAGATATTAAAATATGTGGTTCTAGTATTACAAGTAAAGAAGCTAAAGAAGCAATAGGTGTAGTATTTCAAGGATCAGTTTTAGATGATAGATTAACTGTATTAGAAAACTTAAAATCAAGGGCTGCTTATTATAATTTAACTAAAGAATATACTAATAAAAGAATACAAGAATTAATAGATTTACTTGATTTAAACGAAATAATAAATAAAAAATATAAAAACTTATCAGGTGGTCAAAGAAGAAGATGTGATATCGCAAGAGCTTTAATACATAATCCTAAAATATTATTCTTAGATGAACCTACAACAGGACTTGATCCTAAGAGTAGAATAATGGTGTGGAGTGTTATTGATAATTTAAGAAAAAACGCTAATCTAACGGTTTTTCTTACAACTCACTATATGGAAGAAACAAAGGATGCTAATAGAGTTGTAATAATAGATCATGGACATATTTTAGTAAATGATACACCTATTAAACTAAAAGAAAAATATACATCTAATTATTTAAAGATATATACTGATAAAAATAGTGAAATAGAAAAAAAATTAAATAAATTTGAATATAAAACAAATGCTTATTACATTCCTTTTGATAGTTCAAAAGATGTAATAGATTTTATTGATAAAAATAAAGATTTACTAACAGACTTTGAAGTAATAAAAGGGGATATGGATGATGTATTCTTAAATGTTACTGGAAAGGAGTTAGAATAATGAGACAAATTATTAGTTTAACTAGTAGAAATATAAAAGTATTTCTAAGAGATAAAACAGGAGTATTCTTTTCGCTTTTATCTCCTTTATTAGTATTACTATTATTTATTTTATTTTTAGGTGATTTACAAATTGATTCTGTAAAAAACACTTTAGAAAATTATGGTGTAATAAATATGTTTGAAGCTAACTTTTCAAAAGCTGTAGCTTATAACTGGTTAGTTGCAGGTGTTTTAGGGGTTAGTTGTATAACTGTATCATTTTCATGCTTAACTGTTATAATAAGTGATAGAGAAAAAGGAGTAGAAAATGATTATAAGGCTAGTCCTATTTCTAGTGTAAAAATATACATTTCATATATTTTAGGAGTATTCTTATCAACATTATTAATAATGTTAATAGTTTCTTTTGCTGGTATTATTTTTTTAGCAATAACTAATTCACTTAAAATGAATCTATCAAGTATATTTATGTTATATGGATCAATAATTTTAGGTAGTTTTAATGCATCCCTTATAGCTTATGCTCTAACATGCTTTATAAAAACTACAGCGGCACATGGTGCATTTACTGGTTTAATATGTGCTGTATCAGGTTTTCTAATTGGTGCTTATATGCCACTATCAAGTTTCCCAAAACCTATTCAATATATGTGTTCAATTATTCCTGGAAGTCACTCTGCTGGACTTGCTAGAAGTTCACTACTTAATAGCTTTGTAGAAGAAGCTAGTGAAAAGTCAGTTGATGTTGCTAATTCACTTAATGAATATTTCTCTATAAAGATTAATTTGTTTGGTAATAGTATTAATCAAAACGGAATGTTTATCTATTTAATAATATCAACTATTCTTTTCTTAATTATAAATATTATCATAATTAGAGTGCACAATAAAAAGAGATAAATCCCTAATTTTAGGGATTTTTTCTTTATTTGAATAATTATTATATAAGTGATATAATAATATTAAAGAGGCGATATTATGAAAGATAAATATAAAGTAGAATTATTTTTAGAACATGAAAATAATCTAGCTGAATCTCCTTATTATGATTGTAGGAATAGATTATTATCATGGATAGATATACCTAAAGGGTTATTATTGACATTAGATAAAAGAGGGAAAATAAAAGAAGTTAATTTTAACGAAAAAATAGGATGTGCAATTCCTCTTAGAAAAAGTAATGGTTTTTTAGTTTTAGGTACAAATAATATTTATGTATATGAAGATGATACAATTAAACCATTTTATGATCTAACTAAAATATTAGACAAATCAGAAAGATGTAATGATGCTAATATTGATAAGATGGGTAGAATTTGGTTTTCATCAATAGTTGATGATGGAATACATGCACCTAGTAGTAAATTATTTTGTTATGCTAATAGGGATACTATATGTATGGATAGCGACTTAAAACTAGGTAATGGAATATGCTGGAATAAAAAATATAGTAGAATGTTTGTGTGTGATTCTGAAGCACATGCTATATATGTATATGATTATAATCTAGATACAGGTAACATTGATAATAGAAGAGTTTTATGTAATATATATGATGGAGTTCCTGATGGAATGATTATAGATAATGATGAAAATTTATGGGTTGCAATATGGGGTGGTGAAAGAATAGAAGTTAGAAGTAGTAAAACAGGACTACTAAAAAATACTATTTATGTACCTACATTAAATGTAACATCCCTAGCTTATAATAAAGAAGATTCTAATATAATTATTACTACTGCTAAAAGTAGTGATAGATTGGGTGGAATGCTTTTTGAACTAAAAACAAATACTAAATTTATAGATAAAGAATTTGCAGTAATTGAATAAATAAAAATCCCTTAATCAAGGGATTTTTTAAATTCATTATAAATATGTAAATTCTTGTTTTTAATTGTTGCTAAAACATTTATACAATTATCTAAATATTCCATTTTAATGATGTTTTCATTCTCTTTTAATTTGTTAATTAAATCTCCTCTATTATAAGGAATATATAAGTCTAGAGTAGTTATATCATTTAGTATCATCTTTTTAATTGTATTTGCTAAAAGTGGTAAGTTAAAGTGTGTTTTAGCACTAATCATAATTGAATTATCTTCTTCAGGGAAGAATTGTTCATCAAGTAAATCACATTTGTTATAAACATATAGAATAGGTATATCTTTACATCCAAGTTCATCTAATACTTTATTAGTTACATCTATTTGTAATTTAAAGTTAGGATTTGCACAATCTATAACATGTAAGATTAAATCAGCTTCATTTATTTCTTGCAAAGTTGATTTAAATGAATTTACTAAATGATGTGGTAATTTAGAAACAAAACCAACTGTATCAGTTAAAATAAATGATTGATTATCAGGAAAAGTTATTTTTCTATTAGAAGTAGTAAGAGTTGCAAATAACATATCTTTAGAAAATACTTTTTTCTTATTATCTTGATATAAATCAATTAATGCATTCATTAATTTTGATTTTCCTGAGTTAGTATATCCTACTAAAGCTACAGTTTTATCACTACGCTTATTAATTCTATTTTGTCTACTAATATTAATTTGTTTTAAATCATTTTCTAATTTATAAATTCTTTTTTCAATCTTACGTCTATCAAGCTCAAGTTGTGTTTCACCAGGTCCTTTGGCATTAAAACCACCACCTTGACGTGATAAGCTTCTAGATAGTCCTGTTAATCTAGGCAACATATATTTATATTGCGCTAGAGATACTTCAATCATTGATTCATTAGTTTTTGCACGACTTGCGAAAATATTTAATATTAACATTGATCTATCAATTACTTCTAAATTTAGGTAATTTTCTATATTTCTTAATTGACTAGGAGATAATTCATCATTAAAAATTACTAAATCGATATTATAAGAATTAGATATCATTTTTATTTCATCTAATTTCCCTATACCTACATAATAGCCAACTTTAGGTTTATCTAATTTTTGTCTAACTTTATAGACCTTATTTAAGTCATTAGCTTCACAAAGGTTTACTAATTCTTTTTCATAATAGTCTATTAATCCATCATCATAATCAATGGATACAATAATCGCATTATATAATTCATCCATATATATCAGTCCTTTCTTATATTTTATCACAAAAACATTTGTTTTACATTAATTATAATGATATAATTAAATTGGTGATAGAATATGGATGCTTTATGGATTATATTAGACATTTATGTAGTTTTCATAGTATTATTATTTTGTTTATCAATAATTTTAAAGAATAAAAAAATATTTATTTATTCATTATTCTTTGGTGTAGTTTTAGGTATAGCAATTCTAGTATCTAAGGCGCCTGATGGAAGATTAAAGATGGCAAAATGGATATTTACAGATGAAGGATTAAACTTAAGATTTTACATTCCTTTCTTATTTATTGTGTTAATCGGAAAGGAATTACGTTTAGAATTAGATAATATTAGACCTCAAGAAATTGGCACAATAAGGACTATTTCTAGTTCTCAAGGAAGTAAGAGTGCAATAATTGATGCGGTATATTATTTAGCTGAAAGAAAGATTGGAGCAATCATTACAATTGAAAAGCATAACTCACTTGATCAATATGCAGAAAAAGCAATTCAAATGAACTCAGATATTTCAAAAGAATTATTAATTAATATATTTGAACCTAACACTCCACTACATGATGGTGCTGTAATTATTAGAGGAGATAAGATTAGATGTGCTGGTGCATATTATGTATTAACACAATCTGAATCTGGTGATAAAACAATGGGATCACGTCATAGAGCTGCCTTAGGTATCTCTGAAGTAAGTGATGCCTTAACAATTGTATGTAGCGAAGAAACTGGACATATAAGTATTACAACTGAAGGTGTAATGATGAGAATTCAAGATAGAGACAAATTAGTTGAATACTTAGATATGTTCTTAAAGTAGGAGGTATGTAATGAAGGTAGTTAAACTAATCGTTGGATTTATTACAGATCCTTTTAGAAAAGTAACAAGTCATATTAATAGTGAAAAAATCACAAAATATTTATCAAAACATCAATTAATCATATATGGAATTACAGCACTTTTAGTAATAATAATGGCTTTAACATTCTATTTATGGATAAAATAGGCTCCTTATGGAGCTTTATTTTTTTTATACAAAATGTTTAAAAAATGGCCAAAAAATGCACTAAATTGTAAAGAAAATGCAAAGGAAATCGCTTTAATTTGACTTTTTTTATTATTTAATATAAAATATAATCGATATCTATGGGGTTTAACTATAAGTTAAACAATAATGAAGGAGATGATTCTTTTGGGTAATATGATGGACAAAGAACCAAAGAAAATTAAAGCACCTAAAAAGACACCAAGAATTAAACATAAAAAATTAATTATACTATTTACTGCAATATTAGTTGTAGCAACAGTATTTATCATAAAGATGTTTTCAACAAAGCACTATGCTTTAGCAGAAGAAACAGAATCATTTGAAATTGAAAGACCAACAACTGGCAATCCACTTGATTATAGCGCAAAAGATAATGCGGCAATTTGTAACTGGGTTATAAAGCATACGACTGAATTTAAGAGCGTAACAACAGGTACTGTAAAAGCTAAGGTTGCGGTTATAAATTATAACCAAGAATTAAAGAATACAAGAATTGTTACAAATGATGGTTGTTACATTGAAACAATTAGTGATAGTTCACTTGTTCATGTTTATGAAGAAAAATATATTGAAAATGATCAAGTAGTTGTTAGAAAAAATCATTCTAATAAATATAATACAATCACTAATGAAGTATTCCTAGAAAAGTATGGTTGGCATCCAAAAGATTTCCAAGCATATATTTTAAATGAAGACACAATCGTAGAAGCAACAATAGAAGAATTTGAAGGTAATTACAAATTAAAGTTAATACTAGATCCAATAAATTCTTCACCAAGAAAGCAAAGAGAAACAAAAACTATTGGTAATGCTAAGGGGTACCCTGGATATAAAACAACTGAACTTACAATTATATTAAAAAGCGACTGGACACCTATAGAAGTAGATACTTATGAAGTATACGATATCGGTATGCCAGGTATTGGTGATGTAACATGTAAGTGTAACATGGTTGAATTATTTGAATATGGTAAATTTGAGATTCCTGATAAAGAATTATTCAAAGAACATATTAGTGATACTCCAACAAATATAGAAGATAATGAAAAAGATGTAATAGGATATTTACAAGAAATATTTGGACCACTTATTCAAGGTCAAATGAATGATTTTGAAATAACTGTTGATGCACTAGATACAAAATTAAATGGAAATTTAAATATTAATCTAGGCGTTGAGGGAGTTAGTGTTAAAGCAGATATAGATGATATTTTTGTTAATTATAAGGGCGATGATGTATTTGTAAAATTAGGAGCTAACAAATACAAAGTTAACATCAAGAATTTCCAAAAATATTTAGGGAGTCTACCAAGCACAAGTACTAGCCAATTTGATGTAAATGCTATAATTGATCAAGTACAAGATGCTGAAATAATAAATAATGGTAATTCTATTACTATAAAAATAAATTTAGATATAATGGGTATTAAAGCAAGCGCAAATATTATTGCAGATGTAGTTAATGATACTTATGCTTTTAATAATATTTATGCAAAAGTTGATGCATTTGGTAAAACAATAATTCTAACAATGAAACCAAGTGAAACTGCATATAATTATCCTGTTATTGATAGTTCATATTCTGATATAACAAATATAGGCTTTGTAATTGATGAAGTTAAAAAATTAATAAATAAGCCAGTTGAAATAACATTAAATACAAATATTAATGATATTAATATTAATGCAAGTGCAGTTTATAATAATGGCTTAGCAAGTGGATTAATCACAATTAATGATAAATATGCAATCAATGTATATTATAACAATGATACAATTTATTTAACATATAACGATTTATACTTTAAATTTAATATTAAAGATATTGATAAGTTTGGCTTAGATGAAATTAAACTTCCTGAAATTAATATTAAGCTTAAAGATATACTTGATACAATTAAGACTTTAAATATTAAGATGTTAAGTAATAATTCATTTGATTTAGCTATTGATTTAACTAAATTTACTGATTTATTAAAAGATGTTAAACTTACTGTTAGTAAGAATGATGGATTAAATTTTGAAGTAGAAAAATATAATTTATTAGTAAATGTAAAAGAAGCTAGTAAGGAAGTAGAAGTTAATCCTGATGTAGAATATAATGATTTAGCTAACATTAGCTGGTTAATAGATATTTTAAAAGAAGCAATAGAAAAAGATGCATTTAGTTTTGATGTTAATTTAAAATATAATGATTTAACTGTTACAGGTAATATTTATTTAGATAAAGACTTAAATGTTAGCGCAGTAGTTGATGTATTATATAAAGATTATGAATTTAAAGATATTACTGCATATTATATCAATGATGCAATTTATGCAAATATATATAATTTAAAGGTTAAAATTACTGTTCAAGAATTATTAAGCTTAATCGGTAATGAAAAATCATTAAGCTTAGATATTGATAAATTATTAGAAAGTTTTGTATTATCACTTACTGAATCATCTTTAGGTGTTGATTTAGAGATAGATAATATTGGTAATGTTAGTGTATTAGTTAATAATGAAAAAGAAATAAGTATTAATTCTGATACTATTAATGCTAATGTATTATTAAGCTACACAGATAAAAAAGATATACTAATTAATAATGATGAATATATTGATGTTAAAAATATTGAATGGTTAATTGATTTAGTAAAAGAAGCTATCAATTATGAAGCTTATAGCTTTAGTATTGATTTAACTTATGAAGATCTAAAAGTAGTTGGAAATGTTTATTTAGATAAAGATTTAAATATAAAAGCTACAGTAAGTCTAACATATAAAGATTATACAATTGATAATGTTAATGTTTATTATATTGATAATACAATTTATGTAAGTTTATATAACATTAAATTGTCTCTAACAATCAATGATATCGTTTCTCTAATAGGAGAAATGCCTAAAATTGATGTTATAAAATTAATATCTAACTTAACATTAAAAGTAGTAGATAATAGCGTTAATATGGGATTAAATCTAACTGAATTTAATGGTTTAGATATGTTTGGAATGGTTAATGTTACAGCAAGCGAAGATAAAGTAATTAATTTAACTACAGATTTAATTAACGCAAATATTAAATTAGTAGAATCATCTAAACAAGAAATTAATATTAATAAAGATGAATATATTAGTTTATCAAGTTTAGAATGGTTAATAAATGATATAAAAGATGTATTAGATTATGAAGCATATAGCTTTAATATCAATTTAGAATATAAAGAATTAAAACTTAATGGTACTTTATATCTTAACAAGAATTTAGAAATTGAAGCTAAATTAAATATTAATTATAGTGGATTATTACTAAATGATATTACATTAATGTTTAAAGATAATGTTATATTTGTAAAATACGCAAATACAACTATTAAACTAGATATTAATGATATTGATGATATTATCGCAGAAGTTAATAGAATATTTGGATTAAATATAAGTATGGATAATATGAATACTAATATTGATTTAGATACTTTATTAAGCGGAATTACACTTAACGCTTTAGATAATAAGTTAATAATTAATGCAAACTTAAATTCTATTAGTGAATTATTAGGAAATGTAGTAATAGAAATTAATAGTGATTTAAGTGTTAAAGTAAACAATACTGATATTAAGTTAGAAGCTGCTTTATTTAATGCTTCAAATAAAGAAGTAATTTTACCTGATGCTTCAATTAATAAAGATGAATTATTATTAATCTTAGACTATGCTAGTCAATTAAAAGATTTAGTTGAAAAGTGGAGATATAATATTGGATTTGAATTACATGTAAATGGTTATGATGTTTACGCAAGAGTAAATATAGTAACATTTAAACCTGATAAAGGCTTATCATTATATGGTAAAGTAATATTAGTTAAGGGTAAGGTTAAATATTATGTAGAAGCAAGCATTATTGATAATGTTGCATTCTTGAATTTCAGTCAAACTATTACAAACTTTAATAGTAGTAATCCAATAGCTTCAACAACTAGTCAATCAATTAAATTTAAGATTGATTTCAATGAATTAATTGATACTGCAAATTATGCATTAGATGCCTTAAATATTGATAATGATTCTATAAAGATGGCTATTACATATTTAGGAACTATTGTTAATACAGATGGAGATTTTGATGAATTATTTAATGATATTAGTGATAAAGTAACATCATTTGATTTATCAATGCTAAATGATTTTATAGATATTTCTCAAATTGGTATATTTGTTGATACTGATAAATTAACTATTGATTTTGGTATTAATTCATTAGGAGATAATCACAGAATAGAAATATTTAGAGAAGATGGCCAAATAAAGGGATTAAATACTATTAACTTTGAAATCAATAATGATATATTAGATAGTCATTTTGAAATGTTAGCTGATGAAAATATAACTAGTGCAAATTATAATGGATGCTTAAATTTAAATGGTATTAGTAATTTAATTAAAGCTGGCTTAGATAATTATAATAAAGGTGAAATTGAATTAAATGGTAGTGCTAATTTAGAGTTAATTGGAATTAAGCTTGCTGGTGTTACAATTAAGGCTAAAATCGATTTCGATTATGAAGGAAAATTAAGAGCTGAAATGTATATAAAGGTACCAAAAGTTATAATTGCTACTAATGCAGAAACAGAAGATTATATCTATATCTATAACGATATGATTTATATCAAACGTGTTACTCAAGAAGGTGGATTCTTAGGAATTGGTACAAAAGAAGTAACAGCAACAAGAAAGATGAGCTTATCTGATTTTGGTAAAGATGCCTTAGAACAAATCATTTGGATATTCAATTTTGGTGATACAGTAGCTAATGCTATTAGAGAAGCTGAAGCTGTAGATCCAAAGATTGAAGAAGTATTAAAGAGTTATAGTAAATCAAATAATACATATAGTGTTACACTTGATGGTGAAAAATTAGTTGGATCTAATGCCTTTGATGATATTAATTTAGGCTTAACAGTAACAACAATTAATAATTTATACTATCTATCAAATATTAGTATAAATGCGACTATTGTATCAGTTATTACAGTAGATGCAAATCTAACTGTCAATAACGGAACAATTAGTTGGTCAAGCTTCCCTAGCGCATCTACATTAAATAGCTATAATGCTTATACAATTTAAAAATAGTTAAAAGATCTATTAAGTGAATCTGTTTGATGATTTCGGGCAATAAAATAAAAGGACACATTAGATATTGAAATCTGATGTGTTTTTTTGTGTTTATAAAATGAAGGAGGATTAATAATGAGAAAGACTATAAAACATAAAGTACATACCACTGAAGAAAAAATAAAAGAGCTAACGCGATTGAATATAGGTCGTTAGCCCTTAGTAAGCCTTTTTAATTATTGTCCGTTTTCTTCAAACAGTATCAATCAGAATCGCTTTTATAATTTTTATTTATCAATTAATAGTCATATATAATTATCTCTTATATTTATAATAATAAATAACAATAGCCATATTTATTGTTTTTTTAAGTCTATAATGTTATAATTTTATTGATTTTAAGGAGGATTTATTATGATTAGAATCGGAATTTATGGATATGGAAATTTAGGTAGAGGCGTAGAAGCCGCTATTAAGAATAGTAAAGATATGGTTTTAGTTGGTGTATTTACTAGACGTGATCCATCAACTGTAAAAACAGAAACAAATGCACCTGTATTTAGTGCAAATGACATTTTAGATTATAAAGATAAAATAGATGTATTAGTTTTATGTGGAGGTAGTGCTACTGACCTACCAGTACAAACTCCAGAATTAGCTAAAAACTTTAATGTAGTTGATTCATTTGATACTCATGCAAGAGTATTAGAACATTTTAAAAATGTAAATAAAGCTGCTAAAGATAGTAAGCATATTGGTGTTATTTCAGTTGGTTGGGATCCAGGTATGTTTTCTTTAAATAGAGCTATTATGTCTGCAATACTTCCTTGTGGTAAGGATTATACATTCTGGGGTAAGGGTGTATCTCAAGGACATAGTGATGCTATCAGAAGGATGGA
>JAEEGL012811441.1_pt1 | contig 13331 bp, 13 predicted proteins | sample 9134231 | NCBI WGS metagenome assembly JAEEGL01 (sample SAMN16246548, study PRJNA631951) | gut metagenome | biome: gut microbiome; feature: rumen; material: fiber-attached | host: Bos | place: Iran: Karaj | collected 2018-10 | reverse complement strand
GTATCCGTACGCGGTCAGATCAAGATTGTACATCTTAAGATCAGCGCTTGCGCCCTTGCCGAACTGCACGTCGTTGTTGCCCGAGCCTGTTGTCCACATATCGAGGAAGCAGATCGGATCGTTGTAGTCGGCGACCCAGCCGTTGCGGGCGATGGTGTAATCGCCGTTCTTACGGGTGTTGAGGAAGGTGTTCCACTCCTGGTTGGTGAGGTTCATCTTGATTCCGAGGTTGTCGAGAGCGGCAGCGAGATATTCGCCTATTGCCTTGTGTCCCTCGCTTGTGTTGTAGAGATACTCAAGCGTCGGGAAGTCGGTGTACTTGCCGTCGTCGCCCTTCGTGTAGTACTTGTCAAGGACGGCCTTCGCGGCGGCCACGTTGGACTCCATGGCTGACGCGTCGACGTTATAATACCCGACATAGCTGTTGCCGGCTGCCTTGTTGGCGTTCTTGTAGAATTCCGTTCCGTCGGCGTCGGTCATACCCATCGCGACAAAGGACGACGCGGGGACCTGTCCGGCCTGTCCGATCTCCTCGACGATGTAGTTGCGGTCGAAGAGAAGTCCTATGGCGCTGCGGATCTCCTGCCTTGCCTTTTCATCAGCGACCTTGTCGCCGGTGATCTTGCCGGCGGGGAGGATCTCCTCGTTTATGTTCCAGCAGACGTAGTAGGTTCCGATCTGGCCGGCGATGACGAATTCGTTCGGATAATCCTTTTTGAGAGTGTTGATCTCGTTTGTCGGAACGTCGTCGATCAGCTGCCACGAGCCGTTCTTGAAGTTCGCGAGCATGTTGTTGGCGTCGTCGGAGAGATAGAAGTTGATGACGTCCATCTTGATCTGGTCGGCGTCGACAAAGTTGGCGTTCTTTTCAAGGACGATCACGCTGTCGTGATTCCACTTTGTGATTGTGTACGGACCGTTGCAGACGTATGTGGCTGCTTCGGTCGCCCATGCTTCATCCTTAACGACATCCTCGCGTACCGGGAAGTACGTCGGGAAGGCGAGAAGCTCGTTCCAGTATGAAACCGGGCTTGAAAGAGTTACCGTGATGGTTTTGGCTGCGTCGTCGGCAACGGCGTCAAGCTTTGCATCGGGGTTCGCGGCGACGTATATAGGTTCGCCGTCCTTGTCCTTTTCGCCGGAATCCTTGGCCTCTGTCATGGCGTCATAGCCCTTGACGACCTCGAACATGTAGCCGTAGTCGGCGCCAAGATCGAAGGACGCGGCGCGGTTCCAGGCGTATACGAAATCGGACGCCTTGACTTCCTTTCCGTCGGACCATTTAAGCCCGTCACGGAGAGTATAGGTATAAGTGACTGTCCCATCCGCATTTTCCACAGGGGCAACAAGCTCCTTTGCGGCATCCGCAACGATTACGAGTCCGCCGTCTTTATCCTGAGCCCATTTGGAAAGGCCCTGGAAGAGGTGGGCGATAAGCGTAGCGCCGTCAACCGCGCTGTTGAGAGCGGGGTCGATCGTATCGGGCTCAGACGCCAGACACACGCTCATGCCGGTGCTCTTTTTAGAGCATGACGAAAAGACCGCCGCTGCCATGAAAACCACGAGTAAAACTGCAATAATTTTTTTCATAACGTTTTCCTTTCAGAATTATTGTTTGCGTTTTTATCCGTACGCTTACGGCGTATTGCACACCGCCGCAGCGCAAAGAACGTTTAAAAGTGTCAGTTAATCTCACCGACACGGTGACAGGCGACGAAATGCCCTTTTTCCGCCTCCCTGAACTCCGGCATGCTTTCCGCGCACTGTTCGCACGCATGCGGGCATCTTGTCCGGAAAGGACACCCCGACGGGGCGTTCAGCGGACTCGGAATCTCGCCGCTCAGCGATATCCTTACGTTTTCCCGCGCGACCTTCGGGTCGGGCATGGGAACCGCGGACATCAGAGCCTTTGAGTATGGGTGAAGAGGTCTGTCGCAGATCTCGTCCGCGTCGGCGAGCTCGACCATCTTGCCGAGATACATCACGGCGATCCTGTCGGATATGTGCCGCACGACCAGCAGATCGTGGGCAATGAACAGATAGGTCAGTCCGAGTTTGTCCTGAAGCTCCTCGAACATATTGAGCACCTGCGCCTGGATCGACACGTCGAGAGCGGAAACAGGCTCGTCGCAGACTATGAAGCTCGGACCGACTGCCAGGGCGCGGGCGATCCCGATCCTCTGGCGCTGTCCGCCGGAAAATTCGTGAGCGTAGCGCGACGCGTGTTCGCTGTTCAGTCCGACGTGATCCATCAGCTCAAGTATTCTGTCCCGCCTTTCGCCTTTGCTGGCATACATTTTATGAATATCGAGCGGTTCGGCGATTATGTCGGAAACCGTCATTCTGGGATTGAGCGAGGAGTACGGATCCTGGAAAACCATGGTAGCTTTGGTACGGAATTTCCTGAGCGCGGCCTTTCCCTCCACCTTTTCGCCTTCGAAATATATTTCTCCCGACGTGGGCTTGTAAAGCTGAAGCACCGTGCGTCCGACGGTGGTCTTTCCGCATCCCGACTCGCCGACAAGCCCGAGCGTTTCGCCCTTTTCTATCGTGAACGACACGTCGTCCACGGCCTTCAGCGGTTTGGTGCGCAGAAAGCCGGTGCTGATATCGAAATATTCCTTCAGGTTCCTTACGTCGACCAGCGGAGTCGTTTTTTCATTCATTGCCGTCTTCCTCCCCGGTCTCCTGTTCGGGAACTCCGATCCCGTCCCTGTCGTTGACAAAGCATGTCGCCATGTGGAAATCGTTTATGATCCTTCTCTGGGGGCGGCATTTTATACAGATCTTCATCGCGGCGTCGCAACGAGGAGCAAACGGGCAGCCCTCGGGCATGTTCAGCAGGTCTATCGGTGTCCCGGTTATGGGCCTGAGCCTTTCATTCTCGTTTTCCGCCGTCGGTATCGAACGGAGAAGCCCCTTGGTGTACTCGTGACGCGGATTGTAGAAGATCTCGTCCGCCGTTCCCTGTTCGCATATCGAGCCCGCATACATGACTATTACCTCGTCGCACATCTGAGCGACAACGCCGAGGTCGTGCGTGATCATTATGATCGCCATTCCGAGCTCCCTCTGAAGCGAACTCATAAGATCAAGAATGCCTGCCTGTATCGTCACGTCAAGCGCCGTCGTAGGCTCGTCGGCTATGAGGATATCCGGCTCGCACGCAAGCGCCATCGCAATGACTATCCTCTGCCTCATTCCGCCCGACAGCTCGTGGGGATACTGCTTCATTCTCTTTTCCGGCTCGTTTATGTTTACGAGCTTTATGAGCTCGACCGCCCGTTCCCACGCCTGCTTTCTGTTGCGGTCCGTGTGAAGAAGGATGGCCTCCATAAGCTGATGCCCGATGGTATACGTCGGGTTGAGAGACGTCATGGGGTCCTGGAAAATGATGGATATCCGGTTGCCGCGGATGTTCTTGAGCTCCTCCTCGCCCGCTCCCACAAGCTCCCTGCCGCGGAATTTTATGGATCCGCCGACTATCCTGCCCGTGCTCGCGAGTATCTGCATGATCGAGTAGGCGGTAACGGATTTCCCAGATCCCGATTCGCCCACTATGCCAAGCACCTTAGATTCGTCAAGATTGAACGATATTCCGTTTACCGCTTTTACCTCGCCGGCGTCCGTAAAGAAGGACGTGCGCAGGTCTCTGACTTCAAGTAATCTCATTCCCGCCACCTCATTCGCTCAGCTTCGGGTCGAAGGCGTCGCGCAGTCCGTCTCCGAACAGATTCAGTGAAAGAACTATAAGTGAAATGACTATCGCCGGGATGACGAGCCTGTACGCGTAGCTGTTTATGCCGTTGAGCGCGTCCGACGCAAGAGATCCGAGCGAGGGCATGGGGGCGTTGACCCCGAGCCCGAGAAACGAAAGATAACTCTCGGTGAAAATCGCGCTGGGTATCTGAAGCGCAGTTGAAATAATAACGACGGAGATGCAGTTCGGCATGAGATGCTTTCTGATGATCCAGCCTCCCCTGCCCCCCGCGGCCTTGGCGGCAAGGACGTACTCCTGCTCGCGAAGGGAGAGTATCTGCCCCCTTATAAGTCTTGACATGGATACCCAGTAAAGAATCGCGAAAACTATAAACAGGGAAATAATGTTGCTTCCTATCTTCGCAAGCGCCGTTCCCTGTATCATGCTGTCGAGCTTGGATTCCTTAAGCGCCGCCGCGAGAAGTATGACCATAAGCATGTCGGGCAGAGAATAGATTATATCCACGATCCTCATTATCACGAGGTCGACCCTGCCGCCGCAGTATCCGGATATCGAACCCACGGTCATTCCTATTATCAGTACGATTATGCTTGCGAAAAAGCCTACGGCAAGCGAGATCCTCGTTCCGTACACGATGCGTATGAAATAGTCGCGCCCCGCCGAGTCGGTCCCGAAAATATGCGGGAACACGTATTCGCCCGCGTCGCGTTTCGCCTGCTCCGTCGAACCATATTCGAAAGGCCTGAGATTGCTGTACGAGGCGTCGACGCTCGCGCCTCCGCTGACGCCGAGCTGTTCCGAATAGGCGTAGGGCCAGAAAAACGGAATAATTATACACGAAAGAGTTATTATCACCATTACGAAAAAACTGACCGTTGCGACCTTGTTTTTTAGAAGTCTTTTTATGCCGTCCCTGAAAAACGTCGAGGACGGGCGCATCTGGACCATGTACTCCTTTTCCTTGTCGCTTGCTGGAAGGAACGGGTCAACGTCCACATGCATGGAAAATTCCTTTATGATGTCTTTTCTGTTCATGTCGGCCCTCCCTTACTCAAAATTGATGCGCGGATCCACGACCTTGTAAAGGATGTCGCTCACAAGGTTCATGACGACGATCAGTATCGACAGGATTATTGTCGTGCCCATTATCAGCGGATAGTCGCGGTTGATTATACATTTGACGAAGGAACGACCGATACCCGGGACAGCGAATATCTGTTCAATCACAAGAGACCCGGTCACGATATAAGCGAGCATGGGCCCGAAATAGGTGATGACGGGAATAAGAGAATTTTTAAGCGCGTGACCGAAAATGATCTTCCACTTGGACACGCCCTTCGCCTTCGCGGTGCGTATGTAGTCCTGATCGAGCACGTCGAGCATGGACGAGCGCGTCAGTCTGGTGATGTGGGACATGGGGGACAGCGACAGCGTGATGATCGGGAGAACGAGCCCGCCGGCCGTCGCGCCGTTTGCCGGAAAGATCATGAACCGCACCGAAAACAGAAACAGAAGCAGAGTCCCCATGATAAACGAAGGCATTGAAACGAACGCGGTCGTCAGGACCATTATCACGCGGTCGGCGAATTTGTTCCGGTTGAGCGCCGCCGCGGCTCCGAGAAACACGCCGAAAACCAGCGCGATGAGAGCAGCCGCCAGTCCAAGCGCGGCGGAGATTTTCATCCCGTCAAAAACTATGTCCGTGACCTGTCTTCCCCTGAGTTTCAGAGACGGGCCGAAATCGAACTCGGTCACTATTCCTTTCAGATAGGTGGCGTACTGCTCCATCAGCGGCCTGTTCAGCCCGTACTTGGCCTCAAGAGCCTGTTTGGCCGCCGGAGTGATGGCCTTCTCGCTGTTGAAAGGCCCTCCGGGAACAGCGTGCATGACAAAGAACGTCACCGTTATTACGACCCAGATGGTCAGAACTGCCAGCAATATTCTCTTTATTATATAGCCGACGGTTTTTGTATTCATAAATGTCCTTTCATGCGGCATCCGGGCCGTGACGGTCTGAATCCGCGTAAGATTTTGCAGGAATCATCAGAGCAAAATGCAGTTTCAAACAAATATTATACACATTTAACGCGTGTTTGTCAAGCGAAATGCAGAAAAAGATTTAAGAAAATTCATGTTTCAGCCGTTTCTTCGGAGAATTGCATCAAAAAAGCGGAGCCGGAGCTCCGCATTCCGGGCGTTTTCTCGCGTAAAACAGCGCCGGAAAAGTCATTATCAGTCGAGTTTCTCGCCAAAATACGGGCAGACGGACGGATAACGCGAAATATCCGTGCCGGGCTTTGCCCATTCAACAGCGTTGAGGATTATTCTTCTGATGTTTTCGTTGTAATAGGAACGGCAGTATTCGTGACCCGGCTGCAGATAAAACACCCTGCCGAGGCCGCGGTAGAACACGCATCCGCTGCGGAACACGTTGCCGTGTTTGAACCAGCTCGCGAAAACAAGCTCGTCGGGCTGCGGAATCATAAACGGCTCCCCGTACATTTCCTCCTTGTCCAGAACAAAGTGCTCCGGGATCCCTCTTGCGATGGGATGCGACGGTGTCACCGTCCAGACGATCTCCTTCTGTTCGTCTCCCCAGAGCAGATTGCCGCTCGTTCCGACAATTCTCGAAAACGGCTTGGATTTGTGCGCGGAATGAAGGAAGATCATGCCCATCCCGTATTCCATTACCCTGCTGACGACCCTGTCCACAACCTCGTCGGAAACCAGATGATGGCCCATGTGTCCCCACCAGAGCATAACGTCGGTTCCGTTAACCACCTGTTCCGTCAGCCCGTGCTCGGGCATTTCGAGCGTAGCGCACGTAACTGTATGGCCCGCCGATTCGAGCAGCTGCGCAAGGCACCCGTGTATTCCGCTCGGGAATATCTCGGCGACGCCTTTCTCTGTTCTCTCGTGAATATTTTCGTTGAAGATCGTTACGTTCATGTCTTCCCTCTATATCGAAGTTTTAACTACCTGGCCCAGCCTCGCGCTTTCGAACGCAGCCTCCATCGTCCTCATCACCCGTCTCATCTGGTCGTGAGTGACGATCTGCTCTTCCTTCCCGTCGATCGCGCGGCAGAAATTGCGGTAGAAGTCGTGCACGTCAGAAAAAGGCATGGGCACCTCGTACGAATAAGTCGTATCCCCGTCTCTCGGCGCCATGGTTTTTGTCAGTCCCGATTCGGCGCGCACGGGAGTTGCGTCCTTTTCACTGAACTGACGTTTGACGACGACCTTCATCGGCTCGTTCCAGTTGACTATCACGGCGCTCCCGTTTTCGCCCCTCATGTAGAAGCGCGGAAGGCTGATGAAGTTGCAGGTGCCGACCTCGACCGTGTAGAACACGCCGTTTTCGAATTCCATGACGATATGGCATCCGTCCTCCACACTTTCCGTGGTCACATAATCGTTGCGGCAGTATACGGAAACCAGCCGTTTCCAGCCGACGATGCAGAAGGCCTGATCGATGAGGTGGACTCCCCAGTCGAGTATCATTCCTCCTCCCTGCTCAGGCTTTTTTCGCCAGTCCCCGGGGATCCCGCGCGAGCCGTGCACGCGGCTTTCAATGTCGATGATACGACCGAGCTCGCCCTTTCCGTACAGATCCTGTATCCTCATTTTGTCGGTATCCCAGCGTCTGTTCTGGTGAACGGTGAAGAGAGAGCCCGTCTCATCGGAAGCTTTGATCATCTTGTCGAGCTGCCGTGAGGACATGGCGACCGGCTTTTCGCAGATGACCGCCTTCCCCGCCCTCAGAGCCCGCACCGCGATATCCATGTGCGTGTCGTTCGGAGTGGCCACGGTGACTATTTCAACTTCCCCGTCGCTCAGAACCTCTTCAAGACTGCCGTACGGACGGATCCCGTCGAGCCTTGCCTTCTCGTTTCTCGCGGGATCGATATCGTATATCCCGGCAAGCTCCACCACGTCGCTCTCAAGAGCGTGGCGGCAGTGGAACCCGCCCATACCGCCGTAGCCTATCACGGCAAGCTTTTTTCTTTCCATTACGCAGCACCCGCTTTCTTATAGATTCGGTTCACGCCCATCCCATCGCCGAAGGCTTTTCGTCCTCGATCACAAGCGGACGGAGAAACTGCACCGCTTTTTTAAGTCCCTCGTCGACGGACATAAGACTGTCCTCGTGCTCTATCGATACGGGGCCCTCGTAGCCCGCGAGCTGAAGTTCGGAGAAAAATTCCCTCCACCAGCTCTCCGGGTTGCCGTATCCGCACGTGCGGAATATCCACGAGCGGTTGAGCTCGTCCCCGTAATGCTTGGTGTCAAGCACGCCGTGCCGTGCCGTGTTGATCGCGTCTATCTTTGTATCCTTGGCGTGAACGTGATAGATCGCTCCGGCAAGCTCCCTCACTGCCGAAGCGGGCTGTATTCCCTGCCAGATAAGGTGAGAGGGATCAAAATTCGCCCCTATCACGCTGCCGACGGCGGAACGGAGCCTAAGCAGAGTCTCCGGATTGTAAACGCAGAAGCCGGGGTGCATCTCAAAGGCGATGTGCGACACTCCGTGTTCGGACGCAAATTCGGCCGTTTTCTGCCAGTACGGAACAAGCACGTCTTCCCACTGCCATTTCAGAACCTTCTGATAATCGTCAGGCCACGCGCAGGTCACCCAGTTCGGATACTTTGAGTATTCGCTGTCGCCGGGGCAGCCCGAAAACGTGACGACGGTGTCGATCTCCAGCTTTTCGGCAAGAAGAACGGCGTTTTTGAAATCCGCGTCGAACGAGGCGGCAAGATCGCCGTCCGGATGGACCGGATTCCCGTGAGCGGCAAGCGCGCATATGTCAATGTCGTATGCGTTGAAGGTCTCCATGAATTTATAGAATGCCGTCTTGTCCTTGAGAAGGACAGCGGGATCGCAGTATTCCTTTCCGGGATAACCTCCCGCGCCGATTTCCACGCTGCGGATACCCAGCTCCTTCATTTTGTCAAGCACGTCGGGAAGTTTTACCCCGTGGTACAGATTTGCAAGCACACTTAAAAACATTTTCACACCTCGGTATCGTTTTTGTTTTTTTCCTCTTCCGTTCCAACGGCAGCGGCCTCCGTTTCATCCGTCTCCGCGGAATCCGTCAGAGACTTCAGCCGGCAGAACGCGTAAAGCGCGGTCGCCGCTCCGCACGCGCCGAGCGCAAGCTCGCCGTAATTCGTCGACATGGCAAGAAAATCGGCGGAAACAGGCACCCCGGCGTTTGACAGCAGGCGCATCAGGACGCCGGTCAGCTCGTCTGCGGCGACCGAAAGCCCGACCGCTCCCATGAGCACGGCGACCCCGCAGCCGCTGACGTACGCTCTGTTCAGGCAGTCGCCCCAGCGGATCCTCGCTTCGCAGAGAACAAAGAGCATTACGGCAATCGGTATAAATTCGGTTATTATCTTCTTCGGGTCGTTTATTGCCCTCGAGACCGAAAAATAATTTAGCAGGACCTCCGCCACGCCCCAGACGACCGGAAAAAACACAAGCACCCTGAGCGCCGTCCCGTCCGGTTTGCCCGTCAGACTAACAAGAATGAAATACGCCGCTCCCGGAACGGAAAGCACGGCCGCGACAACCGCAAGCACCCCTCTCTGCCCGCCCGTGACAGGCATGATCCCGCTCACAAGCATACAGCAACCGGCAAGAAAAGCTCCCGCGGCGCCGGCTCCCGACGGTGATTTAAGAGTATTCGCGGAAACCTTCGCCTTCCTGTCTCCGAAGAAATAAGGCACGGCGGCCGCCAGCGCCAGCAGCACTGTCAGCGCGGAGGCCGCGATACCGACCGCGCGGCCGTTGAAAACGCCGAGCCCGGTATCGTAATCGACCCTCCAGACGATAAACCAGAGCACGGCCGTTACCGCCGCGCACACAGCGCACGCCTTTATGTAGAAACCGTTGTTCTTTTTCATTTTGCTCTCCATATGGATGTAGTCACGCTCCTTAATTCTGTCTCCGAACCGATTTGTACTCGTCGTAAAACCTGTACATGGGGCATCCGTCATCCGAGAAGACCGCCCTCTGCAGGTCGTCCTCGTCGAGATACGCGTTACACACGTAATCCTGCATCTCTTCGTCCCAGTCGTAAAACTGACAGGTCTCGCACGAGCCGGCGCTTTTCCTTTTGTTCTTCCCGCGGTCGCTCATCCTGTTTCCGCTCCCGTGAGTCTGTCGCCTTCATATTCGAGGCGCATAGTGAAGAAGCCGTCTCCCCTTGCGATTTTTTCAAGAAACAGCCTGTCGCCCTGCCACATGTTCAATTCAAAAAGGCGGTCGAGAGGGACCCATTCAAGTTCTCCCTCGTCGCATCCGCTTAATGAACCCGAAAAACCGTCGGCCGTGTAAAGGAACATATGCTCGGTCCCGTAAACGTCGGACACAAAGGTGACGACGCCGCGCATGCGGTAGTTTTCAAGGACAAGGCCCGTTTCCTCGCGCACCTCTCTTACAAGACAGCGGTCGGGAGATTCCCCCTCCTCGAGCTTGCCGCCGACTCCAATCCATTTCCCGCCGTTCGGATCGTTTTTCTTTCCGGTGCGGTGAAGCATAAGGACAAGCCCGTCCCGCACTATGTAGCAGAGCGTGGAATTAATCATGTTTCCACGGAGCTCTGAGCTCCGGCATCTCTACAATCTCCAGCCCGGTTTTTTCGGCGTATTCAAGCGTCGCCTCTATATGTGCGACGTCTATCTGTTCGGGCGTGTGGGCGTCGACTCCCACGATAAGCCTGTTGCCGAACTCTCTGACAAGACTGAAAAACCTGTCGGACGGATAGTTTCTTTTTTCCGTAAATCCCAGATTGTTGACCTCGAGCGGTACGTCAAGCTCTCTCGCCCGTATGCACAGGCGCGAATATTCCTTCCTGTATTCCGCGTCGGAGATGTCCGCCGCGTAGTACATATCCGGATGGCACACGTAGGTAAAGCATCCCGTCTCCATGCCAGCAATCAGCGTATCCACGTAGGATTTGAGCGTGTGTATCGGCGAACAGAGTCTGCCCCCGACGATCCTTGCGCCCACTCCTTCGTACGACAGCCCGTCGGCGTATGCAAGACAGTGCTGACCCATGATGAGATAATCGGCGTCAAGAGTGCCGCAGAGCTCGCGCAGCGGCTGAAATATCTGCGGGAGATACTCGGCCTCGAACCCGACGTAAATTTTCACGTCGTTCCTGTATTCTTCGGCAAGGTCCCTGATCACCGATACGTAGCCGGGGGCCTCCTCAACGCTCATCCTTACGCTCTGAAGCGCCCTGTCGTCGCTGAACTGCGGCGAATGGTCCGAAAATCCGAGAACGTCTATTCCGGCTCTTATCGCCGCCTCTATCATTTCTCTTTCCGTTCCCCTTGCGTGGTGACATCTTACCGTGTGCGTGTGAAGATTGATGTGGTACATGGGTTCTGATGCTGAACCGTCCTTTCTGTCAGCCTATTATTTTACCACTTTTTCGCGTTTTTGTCAATAGGATGCCTCAAAAATGCCCGGCGACGCGATAATTATTTGCCTGAACGCAAAAAGTTGTCGCGTTCTGTTGACATCAATGCGAAAATGTAGTAAAATATTATAAAGTAAACTCCGTGAAAGGGACGGATAACAATGACAGACAGCGGAAAAAAGGTGGGTTTTATCGGCGCGGGCGTAATGGGAAGCATCCTCGCAGGCGTAGCGTCCGGGACGGGATGCCGTCTCCTTGTTTCAGACAGGGATCTTAAAAAGGCGGAGGACCTTGCCCTTCGCGCCGGCGGAATCACGGCCGGCAACGCAGAAATCGCCGCCGAATGCAGATACATTTTCCTCGCGGTTAAACCCCAGGTCATAGACTGCGTCCTTCGCGAAATAAGCGGCACTCTGTCGGAGCGGCAGGACCGCTTTACAGTGGTTTCAATGGCCGCAGGAGTGAGCATCGGGCATATTGTCTCGCTTCTCGGAGAAAATACCCCTATAATCAGGATCATGCCAAACACACCGGCGGGGGTGCGCGAAGGAATGATACTTTACTGTAGTTCGAACACGAATGTCGCGGACGTCGACGGCTTCCGCGAAATCCTGTCTTCGGCCGGCAGGCTTGACTGCGTTCCCGAAGGGCTGATAGACGCCGGATCGGCGCTCTCGGGGTGCGGACCCGCTTTTGTCTACATGTTCATAGAGGCGCTGGCTGACGGAGCGGTCTGCTGCGGGCTTCCGCGCGACAAAGCTCTTCTCTACGCTGCGCAGACCGTAAAGGGCGCTGCCGCCACGGTTCTTGAAACGTCCGAACATCCGGGCAAGCTTAAGGACGACGTCTGTTCGCCGGGCGGAACGACCATCGAGGGGGTTCGCGCGCTTGAAGGCGGTGCCTTCCGTTCCTCAGTGATGAACGCCGTCGTTTCGTCGTACGAAAAGACGCTCAGCCTCCGCGGAGAAAAGAAATGAGAATAGTCATCAAGATCGGAACCTCGTCCCTCACCCACGCGACCGGAAAGCTGAATCTCCGGCGGGTCGACGAACTTGCGCGCGTGGTATCGGACCTGAAGAACGCGGGACACGAAATCCTTCTGGTCTCCTCCGGAGCGATAGCCATGGGAGTTTCCAAGCTCAAGCTTCCGTCGCGTCCGGCGGACGTGCCGACAAAACAGGCGGCCGCCGCCGTCGGCCAGTGCGAGCTGATGTACATATATGACAGGATGTTTCTCCAGTACGGCCAGACCGTAGCGCAGATACTGCTCACGCTCGACACGGTGGATTATCCGGACAGGAAAATAAACACCGAGAACACTCTTTTCCGGCTGCTTGAAATGGGGGTCATCCCGATAATCAACGAAAACGACACGGTATCGACCGAGGAGTTCAGCGTGGGCGACAACGACACTCTCGGCGCAAAGATCGCGTGCCTCGCAGGCGCGGAGCTCCTCGTTATCCTCTCCGACATTGACGGGCTGTATTCCTCCGACCCCCGGGTGGACGGAAACGCGAAGCTCATATCCTCGGTGCATGAGATAACGGACGAAATAAGATCACTGGCGGGAGGAGCGGGAACTCCGCTCGGAACCGGAGGAATGGAAACCAAGATCAGAGCCGCCGAAACGGTCACGTCGCATGGCTGCGACCTCGTCATCGCAAACGGCGGCAACCCGTCTGTTCTTTACGATATTGCTGCCGGAAAGCCGGCCGGCACGCGTTTCTTCGCAAAAAGAAACGGCTGAATAACCGCAGAATTTAAAACCCGGCAATATTTGCAGAAAGACACGGTGACAGATGAACAGAACAAGCGACATAATCGACCGCGCAGCGGCAGTAAAGCAGACGGTTGCCGTCTGCACATCCGAGGAAAAAAACAGAGCGCTGACCCTGGCGGCCGAAGCCATCCTGTCGGATAAAAAAACAATACTCGAAAAAAACCTGGCCGATCTGGATAACGCACGCGGAAAAATACCGGATTCCATGCTTGACAGGCTGCTGCTTACGGAAAAGAGGATAGAGGGCATGGCCGACGGAATACGTCAGGTCGTCGCATTGCCGGATCCCGCGGGGATCATCCTCTCCGAAAACGTCCGGCCGAACGGACTGAAAATCAGCAAGGTGTCTGTCCCGATGGGCGTCATTGCCATTATATACGAAAGCAGACCCAACGTG
>JAEEGL011934969.1_pt1 | contig 13331 bp, 18 predicted proteins | sample 9134231 | NCBI WGS metagenome assembly JAEEGL01 (sample SAMN16246548, study PRJNA631951) | gut metagenome | biome: gut microbiome; feature: rumen; material: fiber-attached | host: Bos | place: Iran: Karaj | collected 2018-10 | reverse complement strand
GATGCAGCATGGTCTTGGCGTCATCAGCTACTCCACCCAATGGTGTGGTAGTATCCTTCGTTCTGGCAATGGCACAGGCCAATGGCTTGGCGACCGTGTGTCGGAATTCCTCGATTTCTGGGACAATACCACAGGTTCTCACCTGAATGGTGACACGCAGCACATGTGGCCCTATGGCATCAATGGTGCCCACGAGGATGACGGCTCGCTGAGAACCTATTACGCCAACGCCATGATTGGTCAGGCCCTTGGCGAGGATGGCCTGGAGCACCGTTCCAGCACCTTTGCTGACCCCTGCTACCTCTTCAATCAGGAAGACAACGTGAAATACTACCTGAAGAACGAGTCAGAAGACCGTGGTCTCTATACCTCCTACCTCACCCTGACAAATACAGGTGCATTGAAATGGAAGACCATGTCGAGTGCCGAGGCTCAGCAAAACGATAGTGCAGCCTGGTATATCACCTTTACCCCTGATAATCAGTACTATCAGTTCCGCAATGTAGCCACAGGCAAGTACCTCACCTATAGCAGCAGTTTCACGCTCGTCAATCACGAGACCATCACCAGTGCCGATAATTTCCACCTGATGAAAGGACGTGTTGACGTAGGTTCTGGTACCCAGGCAAAGCGCGGCTATTGGCTTGTTCATCCTACAGGCAACCTCACGCCCAACTGTCTGCAGGCTAATACCAATGGTGCTATCGGCAGTGCCACCTTCAATCGAGCCAATACAGCTACTGCCCAGCGCTGGCTCATCCTCACAGCCAGTGAAGCAGAGCAGATGGAGGCTTCTCTAGTGGCAGGCATCAAACAGAAAACCACAGATATACTCTCGCATATCAAACCCTTGGCAGAAGTGCCTCATACCGAACGTGTTGAGGGTGCCAATCAAAACTTTGCCGATGCTATCAGCAGTATCGAAAGTCGTATTGCAAGCAGTGATAACATCACAGAATTAGGCAGTCTCTCCGATGAAGCAACATCTGCAGCACTGACCTACCTCAGCAGCGTATCACCTACTGACCCATCGAAGCCCTTCGAGTTGACCTACATGCTCCAAAACGCCTCTATCGACAACAACTCCGATGGATGGTCTGTAACAGCAACAGTTAGTTTCTCATGCGCAGAGTTCTATCAGAAGACCTTCGACTTCAACCAGACTGTCAAGAACCTGCCTGCCGGCAATTATCAAGTCGGCGTACAAGCCTTCCAGCGTCCAGGCTCTGCAGCCGATGCGTATACAGCCTACAACAGCGACAACGATAATGTGACCGTCTTCTTGTATGGTGCTGCTAAGGCAAAGAAAATCAAGCAGATATGTGCAGAGATGCAGACTAAGAAACTGGGCGGCAGCGAATCCACCGTTGGTGGCAATAAGTATGTACCCAACAATATGGAGGCTGCCAGTATCTACTTCAAGAAAGGTCTCTATGAGAATCGTGTCACCACCAGTGTGGCAAGCAAGGGAGGTTCATTGAAGATGGGTATCCGCTCTACAAAGATGGAAAACAGTTACTGGGCTATCTTCGATAATTTCCAGTTGTACTATTTCGGCGATGTAGATCCTGACAACACCACAGGTATCACTGAGCATCAGGTAAAACAGCCTTCAGCAAATAGCTATTACGACATGCAGGGACGTCAGTTGCAGCATCAGCCTCGTCGCTCAGGTCTTTATATCATTGGTGGACGAAAAGTCATCATCAAATAAAAAAGAAAACGATAAGTAAAAACGAAGCGTCGTCATATATAAGTAGTCATATATAATATGTATATAGGATTGAAAATCATATTCTGGACATGTCTGGCCCTCGTAGTCTACACCTATGTAGGCTACGGAGCCGTACTTTATATCATACTTAAAATCAAGAACACCTTCTTCCGAAAAGAAGTCACACCCATTCTAACCCTTGACCCAGAGCGACTGCCAGACGTCACATTGATGATTTGTGCCTATAACGAGGCCGACGTCATCGAGGAAAAGATGCAAAACATCCGTGCCCTCAATTATCCCCAAGAAAAACTTTGCGTGATGTGGGTTACTGATGGCAGTAGTGACAATTCCAATCAGATACTGCAAGCTTATCCAGAGGTGAAGTTGGTATACACCCCAGAGCGAAAAGGTAAAGCAGCCGCCATGCAACATGGTTTAAAGGAGAATAAAGCCGAATATGTTGTTTTCACAGATGCCAATACCATGCTGAATGCTGATGCCATTCGCGAGATTGTGCGCCAGTTCATGAAAAAGAACGTCAGTTGCGTATCTGGTGAGAAACGTGTGGCTGCCCGTCATTCTGGTCAGGCCACCGCAGAGGGTGAAGGCGTCTATTGGAAATATGAGAGTATGCTGAAACTTTGGGATAGCGAACTCTATTCTGCTATGGGTGCTGCCGGAGAGCTCTTCGCTGTGCGTATGAGCCACTACCGTCCTGCTCCCAGCAATGCCCTGCTCGACGATTTCATGATGTCCATGCTGATATTGAAGGATGGTCATCGCATAGCCTATACCAAAGAAGCCTATGCCACAGAATACGGTTCTGCCAGCACAGCAGAAGAGTCCAAGCGTAAGCGCCGTATTGCTGCAGGAGGTCTTCAGAGCATCTGGTGGCTACGCAGTCTGATGAATCCCTTTGCTTACCCCAAGGTAGCATTTCAGTATGTATCGCATCGCGTGCTTCGCTGGAGCATCACCCCCCTGGCCCTGTTCGCATTACTGCCACTGAATATCTATCTGTTGTTCGTTGACGGGAGTCTTATTTATCAACTCATGGCCCTCCTACAGATCTTTTTCTACCTGTCTGCACTCACAGGTCATATCCTGAAAGTCTCTGGTCGTAGAAACAAGTTACTTTACATTCCTTGCTACTTCCTGTTTATGAATCTGAACGTATTCCTTGGAATAGGATATTTAATGACACATAAGCATAGTGGAACATGGGAAAAGGCACAAAGAGCGTAAAAAAACGCAAAAATCGTAACAAATTCCTGTTATTCTTTCGTGTTTAAGAAAAAAATTATTACTTTTGCACCTTGAATGTTCAAAGCGTCATGCGATGAGTTTAGAAGAGACAGAAACACTTCAGCAAAAATATTCCGAACTAACCCAAAAGCTAGAGTTAGTTAATGTGCAGTTGGAAAAAGCCAACCGCAAGCTCAAGGAATACGAAGAGAAAGCAAAGAAGGCAGAGAAAGCAAGCAAGATGAAATCTCTGTTCCTTGCTAATATGTCGCATGAAATTCGCACCCCCCTCAACGCTATTGAAGGTTTTTCTCGTGTGATGGTAGAAACCGACTCTCAAGAAGACCGTATGAACTATATGGAGATTATTGAGAGCAATAACAATCGTCTTCTTAGTCTTGTCAACGAGATTCTTGACTTATCACGCGTTGAAAATGGTGAGATTATCATCAAGAAAGAACCTACGGATTTGAACTACTTGATGCAGAGTATCAAGCAGTTGTTTAAATTCCGTTGTCCAGAAACAGTTAGCCTTACGTGGAACAAGCCGGCAAGTCCTGTCAGCATGGAGACCGATGCCAATCGTCTCACGCAGGTTTTCTCAAATCTTATCTCCAATGCCCTCAAGCATACGCCTAAGGGAGTTATCTCTTTTGGTTACGAGTTGTTAAGCGACACTCAGGAGGTTCGTTTCTTCGTCAAGGACACAGGTACTGGTATCGATCCTAAGTTCATTGAGCATATCTTTGACGCCTACGCTTCTCAGGATGCAGAGCAGCAGCGTGGCTTTGGTCTTGGACTGGCTCTCTGTCGTATCATTGTAGAAAAAATGGGCGGCACTATTGAAGTAGACTCTACCTTGGGTAAAGGCTCTACCTTCACGTTCACCCTACCTTTCGCCGGCTCTATTAGCGGCACCATTATCACCCGTTCAAATAATATGCGCACACTGCGTGTAAACAACCCTATCAATCAGGAAGCCCTGAAGACCGTTTTGGTTGTTGAGGACGAGGAAAGCAACTACGAATTGATACGTATTGTACTGCAGAAGCGCTATAACCTGCTGCATGCCCGCAATGGTATTGAAGCTGTGACGATGAACGAGGAAGAGCATCCTGATATCATCCTGATGGATGTCAGAATGCCTGAGATGGATGGACTGGATGCCACCCGCATTATCAAGGAGGTCAACAACAAGGTGCCCATCATCATCCTTAGCGCCTACGCTTTCCCAGAGAATATTCGTGAGGCGAAAGCAGCCGGCTGCGATGAGTTTATGGCTAAGCCATTCAATGTAGAAGACCTTATTGAGAAGATTAATCACTTCATTGGATCATAAATTCAATCCCACCAATTCACACCATGGGTAAACTGGGCGTTTACAAATACATTTCCTTTATGTTGCTGCTCCTCAGCACATTGATAGCCGTATTCACACTCTTTGGACTTTTCGGAGGCTCTACCGATCCTGCCTCAGGCACAGCTATGGCAATGTTGGTCTATGCCCTGCCCTACCTGTTGGGCGGCAATATCATCATGCTGTTTTATTGGCTCATACGCCGTCGCTGGCAGTGGATTGCAATTCCTGGTCTGCCTCTATTATGTGGCATCCCTTATATAGGCACCGTCTATCAGCCTGGTTTTTTCAATGAAGGCGAGACCAGCCGTTCAGGCATTAAGGTTGCCACTTACAACGTGGCCATGTTTGGTCGTGAGACATCAGGCTTTAAGGCTCTTGACATCCTTGCTGAGATGAAGCGTCAGAATGTTGACATCCTTTGCATTCAAGAGTATGAAAACGTGAGTGGCGACAAGCTCAACTCAGACAACTATAAAGGCTATTTCCCCTACTCTGTAACGGGGCGTGGCGATATGATTATCTATAGCCGTTATCCTGTTGAGCGTCACGAGACCATCGATTTCGGTCCTACCAACAATAGTGCAATGTGGGCCGACATCAATATTAACAGTCGTATTGTGCGCGTGTTCAACGCCCATCTGGAGACCACAGGTTTCAACAGTGCCATCCACCATGCAGCCAAGAACGAATTGCAGGGTCGCTCTATCGAGGATAATGCACTTGTACGCTTAATCTATGGCAACTATACCCGTGGCATGGCCGTCCGTGCACGTCAGGCCGACATGGTAGCCGAGCTCATCCGTACGTCCGACTATCCCTGTATCGTTTGTGGCGACTTCAACGACGTGCCCTATTCCTATGTCTATAAGACCATGCTTGGTGACCTCACCGATGGCTTCAAGGAGTGTGGCGAAGGCATTATGCGTACATATAATAGTGGTAAGAAGAAGGTACGTATCGACTATATTTTCCACGATCCCCGCTTAGAGGGCGAATCCTATTACACTAAGGAAATAAATTACTCCGACCACTATCCCGTATTCATGAAGATAGCCTTTTAGCCTATACAATCTTGAATCTCACCCTGAACGAGCGTTCCTGCTCATCCCAGTTAGTACCCAGCATCTCGAATCGTCCTATCTGACTCGTTGAGCGAACGTGTTTGCCTATACACGGACACACGTCATAATCACCAATACGCACCAGTCGGATCGTCTCGCTGGCATCCTCTGGTAACCTATCCAGCACCACCCCCTCAGGGATGTTTTCGCGCGTCACGAACTCAAACTTCACAGGCAGATCCTCTGCTATCAGTTCGTTCATCCTGCGTTCTATCTCCTTCTCCTCCTGCCGCGAGGGCTTATGATCCAGGTGGAAGCTCATCTTACTCTTCTTCCTCTCTACGTGCGCATTATAGCTACGTCCACAGCCAAAGATCCTAATCATCGTCTGGTTCAGCAGATGCTCTGCCGTATGCGCAGGTGGAAACTCCTCCTTGTTGTGCTCGTTCAGAATATAGTCTTCCATTGTTTATGCCGTTTTAATCACGTTAAGCAAGTCCTGCTGTATCAACCCATTGGTAGCCACCACATTATTGCCCTTCGTAAAATCCTCAGAACCTTCATAGTTGGTCACCGTGCCACCAGCCTCCTTCACGATCAGCGCACCAGCCATGAAGTCCCACTGGCCAATATATTTCTCCACATAGCCATCGTATCGTCCAGAAGCCACATAACAGAGCGCCATAGCAGCCGAGCCGCACATACGTACGCTGCCCACGTTGCCATACAAGTTATCTATCAGATGCTTAATCACAGGCTTATACGCATCGCTGTTGTAAGGCAACTGCAAGCACAGCAACGCATCCTGAATCTTCTGGTTACTAACTTTCAACTTTAACCTTTCACCTTTCAACTCCAGATGTGCTCCACCACCCTTCCAAGCATAGTAGCATTCATCGTGACACACCTCATAGACCACACCAATCAGAATCTCCTTTCCCTGTAGCAAAGCAATACTCACGGCGTATGGTGCATACTGATGGATGAAGTTCGTGGTGCCGTCCAGCGGATCAACCACCCAGGTGAGTGATGAACCATCTTCCGTCTTACATCTTCCATCTTCCATCTTCGCCGTTCCCTCCTCAGTAATGAATCCTGCCTCTGGCAACAGCTGGCGCAAAGCACTCACTATCTGCTTTTCCGACCCTTTATCCACATACGACACATAGTCGTGCGCATGCTTACGCTCCACGCTTTCCAAAGAGAATTTTCTTCTCTCCTCTCTGATATAAGCACCTGCCTGCTTCGCAATCTCGCAGACACCACGTGTCAATTCCTCTAACTGTAAATTCTGGTTCATACTGCAAAATTACTATTTAAGATGCAAATCACAAAATAAAATCAATAAAAAAGGATATGCATCTTCCATCTTCCCTCTTCCATCATCCATCATCCATCAGACATCTTCTTCCTCATCTTTCATAGGCAATACAATTTACGGGTTCAGAAGCGAGACGGTGACCTGTCCCAGGTGTCCTTCATTATGAAGAATTAGAAAATCATACGATTCTTTCTTTTAGCAACTCCTCTGCCAGCGCTTTAACTCGCTGATCTGTGATAGGCTCTTCTGACGAATACAAGGTCTGCGTCTGCGGACTATTCATCACCAGTCCTGCAGCATCCCTCGGCTCTATGTCGTATTCAGATACCAGATAGGCCGCAAGGTCAGCCATCAGATCTTCAAATTTAAAATACCTCTCTTCCATATTTCTTATTCTTTGGTTAGTACTTTCAATGCTTCCTTCGTACAGAAACAATACTGCACATATTTGTTCCCAAACTGAGACACATGCTCTGCAAAGTCGAGCACTGCCACTGTATCCAGATAATGCACACCATACTTCTGCTTGTGTCGCTCAATCTCCTTATCCACAAAAGCATCGGCCACTGGGCCAATCATGATGTCATAGTCATGAGAGAAGGTCTCGTAACTACTGGCTCACCACCATCTCTGCTGGCTCTACGCTTGGCCATCAAATAAGCCCGCTGCCATTGTGGCGTCAAATAGAAACCACGACCAAAGTCATTCTTCGACTGACATTTCTTCAAGTTAGGCGTCACTATTTCAACGTTGCTGCCATGCAATAGTCTCATATCGCCTTTTGGAATTTCTCGCGGTTTCTATTACATACTTTGTCGAGGTCACTTAGCAAAGTCTCACGTGGCAAGGTCTGCTCATAGGCATAGTTCTCTTCTAAGAATTGGATGCCCTTGTAAACCAGCAGATAACGATAGGCGTCAGCAAACGCCATCTTCTTGCTATGAGCATACCACATCACGCCAATTGTCACAAAGCGCACGCGCTCCACCCGTTTCTCGTCAGGCTCCTTCATTCCCATCACCTGAATGCTGATTTTCTCGCCCATCGCATCCATCAACAGCGAGGCATCCTCAAACGAAATATGCGTCAGCCCCTTCTCAATCTTGCTGATGCTGCTCTTTGGCAAACCAACACGCTTACCCAGTTCCTCCTGAGTAATCTTCTTGGCTTTTCTTACCTGTTGAATAGTAGCCCCCAACAAGCTGCCGTTCTCTTGTATCTCGAACTTATTCTTCATATCTTAGTTCTCCCTTTTGTGGGCAAAGATATTAAAAAATTTCCGAAATGAGAAACTTTTAAGTATTTTTTTGCTGTTTACCACTATTTTTTCTTGTTAGATTAAAGAAAAAGTACATCTTTCTTCAGCCATCATCCATCTGACATCTGACATCTTCTTCCTTTTTAAATACATAATAACTGTTTTTAAAGACACAATCGCTCGGCGACGCAAGGAGACGCTTGCTACCGTAGGGACGCAAGAACATAATAACAATTAACAAAGAATTTGTCCCCTCGGTGAAGGATGGCCAGAAGGTGATAAGATAGGGGGAAGATCAAAGACCTGTGATCCTGTCCAAAAGCGAGATTGTCCTAGTATCCTTGGGGCGAGACGTACTACTCTCCAGTATTTATAGCAATTTCCTTAAAGAGTATTAAAAAGAATACTTTTCTGAAACTATAATTTGTAAAATGGTATTCTTTTTATTACCTTTGCGCCAACATTAAGTATAAAAATGAAAGCATATAAGGTAATTGAAGTCATCAAGATGCTTGAAGCTGACGGATGGGTCCTTGTCACTATCAAAGGTGACCATCGACAATATAAACATCCCCAGAAGAAAGGCAAGGTGACTATCAGAGGACATAAGAATGAGGTGTTAAGCCAATTTCTCTTGAATAGCATTTGGAAACAGGCAGGTTGGAAATAAAATGGAATGTGTATGGAAAAAATTATTGTAAATGTATCTTGGTGCGACAAGAATTTTGGTGCAGCTCTGAGCGAGAATGTACCTGGTGCAGTGGTTGTTACTGCCAAATCGTACGATGAACTGATTGAGGAGGTGCGCAACACCCTCAACTTCCATGTAGAAGGAATGATTGCAGATGGCGATGACGTCCCCCAGTGGCTTCGCAATGGCGACTACGAATTCGAGTACCATCTGGATGCAGCTGCTTTGTTACAGATGTGTTCCCCTTATGCCTCCATTGCTGCAATCAGCCGTGTGTCTGGTATCAATCAGCACCAGCTCAGCCACTATGCTAACGGTATTAAAAAGCCTCGTCCAGAACAGCGTCGTCGCATCGTTGAAGGTTTGCACAAAATTGGTCGTGAGCTAATTGCAGTGGAATAATATTCATCTATGAAAATACAACGGCAGACTTTCACTTGATAGCCTGCCGTTTTGTTATCTTCCCTCTTCCTTCTTCCCTCATCCATCATCCATCTTCCTCATCTTTCATAAGCAAGACAACTAAAGGATTCTGAAGCGAGACGGTCACCTGTCCCAGGTGTCTCTTATATTGACGATGGCACTACGCACAGCCACCTCAATCTTTTCTATCTCATTAAACATTAGCAAGCGCAGATGTCTGTCAAAACGATACATGGCCAAAGCTTGATTAAATGTAGAACCAGACTTAAACACATGATTCTCCTTGGGCATAGTAAGAAGTGGATAAAGATACGCGCTGAATCTATAGTATCCAATATGGCGGAGATAATTTTCCGTTCGTACGACATTCTCAACATGGAGACCGCGCGACTGTAGTAATGCCGTCAACTGAGCAGGCGATGTATAGGTTTTGGTGTAACGTGTCATAAGAATACAAAACGACCCGCCGATTTAAGCATTGTGAAGAGGCTTGGCGGGTTCTCGTGCTGCAAAGATAGCGCTTTTCACAAAATTGACCAAACCTTTTTAGAAAAAAATTCTATTTTCGAGGTTATTTTCTCCATTAAAGATGCTAAAAGCGCAAAGTAGCTCGCTTTCTTTCATAAAAAGGGAGGTATTACATCTTTTTCTTTTTTCCCAAGATGGCAGGAGACTGACATCAGCCAGCTCCTCAAGGGAATCAAAGACCTGTCACCTTGATCTCTTAAAAAATTTCCGAAATGAGAAACTTTTAAGCATTTTTTTGCTGTTTACCACTATTTTTTCTTGTTAGATTAAAGAAAAAGTACATCTTTCTTCAGCCATCATCCATCTGACATCAGACATCTTCTTCCTCATCTTTCATAAGCGATATAAGTTAAAGGATTCTGAAGCGAGACACTCACATGTCCCTAGTGAACTCATTCGATGATTAATTATTTGTTCGATTATGTTTGTTTATTCAGAATTTCTTTTTATCTTTGCAACGTGAATTAATTGTGTAGAAGTTATGGAAAGCGTACAACCAACTGTTTTCAATGCAGCACAACTCTATCTTCTTGATGTGTTTTCTCGCATCAAGAGCGATGAGGAGTTGAATGACATCAAGCAGCTCGTGAGCGATTATTATGCCAAGAAACTCGATGTTCATCTTAACAAGCTTTGGAACGAGGGAGTCCTTGACCAAAAGCGACTTGATGAAATCAACGGCATGGACCTTCATCAGTGGCTTCGCGAACAGAAAGAAAAGGAAAATCTTGCTGTATAGACCATCATGCGTATTGTACTTGACACAAATTGTCTTATACAGAGTATCTCGCCAAGAAGTCGCGCTTCTTCCACTTCCATTAATCTTCCGATTTTCATGCAAAGGTACAAAAAATCCCACATCTTTCCTAAGATATGGGACAAATATTAAGTAAAACTAAAAAATAGCCACCTTTTACATCAGCCATCAGCCATCAGACTTCAGACATCATCCATCTTCCTCATCTTTCATAACCAATAAAATTTAAAGGACATCAGAAACAAGACGGTCACTATCCCCTTCTGTACTAACGAGGCCGAACAATCCCTACTGTTCTTCTATAGTCGCAAGATACTCTGTTGCAGTCATTACAGGAATTTTGGAGGCAGTAAAGTCCTTTCCGTTGCGTGTTATGATGACATCAGCCTTGGCTTTGACAGCTGTGTAATATTGCATTGCATCTTCAAAATCCTTGAACTGCGAAGCCAACGAGTCATCAACTGTTCGCTCGTTAGTCGTTGCTACACGTGAAAGCTGGCGAAAGTTCGACAACAGATTTCGAACGCCCTCTGGACCATGTTTGCGAAGCAAGAAAGAGGCTGTTGAATATGTCATAGGCGAAACGATTAGCTGCACCTTCTTGTTGTAAGCCATAGTGAACAAACGTACTGCATCGTGACAAAAGGGTTCACGACGCTCCAACACGTCAACTACAATATTAGTATCCAAAAACAGACGTGTCATTTGTACTTCTCCTCCAAGTATTCGTAATACGCTTCACGAGCGTTCAAATCATCATCGGCAACTTTTTCACCAGCCCCCAACAAGCTCTGCACCACATCAGGAACAGCCTGCTCTGTAGCGTTCTTGCTGGCTCCGACAAAACGCATCAGGAAGTTCTCAATAACAGAGGTGATATTCAGTCCCTGTTGCTGAGCGTAGGTTGAGGCCTGCTGGTAAAGTTGTGAATTAATAGCTACTTCCATAATTGCATTTATTTGAATCCGCTGCAAAGTTACGATTTATTTTTTATATAAGTATACAAAAAACGAAAAAGTTACGTCTCCTGTATGATTAAATACATCAGCCTTCAGCCATCTTACATCTTCCCTCTTCCATCATCCATCAGCCATCAGACATCAGACATCTTCTTCCTCATCTTTCATAAGCAATAAAATTTAAGGATTCAGGAAAAGAGACTCTCGCCTTCCTAGTGTTCGTTTTACGCAACCAGTAACAATGCAGCAAGGACACCAAGTCCTTCTGCTGCAATTTTGCCATTCCAGAAGCCGTCTGTCAACTTATGTTCAATGATATACTCACGAAGTTTTATTCTCCACTCTCTATTTTGCAGCAATATCCAAAGCGATTCATCGAAATAGGCATAAGACACTTTGTCTTTCAGCCAACGTTTCGATGGGGTTGTACCTTCTTGTGATTTCTCTGCGAACTGCAAATGCCAGAACCCATCTGATTGCAGATGCCAGAAAGGATTAGATATGTCTGTAGGCTTATCAAACTGCGAACTTTTCATTTATTGTTGCATAAGCATCACATAACGTGACTCCAACCACTCTGTCATTTGTATCTCATTGTCCCTAAACAAATCATTGCTTATTCCATCAATAATAGCGAGCAATAATACTGGCTTTGCAACAATCACCTCGCCTCGTATCTTTGCCTGCTTGATATTCATGATGCGTTTAGTATAATTGGTAAAGCATTTCTCATAGAAATACGGCCATAGGTCTTCCCTATGTTTCTTTCCGTATTCTTCCTCCAGACGTTCAATGTCATCTAGCTGGGCTTTGCTAATTGGCAAGTCCAGAGCTTTCAACATATCCGCTGTCTCGTATGCTTTATCCAGCTCGCTCATAGTATAACCCTAATCTGATAGCACTTTTTCAATCGACAGATTCAAGTTCAATTCGCGATTAATCATCTTAAGAACTTCATACTTCTTATCTGTATCTATAAAAGTATTAACATAAAGTCCAGGTTCTATTTCACGCTGATAGGGACGGTATTGTTCTTTTTCGTGCAGCTCATTAGTAATAATATTCTGCCCAAGAGCCATAATTCCCAACCTTTCTACATTTTCAGCTCCAGCATACTTGATTACGTCAAAAAAGGTATTGGCAACTATTTTCTGACACGACACTCTATTGTCTGGGAACTTTACTCGAATAATAAATTTTTTCTTTCTATACCCACGTTCTTCCAATGATGGAAACAAGCTTGAGTTTTGTTTTGCTGGCTCAGATAATCTTATGTCCAAACCATCATCTTTATTATAGACAATTTTTATGTTAAACTGATTCCTCAGTTTTTCCACCATTGGCTCTAGCTCTTGCTTAATAAGCGGAATGATCTCTTCTTGAAGATATTCCTTCTCCATCCTGTCAATTGCATTCCGTTGTTCGATGCTAACAGGAAGTCCTAATGCTTCAAGTACTTCTATTGCCTCATATGCTTTATCTAACTTCTCCATATCATTATACTAAATTAGGTGAGTAACTTTAATTTTCTGCCAAGGTTTGCCTATGCCAAGGGCCATATTCGCAGAATCCCTTGTAATGAGTTCACCCTTCTGTAATCCAGTGATGGCCTGCTTAAGCTCTTGAAGCAACGCACCAGACACTCCAAACAAGTCCTTCAGTACGGCATCGTTCTGCTGTTGCTGTTTCATAATCAACGGATATTGAGCGTTTGCATAGAAGTCAAAGTACTTGCTCTTGAAGCTTTCCATGTTCTGGGTAGCAAGAATGATGCTCATTCCCTTATTGCGTCCTACTGCTATGAGGTTTTGCAGCGGTTTGTTCTCAAAGCCCAACATGTAATGGGCCTCATCAATAATGGTAAAGTGCCTCAATTCTACCCGTTCATCGTTCATGGCCTGCTTGGGCAACTTTTCATAAATGTTGTTCAGCTTGGAGATAACAAAGTAAACAATGGCCTTTGCCATGATTCCGTCCTTTTCGAAACCACCCAGATTTATGATGTAGCAGT
>JAEEGL011753898.1_pt1 | contig 13331 bp, 6 predicted proteins | sample 9134231 | NCBI WGS metagenome assembly JAEEGL01 (sample SAMN16246548, study PRJNA631951) | gut metagenome | biome: gut microbiome; feature: rumen; material: fiber-attached | host: Bos | place: Iran: Karaj | collected 2018-10 | reverse complement strand
GGCAATACGCGACGCGCTCTTTCAGGGAGGATGCGTGTTTATGGATGAACATTCCCGCCCCATCGTCATTCAGAAATATGGCGGCAGTTCCGTTGCTACTATCGAAAAACTGGAGGCCATCGCGGATCGCGTCGTCAGAAGACAGAAAGACGGCTATGGCGTCGTCGTCGTCGTCTCAGCCATGGGCAACAAAACCGATGAACTGCTCAGACTCGCCAGGCAGATTACACCCGAACCGCCCGCGCGAGAACTCGATATGCTGCTCAGCACCGGGGAACGCACGACGATGGCTCTGCTCTCGATTGCCATTCAAAAACGCGGCGCGCAGTCCATCAGTTTTACAGGCAGCCAGTCCGGCATCATTACGACCGATTCGCATTCCCATGCCCGGATCATTTCCGTTCGTCCCTATCGGATTCAGGATGAGCTCGAACGCAATAAAATCGTGATCGTCGCAGGATTTCAGGGAACCAGCTATAAAAATGAAATCACGACGCTCGGGCGCGGGGGGTCGGATATGACGGCAATCGCACTGGCAGGTGCGCTATCTGCCGAATCCTGCGAGATTTACAGCGACGTCGACGGCGTCTATACCGCCGATCCCAAGGTCGTGCTCGACGCCCAAAAACTCGATGAATTGTCGAGCGCAGAGATGATCGAAATGGCTCAGCACGGTGCAAAGGTCTTGCACGACGAGGCAGTGCTCTATGCGCATCGCCATCAGATCGCACTCTATGCAAAAAAATCGCATGCCGAAAAATCCTCGGGAACACTGATTCGTCCCGATGGATGGCCAGATTACGCACTCAAGGCCGCACAGATTCATCCCACGGCCATCGTGACTGCAAAAAAGACGATGTTCGTACGGATGAATGACACAAATACCGCTGATTTCCTCGATACCCTCGAACACTGTGACGGTGCAAGAGTCATGGATATGGTCGCTTCAAACGGGGGAATCGACGCACTGCTCGATATCTGGAACTGTCCCGACGAGGATGCATTAAAAGCACGGATCGATCCCGCTCATGCCGGATGCATCAGATGTGATGTGCGCAATGTGACTGCTGTCGGACTGGATATCGGTCGGTGTACCGACATTATCCGGAAGATGAATCAGGCCGTATCTGAACTCGGTGTCGGGGTGATTGCTCTGTTTACACAGCCCAATGCCGTTACTTTTGTCGTCACTTTGGATGATGTGGCCGCAGTATCCAATGTTTTGCATGCATTCATTACCCAATAAAACGAACATTTTTAATCATTAATCATTAAAATGTAGTCATGAGGGGGGTCGATCGAGTAGAATACACGCGTTTGATCTCGGTATAACCGGAGGAGATATCATGAACCATAGATTTAACCGCTGTATCCTTGCAGCGTTGTTGTCAGTTTGCGTGAGCTCTCAAGCCTATGCTGAGGGCTTTGATGTGCGTCAGTTTTATTCCATCGCCGGAAGTGAAGGCGTCTTTAGCGTTGAATCATCCAAAACGCTCGAGCATTTGGGATACGACATCAAACTGATGACCGATTATGCGAATACGCCGCTCAAATTATCCTACGAAGGGGATGATACCGATAATGCAAGACTCGCTCATCTCGTTTCGATGAACCTTTCTGCTGCAATCGGCGTACTGAATTTCCTCGAAGTCGGAGTTTCTGTGCCTTTTGTTGCCTACGAACACTACAATAAATACTACCAGTACTACAGCGCAATTCCCGAAACCGGCATTCCAAAAGCAGAAACCGGCGTTCTGGGCGATGTACAGGTTCGTGCAAAAGGTACGATCCTCAAACGCGAGGACTACAGCGGATTTGGACTGGGTGCCGGCGTCATTCTGTCTATGCCTACGGGAAAGCAGTCCGCTCTGATCGGCGATGTTTCCATGTGGGGAAGACCTTATATCACACTCGATTATGAAATCGGTCCGGTCGAAATGATGCTCAATGCTGGATTCACTTTCCGCAAAAAAGCCGAATTCATCGATTATACATCGTCCCACGGCTTTAATTACGGATTTGGTATCAACTACCATGCTGTCAAAGACTGGTTGGATATCAAGGGCGAAATCTATGGCGAAACCCCGATGAGCAAGAAAGCCACTCAGGGACGTTATCAGGCTGCCGAATTCCTGCTCGGTCCAAAACTGATTACGCCCATCGGGCTGAACCTTACCGCAGGTGCCGGCGCCGGTATCGGCGATGGTACAAAGAATCCGAGATACCGGGTCCTGTTTGGTATCGAATATCAGCCCGCCAATAAAGATACCGACGGCGATGGCATTTATGATCGCAATGATGCATGCGTCGATCTGCCCGGTGTCGAAGAATTCGAGGGATGTCCCGCACCCGATTCCGATGGCGATAAATGGTGCGATCCATGGCTCACCAGCGAGGAGCTCGCTGCGAAATTCGATTGCCGCATGACCGATGAATGCCCGAATGATGCTGGCCTCGATGAATTCTCCGGATGCCCGATAGCCGATACCGACAGCGATGGTTGGTGCGATGCCTGGATTACCGATCCCGAAATTGCTGCAAAATACAATTGCAAGATGACCGACGAATGCCCGGATGTCGCTGGCGTGGACGATTTCTCCGGATGTCCGAATCCCGATACCGATAAGGATAAATGGTGTGATCCCTGGATTACGGATCAGGCGATTGCCGACAAGTATGCCTGCAAGATGTCAGACCGTTGTCCGGAACTTGCCGGTGATGATGAATTCAGCGGTTGTCCGACCGGTGACAAGGATGCCGATGGCCTCTGCGATCCATTCGTCGAAGAACTGGGGCTGTTCGAGCTCTACTTCTGCGCCGGAACCGATAAATGCCCGGATGTTGCTGAAGATTTCGATGACTTCGAAGATGAAGACGGTTGCCCGGATCCCGATAATGATCACGATGGTATCTGCGATCCCTGGGTCGCAGAACAGGGACTCCTCGAACAGTATGCCCAGTATTGCCGCGGAACTGACCAATGCCCGGCAGAACCTGAAACCATCAACGGTTATAAAGATGATGATGGCTGCCCCGATAAGGGTAAACAGGTCGTCTTCGTGCTCGATGACAAGATCGAAATCAAGGATAAGATTTATTTCGATAACAACAAAGCCACCATTAAGAAGAAATCCAACTCCCTGCTCAATCAGATCGCAGCATCTATTCTCGCAAACCCGGATATCAAGCACCTGTCGGTCGAAGGTCATACGGACGATACCGGCAAATATGAGCACAATATCGTCCTGAGCCGTCAGAGAGCACAGGCCGTCGTCGATTACCTGATCAAACAGGGCGTTCCGGCCGAAAAACTGAGTGCTGTCGGTTACGGCCCCGATCGTCCTTTGGATCCGGCCAAGACGAGCAAAGCTCGTGCGCTCAATCGTCGTGTTGAATTCCTCATCACAGAGCGCAAAAAATAATCATTCGGCTGCCGGCCTTTTCGGCAGCTCGCTGCATGGATGTTCGGTTTCTATTGATTTGGGCGCGATTTCTTTCGCGCCTATTTTGTTTTTGGGGTGATATATGGCCGCAAAGAAAAATAACACGGATGAAAATGTTGAAGTTAAGCCAAAACGCACTTCCCGAAAGAAAATAGATACAGATACACAGGAAGAAACAAAACCCAAACGTGTTTCGCGAAAGAAGAAAGATGAAGAGAATAGCCCCGTCGTCGCTGAGATGACGCAGAATGCCGATATTTCGACCGAAGAATCGTCGCCCTCTGGAGAAAATTCCAATCCTCAGGCGATCCAGCTCTTCGATTCGGGCGTGCGTTTGGTCCGAAAACGCGGAACATTCAGGGAAAATCCCAATAAAAGTGTATCGGATGAAAACGAAACAGACTCCGGTTCACAGCAGCGGCAAGAGCCTCCCCAGAATATCAATATTAAAGGCCTGAGCAGAAAACGCGGCTTTTTCATGCCGAAGGAAGATAACACCAATAAGCTGTCTTCTGATGCTGCGCAGGGGGATATGAATGCAACAGGTGCTGCAGCAGCAAGATTCGCGGCTCATCAGCAGGATGAATCCCCAAAGGAACAATTTGTTCCCAAAAAACTCGATTTTACGCCGAATTATTATTTACCCGGTACCGGGCCTGCCCGGGATTTGAGTCAAAAAATCAGCCGCCGAAAAGGTACTGCCCTTACCAACATTCAGGCCAGTGAACGGCTGGAACGGTATTCCGGTGTTTTTCGCAATCATGTTCAGGACAGACCGCCGTGTTTGCAGAATATCTTTGTTCCGGAAGAGGAAATTGTCGATAAAAGAATCACGCCGGAAATGATTCATCATCTGGTGTCGGAACTCGGAAATGCTGATATTTTAAGCCGGTTTTCCGATGCCGCCAATTACGTGTGGCTTTGGAACGTCGTTCGTGACTGGTACCATCGGCTCGAGCTTCCGGACGAAGCGCTTGAACCGCAGCCTCTGTCAGACAACAGCAATGCATTTGTTCCCAAAACCATCGAACAGGTGACGACGCCTGTCGCAGATGAAGACGATGAAATCGTCGAGCCGGGCCCGGATCCCGTCATCGAGGCCATCTTCGAGATTTTCAATGATCCCATCGTCCCCATTGGGATCAATTCCAGTGATGAAGCAGAAATCAGATCGTATCATTGCGCAGCGCACGCCGGCAGAATCACTAAATTGTTCGGAGATTGGGCGAGGTGTCTTGAGTACATCGACAAAAATGTGACGGGTGGTCCGGAGAATAAGTATCTTTCGGATTGTTTTTTGGAGCGCTTTCAGAACATTTTGGCGATCGATTATGATTCTGCCCAAAAACAAGGCGTTACGCTTCCTGATCTTCAGATAAAAAACAGATTCTATCTGGATGATATCGATCTGCTCCTGCTTTGGCTGATGGCAGGATTCGAGATAGATCCTGAGTTCCGGAATGCCATGCGCTCCACCTGGGACCAGCAGACCATTGTCTATATGAGTTCGGGAACACTGATGCGCTTCTTCTGCACAAATCCTCAGGAACGTGCAGATTTGATGGCACGCCTTGCGCCTTCGTCCGTGATGGCATCTGCCGGATTGTTCAGGATTGTTCAGGGATCTGTACCGACTCAGCCGCTTTCGTTCGAAATCATCATTTCGGAACAGATTATTCGTCAGTTTGTGGGGGTCATGTCGCTTTCGGTGGCATCGACGCAATATGCGGAACTCGTCATTCCCGATCTTGCGCCGGATACCTTCATGGCCGATACGCACGAAAAAACATTCGACATTATTCGCAACTATCTCGACCGCCCCAGCCTGAACAAACAGCACAATCTGCGCCATGAAAACCTCGACTTTATTCCATCTCTGGCATTTCTGGTCGAGGGTTTGCCCGGAAGCGGACGTGCAACACTCGTCAAAATTGTCGCTTCGCGCCTGAATCGTCCGGTGATCATTCTGCAGGGGAGTCCTTTGGCTGGAATCCATCCGACGGATTGCGAGGAATATCTCAAATCTCTGTTTACCGATGCCTCGCTGATGAACGCGTTCATCTGTGTGCGCGACGCCGGTCCTCTTTTGACCGAGGAACGGACAGCTTCCATATTTGCTCGCCAATTGGCTGTTCAGCCGGTCGTATGCGCGTTTTGCGTGGAACTTGCGGTTAAGGTTCATCCCGTAATTGAACCTTACGTCACGTTTAAAACCAAGATGGACGCGAACCTCAAGGACAGTGCTGTTTCATTCTGGCTGCAGCACCTGAATCTGCCCAACCTGGATCCTCAGCATATCGATGTCGTCGCTTTGAGTCAGCGCATGGCACTGCAGCCTTTTCAGATTCAGAAAGCGACAAAGCTTGCGTATTATTCCGAAAATATTTCCAATGAACATCGCATAGAAGTGACCAATTCTGCACTCGAAAAGGCTGCCGCAGTTCAGGTCACAAAGAATATCGGCAATCTGGCCTTCGTGTCCGATCCGGAGATCGATTTGACGGATGTCATCGTCAGCGATGATATCATGGAGAAGATCAAGCAGATTATCGGTTCGGCCATCAATCGTCGGCGCGTTCTTTATGAATGGGGCCTTTCCAAGCGCATCCGGCGCGGTACGGGCGTCATCGCGCTCTTCGACGGCGAACCCGGAACCGGTAAAACCCACAGCGCCGAAGCAATTGCGCACGAACTGGGGCTTTCGCTGATGCGAATCAATATCGCCACCATGGTCGATAAATATATCGGCGAAACCGAAAAGAATCTGACGACGATATTCGAACAGGCGCGGCCGGATATGCAGCTTCTGCTCTTTGATGAGGCAGATTCACTGTTTACCAAGCGTACGGCAAACGTCTCAAAATCGAATGATCGTTATTCCAATATGAGCGTCAACGTATTGCTGCAGCTCGTCGAGCGATACGAAGGCGTGAGCATTCTGACGACAAACCTCAAAAATGCCATCGATCCTGCTTTTGAACGACGTATTACCTACAAGGTATATTTCCCGATGCCTAAACAGCCGGAGCGCGAGCGGCTGTGGCGCTATATGTGTCCCCCCGAAATCGTGACCGCCGAACCCATCGATTATGAGTGGCTTTCGGAACTGGAAATGAGCGGCGGTGAAATCAAAAATGCTGTTTTGACGGCGGCATTTATTGCTGCTACCCAGGGCGAATTGCTCAACAGCGAGATCCTTTATAATGCCGGCGTCGCTGAAGCTGTTGCTGCAGGACGCGTGCTGCGCCGCTATGAATCCGGTGAGGACTTTCACGATTAATGCAATATGGAAAAAGGGACCGTTACTCAATACGATGATGAATTCAATGGGGTGATCATCAATGAAAAGGGCATCGCCATTTCTGTGCCCGGGGCATTGGTGGGAGAAGAAATTCATTATCATATCGAACATATCAGTCCTCATGCACCGAAGGGATGGGGGCGGTGTGATGGATTGCTCAATAATATCTCGCCGGATCGCGTCAAACCGGCTTGCGGCGTCGCATGGCCTGTGGCAGGCGGATGCTCCGGATGTCCGTTGATGCATGTTTCGGATGCGCTTGAACAGAAACTCAAAACGCAGTTTGTTTTGAATGCACTTCAAAAAGCGGGCGTTAATTATATTCACAGTCTGTCGTTTCATTCTCCCGCAAGTACCCTGAATTATCGCAACCGCACGGATTTGGTGGCTGCCGAAAGAGGGGGAAGACTCGTTTTGGGGTCGTACAAGCCGCGTTCACACGATGTCATTGTGACGACATTTTGTCCGATTCTTCGCATGCCCCTTAATTCCATCATTAAACAAGTCGTCCGGGCGGCCAATGATCTGCGGATCCCTGCATGTAAGCCGGTCGTCCAGATATCGGGTGCGCTTCGCTATGTATCGTTGTTTGCCAATGAAAATCGCGAGGTTCTGGTCGACCTGGTTTGTAAAAGTGCAGCAGGATATCCGCCGGTTTGGCTGGAATCATTCGCAAAGCGGCTCATGGCGTTTTCGCCGGTTCGCGGCGTAAGCTATTCTCTGAATGATTCCCCGAACAATGCCATTCGGGTGGCGCCGTCGCAGACGATTTGCGGAGTTTCGCGCCTGACCGAACATCATGGATCGACAGCTTCGCTGTTTTCGGCGTCTGGATTTACGCAGCTCAATACGGAGATTGCGGCAAAAATCTATCAGTCGGCTCGTGAATGGGCAAACATGCGGGCGAACGTCGTGTGGGATCTCTATTGCGGTGCTGGTGCATTCGGACGGACGTTTGCGCCCGCCAAATCCTTGTATGGTGCAGAATTCAGCGAGTCTGCAATCGAAGCTGCCCGTTTGGTATCTCAGAATGATCCGTTCGATACGCATTTTGAGGTCATGGATTTGGAAAAAGTGTGGCCTCAATGGCCTGAACCCGATGTGGTTCTCGTCGATCCTCCGCGCAAGGGCTTGAGTACAAACGTGATCAGACATCTTCTTGCGATGAAGCCTCCTGCGATCTTTTATATGAGCTGCAGTCCCGAGACGTTTGCACAGAATGTTTCGGCATTGTCGGAAAGCTATGTTTTGGAGCGCATTGAGGGCTTTAATATGATGCCCCAGACGCGGCATATCGAATTGCTTGGATTGCTGCGCAAGCGATAGCGAGGATTGGGATATGCAGAAAAAACGCCGTATTGCCTGCAGGGCAATAGGCGTTTTCGCAAAGCGTATGCGGGCGAATGCCCGCATAGCTGCGCTCAGAAAAGGCAAAAAAAATCCCCTCTGGCGAGGGGATGAATGATTATGGAACGAGGTTTCCGGCGGGGGAAGGTGTCGTAGAACCGTTGACGACGGGGCCTGCCGGCACGACGGGCGGTGCAAATGTAGGAATCTGGCCGCTTCCTATGACGCCATTGATCGTTTGCGTCGAAACCCAGATGAGGAATGCAGGGGCGAGTGTCATGGCGATGGCTTCAAACACGGACTTGTGAATTTCGTCGTGGCATTTTTCGGCGACATCATCGTCGAATTCCTTGAGCATAGCCTTTTTGAGCATCTCCGGAACGGTGATATTGGGCAAACCGAAGGAAGGGCATGAGATGAGCGGCCATGTGACATTGGGCATCGGGGCTGCGGCGGGAGCCGGGAAGGCGGCATAGGCCGGATACCATGGAAAACCGGGAACCATGACGTTATCGATGTATTTTTTCAGGCAGTTTTCGACGCCCTTGCCGACGGCATCGCGCCATTTTGCATAGTGTTTGCGCAGGACAAATGCGGAATGTCCCGGATAGCTCTTGAAGAGATCGTAGAACTTTCCGTCCGCCTTGAGGCAGCCCTTTTTGCCGACGACGACTGGGCCGTTGATCTTGAGATCGCTGAATTTCAGGGTCAGACGCCACTGGTTGAAGGCAAAATCCACAGCACTGATCATCGTATAGATGAAGGTTTTGTAGGCTACTGTCATCGTCGAAGCTGTCGACGTATGATAAGTATGGGCATCCTGCGTTTTGAAATAGGTCATGAAACCGTCTGCAAAATCATATCCCATGCCCCATTTGCTCTGGGTGACGCCATTGACATAATTGTCCTTGCGTTCCTTGCCCTCCTGCTGCGGTGCTTTCCAGCTGTCCGCGGGAGGAAGAACGTGTTGGTGAGATGCCATCGATAAATCTGCCAATACCGGGAAGAAAATTGCATTTGCCATATCGATTCCTCGTGATTTGGAGTTCTCATTAAACACACTAAAACCCAAATTCATCATATATGCAAAATAGAATCCCGTCCAGGGATTTGAACAATTTCTCAGTGAGAAAAGTCACCGAAAGATATGGTTTTGCAAGGAGATGGGCGATCTTTTCTTTTGCTCCTCAAAAAGAACGAACAGCCGGTAATACTTGCTCAATTCAGTCCGAAATGCTTCGTATGCCCCAGTTTCAGACCCTGTCTGGGGCATGATAACCCCACCCTCTGAAGCACCAAAAAGACAATCGGTCACATTATAATGTTACAGATGCTTGATTCCTGTTCAAAGCAGGCGTATTGAAAAAATTTTTTTAATAAGGGTCTGCACTCAGAGCCCTGATGATCACCTTGATTGATCTGGTTTTTCTTCCCCGCTGAGGGGGTATCTGCTGCAAAATCTGCATCAGAGAGAATTAACGTTGGTTTAATATACGCTTACATGTCCGCCTTTGTGGTTGGTGGGTGTACTTTTTTTTCGTTTGAATCAGAATGTCTCAATTTCCCCTGATTGCCGATTTGGCACTGATCCTCGTTGCTGCCGGTTGTACGTCGATTATTTGCAAGCTTACAAAGCTTCCGGTCATCGTCGGTTATCTTTTGGCCGGGTTGTTGACGGGGCCGTATATTTCCATTCTTCCGAGCGTAACCGATAATGACAGTATTCATACCTGGTCGGAAATCGGCGTCATCTTCCTGCTTTTCGCATTGGGGCTGGAATTCAATTTCAAGAGTCTGCTCAAGGTCGGAAAGACGGGAGCAATCACCGCATTGTCGATTCTGTTCGGGGTAATGCTGGCATCGTTTGGACTCGGCGGAATCCTGGACTGGAGTACGACACAGAGCATCTTCATGGGAGGAATGCTGGCGATTTCTTCGACGATGGTTGCGGTCAAGGCTTTCGAGGAGCTCATGCTCAAAGGTCAGCCGTTTACGCATATCGTCTATGGTGTCGAGGTCGTCGAAGATATTGTTGCCATCTTGCTGATGGTCATTCTGCCGATGCTGGCTCTGAGCCAGAGTGAGTCTTTGGCCCGGGAGGTTTCCAGTTCGATCATGCGCGTCATATTCTTTATGTCGCTGTGGTTCCTGGGCGGAATCTTTCTGGTTCCGTCGCTGCTCCGAAAACTGAAATCCCATCTGACGGATGAACTCCTGTTAATCATTTCTCTTGGATTATGCCTGGGCATGGTCATGCTCGCCGAGAAAGCTGGTCTTTCGACGGCATTGGGCGCTTTTGTCATTGGCTCTATTCTTGGAACGACGACAGAAGCACATCGCATCGAAACCCTCATGGCACCCCTGAAAAATCTGTTCGGAGCCATCTTCTTTGTTTCGGTCGGAATGCTGGCCGATCCGTCGGTCATTCTCGATCATTGGGGAACCATACTGATGGCTATGGCCGTCGTCATCATCATTCAGCCAATCATGGCGATGATCGGCGTCTTTGCTTCCGGACGGGGACTGCGGGATTCGGTTCATGCCGGACTGAGCTTCGGAAATATCGGTGAATTCTCGTTTATTATTGCAAGTCTCGGTATCGCCAAAGGCGTTTTGGACGATTATCTCTATCCTGTCGTCATCGTCGTCTGCGTGATTACGACGATTTCGATGCCGATGGTACTTAAGAGAGCGGGCTGGCTTACCGAAAAACTCGAAAAAATTCTGCCCGAAAAAATTGTCAATCGAGCAGACAATTCCGAAACTGAGTCAGAACATAAATCTCCTAACCGACGTGCGATTCTGCTCAAACAGTTCATTTTCGAAACGTTTATTCTGGCTGTTCTGAATATCGGTATCATCGCACTCATCAGTGGTTTTATCGAACCAAAGGTCGATGCCTATGCCGCAGGTATTGATTATGAATATGCAGGACTCATCAGTCGGGGCATCTGTTTTGGGGTCATGCTCCTGTGCATGATGCCGTTTTTGAGCGCACTTATCGTTCGGCGCAGCAATATGCAGCGCGCATTTTTTGTGGTTCTGCTCAAGGGAGATCAGCGCAATCTGCTCAATACTCTGCGCATGATAAGATTTCTTGTCGTCATTGCATTGATTGCTTTTGCTGTGATTGCCTATTCTCCGTTCGATCGTATCGTGAGCATCGCAATTGGTGTGGCCGTATTGCTGATCGTGACTTACTTCAAAGGCATTTTCTCGAATTATATTCGTCTCGAGCGCCAATTCCTGTTCAATTACAACGAAGTTGAACTCGCCGAACAGGAAGAAGGCGATCGGTCTTCCGGCGATGAACTGGCTTCATTGACCAATATCCGCGAAGGTGACTGGCTGTCGGGCGATCTTTCCGTCGCACGCGTCCGCATCGATGAGGATTCTCCGTTCCTCGACAAAACCCTCAAATCACTCAATCTCCGCGCAAAACACGGACTCTTCATCATCCGCATTGAACACGGCGATGAGTTCTCGGACAACATTCCGGCCGGTGATGCAAAAATTCTGCTGGACGATACCATCTTTATCGTCGGCAAAATCGAGGATTTAAAGTCGCTGACCCGTGCTCCGTACGATATTTCCATGAAGAAGCTGCATATCCAGTCCATGCGCGCATTTACGCGCGGACTATCGGAACGTCGAACGGACGAAGCCAATCTTCGCTGCATCGCAATCCCCATTCACGACGATTCCGGTTTTGCTTACAAAACCCTCCGCGAAAGCGGTATCGGCGAGCGCAATAAATGTCTGGTCATCGGCATCGAAGTCGATGAACGCGTCGAAATGAGTCCAAAGGCAGATACCATCTTCAATCCTGGCTGCAAGATCTGGGTCGTCGGCGAGGCAAACAGTCTCTCGACGCTGCTCGAGGACAACCTGAAAATGCCGGAAGGAAAACTGGCTGCCGAGACGTAAGGTATTGTTTTTTTATGTTTGAGGGGGCCACGCCCCCTGCGGCGCCCCGAATCCAAACAATTCGCCTCAGTTCGCAATGGGCCATTCCCTTCGCCTCTCGCACCTGTCGGCGCTCCGGCTCGTGACTGGCCGTTGCTCACTGGGCTCTGCGATTCGCACCGTTCACCGGACGGTGCGAATCTCGGCCCCCGCAACGCCCCGAATCCACACAATTCGCCTCAGTTCGCAAAGGGCCATTCCCTTTGCCTCCCGCACCTGTCGGCGCTCCGGATCTTGTACTATTCAGTCTTTTCGTCGGAAAGAGTCTCGGGTTGTCCGGCTGGCGACGATAAAAATTGCCTGAGTTCGTCCAGGCGCGTCAGCGCATCGTGACGGCCGAGCTCGTACATGTCGAGAATCCGCGTGGCATCGCGCTCCAGGCGTTTGATCTTCACTTTGTGGCTCGGCCGGAAAACAAAGATATCCCCGGATTTTTCGAGCGCTTCGATCTTTTCGAGCGTGGCGTTGTATCGTTCGTGGCGCGTTTTGATGGAATGAAGATAGGCGGGATAACGTCGATAGATGAGATCAAAAAGGCGCAGCTTTTCTGGTTTCTTTCGATAGCCAGACACTTGCGTCAGAATGACGACGGTCTTTCGGTAACCCTGTTCCCTCAGGTATTCCATCGGGATGCTGTCGGATGTTCCGCCGTCCAGGAGTTTGTGACCATTGAACTCCACGATCTTCGACACCAGCGGAAGAGAGGCAGATGCCCGCAGACACTGCATTTCCGGACCGCGAATGGTGTTCGTCCGATGGTAATACGGCTGACCGGTTTCGACGTCCGTACTCGTAATGTAAAAGGCCGATTTCGACGATTCCAGAGCATCAAAATCAAAGGGGACGAGCGTTTCGGGGATCTCTTCGTAACAAAAGGAATAGCTGACAAAATCCCCTGTGCGCAGCCAGGAACGCAATCCCATAAAGCGCGGATCCCGGCAATAGGCCAGATAAAAACGAACGCTGCGGCCATGCTGGCCGGCCAAAAAGGAGCTCGCATGAATCGCACCGGCAGAAACACCAATGACGGCATCAAAATCAACGTGATGTTCGCCGAGAACATCCAGAACTCCGGCAACATAGATGCCGCGCATTCCTCCGCCCTCGCAGACGAGGCCGCTGGCAGAATGAGAACTATTTTTCGTTGAATTATCTGGAGATGAGAGCTTATCGGACATTCGTATTCGGGGGCAGGTAGGTAAACAGATCATTCAGTTTGTGCAAGACACCTTCGAGTCGGAACGAAGATAACCATTTTTTTAATATATCATGAG
>JAEEGL011546929.1_pt1 | contig 13331 bp, 11 predicted proteins | sample 9134231 | NCBI WGS metagenome assembly JAEEGL01 (sample SAMN16246548, study PRJNA631951) | gut metagenome | biome: gut microbiome; feature: rumen; material: fiber-attached | host: Bos | place: Iran: Karaj | collected 2018-10 | reverse complement strand
GATCGCTGTGTTGATCTGTTCGATGGAATCAACGTTATTACCAGTCATGCCATCGACACTGATTATAGAATCATTCAGATTATCAGCAGCTGCATGCACTGTCTTCATAGAGTTATTGAGCGCTTCACGAAGTGCCTTGAACGAATTCAGTGTTCTGACGGTCTCTCTGATATGAGACTCAGCCTTACATTCTGCAGTTACATTACCTGTACTTAACTCATTAAGTGACTTAGACAGTTCAACAAGCGGACCGGAGATCAATCTCTCAATAAATATAGCAAGTATTGAGAATACGATCACACATGCAAGACAGATAAGAATGGTATAAACCTGTATCTGCTTAACGCCTGACAATACATCATCCTCATCAGCGGTAAGGATAGCTATGTAACTGTCGTTCATGCCAATATAATATGCAGCATATTTCTGCTTGCCCTTGAATTCATACTCGATCATATCGGGATCGGGAGACTTGCCTTCTGCAAGACCTGCTACCAAGCCCTTAACTGCAACGTTCTCAACAGGGTTACCGATTCTGGTCTCATCCTTATGATGGAGTGTTATACCCGTAGAATCAACTATATATACATATGCGCTGCTAAGTCCGAGCTTTGATACATCCGTGATCTGAGATGCTATGGCATTAACATAGAAAGCTCCGCCTGCAAATCCCATCGGGGTTCCGTCAATAACGATAGGTGTATATATGGACATGATGATCTGTCCTGAAGCGGGACTTGTCATGATACCTGTATTAAATACACCGCTTGACGCAGACATCATTGAATTCTGAAGTCCTGTAAGCTTATCACCTTCACGAAGAACCATTCCGATGACGCCTTCATTGGGATGAGTCATAACCTGGGAATTCCAGTCTGCAAGATACAGTCCTTCCCAACCCTCCAACGCACCGAAATAGTCCAATGTATACTTCTGTGCTGCTGCCTGCTTATCGGGATCATCCGGATGAAGCAATGCTTCTTTAAGAACAGGAGCCGTAGCATAGCCCTTAAGCAACTCCCCGTTATTGGTAGCTATGGTGTCGAATGCATTACCTACATCAGTTACAACCTGTACAAAAGAGTCATGAGTATAAGTCTTTAACTCTTTCTTACTCTTGCTTATGGATACCGCACCAATCGTTACGGATGTGACTACAAGAGGAAGTAATGCAAAAAGTATAAGTGTCAGACGCAGAGTCAGCTTGGATTCACCCGGCTTCTTAACCTTTTGCTTAGCGGTTTTTTCTGTTTTTTTCATAAGCATTGCTCTCCTTGTATAATGTATTCTTTTACAACTTACCCTTTTATTCTATTTTTCTTACAATTATACAATCTGACTGACAATTTTGCAAGCATTACACCTTCCAAAATGACCTGTTTTCCTTTACATTTTTTTCGAAATCTGACATAATACTGCATCGTAGTGTATTCTTTCCGACAGGAGTAAAAATATATGAATAAAGACAAGATAAAACCTATGCTTTTCAGCACGCTTAAGCACTACAGTCTTAAGCAGTTCACAACCGATGCCGTATCGGGAATTATAGTAGCGATAATCGCGCTCCCGCTTTCCATAGCCTTAGCGCTTGCATCCGGAGTCGGACCCGAAGAAGGTCTCTATACCGCAATAGTAGCCGGATTTATCATAGCCTTTTTGGGAGGCAGCCGCGTCCAGATAGCCGGACCCACTGCGGCATTCGCCACCATAGTGGCCGGAATAATCGCAAAAAGCGGTCTTGAGGGGATGATGCTTGCCACCATAATCGCCGGTATCATACTGATACTTATGGGCGTGTTAAGAATGGGAAGCCTTATAAGATTCATTCCTTATACGATAACGACGGGATTTACTTCCGGAATCGCGGTAACCATAGTCATAGGCCAGTTAAAGGATTATTTCGGGCTTACATATCCTAAAGGAACTGTGACTATAGAAACAGTTGATAAGATAAAGGCATTCTTTGTTAACATAACTACTCTTAATCCCTATGCATTTTTAGTCGGCTGCATAAGTCTTGCAATACTGATCATATGGCCCAAGGTAAGCGAAAAGATCCCCGGATCACTGATAGCGGTAATAGCCGGCATCCTTATCGTTAAGCTTACCGGAATGAAGGTCAATACTATCGGCGATCTGTATACGATAAGCAATTCACTTCCTACACTGCATGTTCCACATATTACGATGTCTTCCATAAGTGCGGCTCTGCCGGACGGATTCACCATAGCAATACTGGCAGCAATAGAATCTTTGCTTTCATGTGTTGTTGCAGACAGTATGATCAACTCACATCACCGTTCCAATATGGAGCTCATCGCGCAGGGCTGCGGTAATATCGGTTCCGCTCTTTTCGGCGGAATTCCGGCTACGGGTGCAATCGCAAGAACTGCGGCCAATATAAAAAACGGAGGACGCACTCCCGTTGCGGGAATGGTACACTCCGTTGTTCTTATCCTGGTGCTCGTCGTATTAATGCCATATGCTGCACTTATACCGATGCCGACGATCGCTGCCATCCTTTTCATGGTTGCCTACAATATGTGCCAGTGGCGCACCTTCGTACATCTGTGCAAGACCGCTCCCAAGAGCGATATCATAGTTCTTACGCTTACATTTGTTCTTACCGTTGTCTTTGATCTCGTGATCGCGATCGAAGTAGGTATGCTGCTTGCCGTACTGCTCTTCATGAAGCGAATGAGCGAAGAGTCTGTTGTAGTCGGCTGGAAATACTATGATCCCGAAGAAGATCCCGACGGAATGGATCTCAAACCTTTACCGCTTCAGGTACGTGTATATGAGATATACGGCCCCATGTTCTTCGGCAGTTCCGGACAGATCGATACGATGAATTTCAGGGATGAGACCAAAGTCATCATCATCCGTATGAGGGGAGTTCCGGCGCTCGATGCTACAGCCATGCACTCACTTGAGAATTTCTATGAAAGATGCCATGAAAAAGGTATCCAATTAGTATTCTCGCATGTCAACGAACAACCTATGAACACGATGAAGAAAGACGGGTTCATAGAAAAAGTCGGAGAAGATAACTTCAGGCCTCATATAGATGATGCAATAGAATGGGCTAAAGGTCTTATCTAAAAACCGAGGTTGTCATTGACAAGAATCACATGTATTCTGTCTGCATGTCTTGAGAATCGTGTGATAAGGAACTGACAGCATATGGTATCGGGTGACTTACAGTTAAAGCATGAGCCCGTAGACGAGCACGGAGTCTTAAGTCCGAAACGCTGTGCATTGATGGGAGCCGCCACATTCCTGGCTCTCTTCATGGCACCGTCTATATCATCACATACTTTATTCATTCCTACTATAAAAAGAACCTTCTTGGGACCCTGCGCTATAGCCGATACACGGTTGGAATTGCCATCGATATTGACAAGTATGCCGTCCTCCGTCATCGCATTGACACTCGAAAGGAAAAAATCCGCATCATACGAACGCAGCATTGCGGCCCGCTGATCCGCTTCCTTACTCTTGTCGATAAAGTTATAGTCACCGGCTGTAAGCGCATCCGTAAGACCTATCTCATGTGCACTCATACATCCGCCCATGGCTATGGTACTTCCGGCAGGGATAAGCTCAAGTGCGATCTTTTTTGCCTCTTCCTTATCCTTGGCATAATAGCCTGTCATATTGCGTGACTCCAGTCCCTTAATGACCTTGTCTGCCAGCAGTTCATTTCTCTTATAAATATTCTCGTTCATGACCCCTCCTGAAACAAAAAGTATATTTGCTACATCTTATATTCTCCGATATACGTAAGTGTATGTCAATAGCAGTGATCGTAGACCATATCATTATGCAATGGTATAATGACACAGATGAAAATGAATTGAAAAAACGGGAGGTACATATGTCACGTTTAGAAGAAGCCAGAGAAATGTTTGCAAAGGATCTCTATGCCACCAAACTGTCAGGAATCACGATAGAAGATGTCGGAGATAATTACTCCAAGTGCGCGATGAAGCTTACCGATGATCATAAGAACGCGTACGGAGGTATCATGGGCGGGGCCATATACACGCTTGCAGATCTCGCATTCGCAGTCGCCTCGAATTTTGACAAACCGGCTTCAACCGTTAGTCTTGTAGGACAAGCCTCATTCCTGTCCATGACAAAAGGAAACATTCTTTATGCTGAAACAAGACTGATAAAAGACGGACGAACCAACTGTTTCTACGAGGTCAGGGTATATGATGACCTGGGAAAAGATATAGCCGTTGTGACATTTACAGGTGCACATATAAACAGATGATAAAAGTGATCCGCTACTTACAATTGCAGGTATCGGATCACTTTTTATTTCCCGAATTTTCTCTAAGATTGTATTCAATATCCTCATCTATCATGGCAAGAAGATGTCTTGCGATATTCGGATCAAACTGTGTACTCATACATCGTTCGATCTCCGCCCTTACCTCTTCCTGGGCTCGTGGCGACGAGTAGGAACGCTTGGATGTCATGGCGTCATAACAATCTGCCAGACATATGATCCTTGCTTCTTCCGGTATATTATTACCATATAGTCCATCAGGATATCCCTTACCGTCATATCTTTCATGATGCCATCTGGCACCCTTGGACAGCCATGGGATCTCCGTGATCGTCTTAAGTATCTCCCAGCCTATGACCGTATGACGCTTGATCTGATCAAACTCCTCATATGTCAACTTGCCTTTTTTATTTATGATCTCTTCCGATATTCCGATCTTTCCGACATCATGTAAAAGACCAAGCTCATATATCTCTTCCTGTTCATTTTCAGTCTTGCCCATGCGACGTGCTATCTCTTTGGCATATTTGGCAACACGTTCCGAATGACCGTTGGTATAATGATCCTTCGCATCCACCGCCTTGGAAAGAGCCGTCATGACCTCTCTTGATAGCCTCTCCTTGGCCTGCATCACAGCCTCCCTCTCTTTTGCCTCATTAAGTTCAGCTTCAGCCTGTATAAGCTTCTCATATTCGGGAGTCTCCAATGAAAGGAAGACGACAAGGCTTCCGATAGAAGCTATGAAAAATGTGATCAGAACATCATCAAAGAATAACATCTGGAGAACAAAAAGAGTTCCCGCCAAGATCATGGCAAGTACCAGAGAAGTTAACTGACTTTTCTTATAACGTTCTCTGTGAGTAAGCATATATAGACTTGCAATCAGGAAAAACAGTATGGGAAAACCATAGGCCACCGGCGTAAAGAGGAACTCGTGAATATAGTTACCTCCCTCATCATAGGTGAATACCCAGCCGGTAAAGGGATTGGTAAACAGCAGGAAAAAGTCTGTGCAAAGAAGAACCACATTAAGTATATTACGCCTGACAAGCGATACATGATTCATCGTAGAATAGGCATAAACGTAATATATGAACAGGAATCCGGTAACAGCCGCCAAAGCGGAATCCGCCATATTGAACAGATGATGAATGGGATTGGGTACCGATGCACGTGCGCTTGTTACGATCGCTGTGGCCACATCCACGATATCCGTTATCATAACAGCAAAAGCGAACCTTCTGAACGCGATATTCACCTTGGTAGGATTGGTATATCGCATCATAAGGTAGACACAGAGAACTATATTAAGCGGTATGACCGCCACTTCCAAATATATATTATAATCCAGACTCATCTTGCAAGCATTATACTATATGCAGAGACGCAGGGCAAATGAGGCGCTATTTCACCAACAGATATCCATCCATATCAAGCGTAGCTCTGTCTGAAGAAGAATTCTTCTCATAATCCAGATGCTCAATGTATACCACTTTTCCGTCCGGGAATGAATAGTATCCGTCATCTATCAGTTCGGAATCCGTCATAATGTCTTCACCGGAATAGTTCTCCTCATATTCATCTCTGAGAGCCGCCAAAAGATCTGTCAGATCAAGTTCGATAACATCCTCCGGATCTTCTCCCAGTCTGATATTGACATGATCCGATATTATATCCGAATCATAGTACCCGATCAGATATACTTTCTTGTATCCTTCTACATCAAGCACCTGTGCCCTATCATCATATCGGTTAATGTATATATTGTATTCATAACCGGAAAGGCCGCTGTCACCTGTTCCTGATGAATAGGCAGAGATCGCCTCTGCAGCTTCTTTGGAAATGTGCTTATCTATATATCTTTTTCCGCCATAATCCAAATCCCGGATAACACTGTATGAAGACTTGATCTTGCGCATATCGGATGACGGTATGCTGTCCGTATCTCCATTGTTAAGCCTATCCATATACTGTACGATCACTTTCTTCTGTGAACGTATCACCCCTGAATACACATTGATCCCGGGTACCAGATAGGTCGCCACGATAAATACACATACTATCGGCATTATGTATTCCGTAAGTTCTCTCTTTTTTACCTGGGACAATACATACATGCACAAATAGATGATCTCGATGAGAATAAGCACGATTCCCATATATCTGCTGACGGTTATGCCATGCTCTGAGATTCGCAGTCCGAGACAGATGATCTGAAGCACGATAAACGGAGCGAACATATATGGCATCCATCTTACTATCCGCATATAACCCGTATCTTCATATGCGGACGCTATGGTCCATATGGGCATGCCGACGGCAAACACGATGCTTAAGATGGTGAATACTTCATTGGACGGGAGAGAACGCTGTATCAGGATCTTAAAGATATATACATAGACTATCAGATATGCAATCGTCGCAAGCGGAACAAGCACATACTTAACCAGCCCTCTTATAAATCCGTCGTTTCGTCTGTCTTTTATATCACAGAAAGAGACGAGCAGAAGCGGAACGAATGCAAGTCCGCTGACCAGGATTCCCACAACCGCAAACATCCAGTCATTATCAGCTATGAGTGTGACAAATATCCATACCACGACTTCGGCACCGATAAGAAGAAGCATATATGCCGCAAAGGACTTGAACGACTCACCCAGTGACGACAGCCAGTATTCATTAAAGCCTACTCCGGATCTTTTATACATGGCATATATTGCCATTATGAACGCGATCGCGCTTAGGCAATACATCACCAGGCGGATCCACATGTACACGTAAGGCATATCACCGGATATTATCTTACTTACTTCGTAACTCCGTATGGCCCTGGGACAGACAAAAAAAGCGATGGTTGCAAGCGCGGCTATGATGACTAAACAGATGACTATTTTGTAAGTTTGCTGATTTACAAACTTATCAGATTGTGTATCTGCCAGCTTGAATCTTAGTGACTCCACAAGAAGTATCCATGTCCATGCAAGCAACAGGGCAAAAGCCGTAAGCACTATATAATCCGTTATCGTATCCGCTTGTTTTGAACTGATAGGAAGATCAGCCATTTCCAGCACGGAACATGTACTGTACAAAAGCGTTATCAATATCGTCACACCCATTGTCACCGGATACGACTTAAAGAGTATTCCTGCCTTATCAGCTATGCTGTTTTTGATCCTCTCGATTATCTTCATGTGTCTCCCCTTATATTCTCCCTAATATTACAACCGAGTTAATTACGTAATATTCCTTGCCCAGACACCGGATCTGTAGATCAGGAAACCGATCATGACTTTGATAAGGTCGATTGCGTGGCAGTATATAAATACATGCATTATATCCAGATTAGTAAAGTGTACTATCAGATATGCAAAAGGGAATGCGATTATCCACAGATATACACTGTCGAACAAGAAGGTGACAAAGGTCTTGCCTCCGCTTCGTATCGAAAAATACACGGCATGCAAAAATGCATGTATCGGCATGAAGCAGGCGATGATGCGGATAAAGAGTCCCGCAAGCTTTCTAACCTCATCGGTCGTATTGTATACCATCGGGAATACCCAGGATATTGCAAACATGAACATACCGCCTATAGCAGCAAATACTATGGACATAAGGATGATCTTACCTGATGTATCCTTGGCTTCATCGATCTGACCTGCTCCTAACTGCTGACCTACTATGATCGCGATCGCATCACCCATAGCAATAAACATTATATTGAATATGTTATATACTGTTGATTCTATATTTATGGCGGCTACAACGGATAAACCCTTGTAAGCATAACAGGTATTGACCGCTGCCGTACCTGCTGCCCACAGTGTCTCATTGAGCATAAGCGGAAGTGCCATGATAAATACTTTGCCGAACAATTCTGCGGAGATATGAAAATTCCTGTATATTCCATCCATGTAAGGCTTGCTCTTAATATGCCTGTATGACCATAGTCCGACATAGGTGAACTGTATATATCTTGATATGACGGTTGCCAAAGCAGCACCCATGACACCAAGTGCAGGTGCTCCCAGTTTTCCAAAGATCAAAATATAGTTGAGTATAAGATTGACAAACATTGCTATGAGAGAAGCCTTCATCGGCACCTTCGTCTCTCCCGATTCACGAAGAGTAGATGAATAACTCATCTCCATAGCCATGGGCGGCAAACCAAACAACATGACTTTAAGATAATCCATTCCATATCCGAGTGTTGCCTTAAGATCTCCCGCATCCGAACCTTCGTGGAGATACAGTGATATCAGTGCTTCTCCTTTTAAAATGAACAGAACGATCGCAAGCATCATCGCTCCGATAGCGATCACAATCTTGATCCTTAATACGTCTCTGACACCGTCTATGTTTTTCTGGCCGTAGTACTGCGCCCCCAATATACCGGCACCGGATACTATACCGAAAAGACATAATATAAATACAAACATAAGCTGATTGACGATAGATACACCGCTCATCTGCTCCGTTCCTATTCTGCCTATCATGATGTTATCCAGCAATCCGACGAAATTGCTTATTCCGTTCTGGATCATTATGGGAAAAGCGATCAGAAGTACTTTCTTATAAAATTCTTTTGTTCCTATCAATTTTTTCATATTCCTATATTGTGGTGAATAAAGATTAGAAAGTCAAGCAGAATTATTTAACAGATATGACATAAAAAGGGCCGGCATATATATGCCGACCCTTAGGAATAAAAATGGAAAGATTAAAGTGCGTCAAAGCCTCTGCTTAAGTCTCCGATGATATCATCAATATGCTCCGTTCCGATAGAAAGACGGATCGTATTGGGTCTAATACCCTGATCTAAGAGTTCTTCTTTAGAAAGCTGCGAATGAGTCGTAGAAGCAGGATGAATCACAAGGCTCTTAACATCCGCTACATTGGCAAGCAGTGAGAATATCTTAAGATTATCGATAAACTTCCATGCCTCTTCCTGACCACCCTTTACATCGAATGTAAAGATAGATCCTCCTCCGTTCGGGAAATATCTCTCATACAGCGCATGATCCGGATGCTCCGGAAGCGACGGATGATTAACACGCTCCACTAACGGATGCTTACTCAAAAATTCCACAACTTTTTTAGTATTCTCCGCATGACGCTCAAGACGAAGTGACAGTGTCTCTACTCCCTGCAAAAGAAGGAACGCATTAAATGGTGATATAGCTGCTCCTGTATCACGAAGAAGGATAGCACGGATATATGTCACAAATGCGGCAGGTCCCACTGCATCATAGAAGGATACACCATGATAGCTGGGATTGGGCTCTGCTATTCCCGGATACTTGCCGCTTGCCTTCCAGTCAAACTTACCGGATTCAACTATGATACCTCCAAGTGTAGTACCATGACCTCCAATGAACTTGGTTGCGGAATGAACTACTATATCTGCACCATGTTCAAAGGGTCTTATAAGATAAGGTGTTCCGAATGTATTGTCTATGACCACGGGAAGTCCGTGTCTGTGTGCTATCTCTGCTACAGCATCTATGTCCGGAATATCACTGTTGGGATTGCCAAGAGTCTCAAGGAATATCGCCCTTGTATCATCCTTAATGGCAGCCTCAACCTCTGACAGATTATGAATATCAACAAATGTTGTGCTGATACCGTACTGAGGTAATGTATGCCCGAGTAAGTTATATGTTCCGCCGTATATAGTCTTCTGAGCGACGATATGACCACCGTTTGCTGCCAGAGCCTCAATAGTATAGGTAATGGCTGCTGCGCCGGAAGCAAGTGCAAGTGCTGCACTTCCACCCTCTAATGCAGCGAGTCTTTTTTCAAGAACATCCTGAGTAGAATTGGTAAGTCTTCCATATATGTTACCTGCATCTGCAAGTCCAAATCGATCAGCAGCATGCTTGCTGTTATGGAAAACATATGAAGTCGTCTGATATATCGGAACGGCACGTGCGTCACTTGCCGGATCTGCCTGTTCCTGTCCTACGTGTAACTGAAGTGTCTCAAATTTGTAATCGCTCATTTTTTTATCCCTCCCTGTGTGGTTTTCTACATGATAATCCTATTATCCTACTATGTCAATAGGTTTTATCGAGATTTTTTATTTTTTTTGAAAAAATGTCCACATTATGGGATTTTTACTGGATAAACACGAGTTTAGTCTTACGACATGCGGATATGATGCGCAGAAGAGATGAATAAATCAGTCCGGCGCTGTATATGATAACAGCCACATTTAACTGCTTCATAAATAAGATACATATCAGAGTAATGGTGATGTCTACGATCCCATGGCTTAACTTAAGTTTCCATGAACCCGCTCCGACGCCCTTTACTTCCAGAGCACGCACGACCTCTATCACACCGGAAAATGCATGTATTCCTATAAGATATAACAATATATAGTAATGAGGAACATCCGTAAGACTACCGGCCATAATTCCGAAGTCCAATAATATGATCCCCGTATAAAGAGTCGTACGTCCGCCTACCATATATCGCGTCATGGCAAAGTAGTATACTATCTCTCTGAACCCTCTGACTATGAGCACGGTAGACAGAATTGCGAGTATGACCATATACCCTTCAGCGGGCGACATGATCATCAGTATTGCAAGCCCTATGGTTAAAAGAGCTGCTATTATTTCCTTTATCCTCTGTATATTGGTCATTTGGTCTTTTCCTGTACTAATCCTGCCAGTTTATTGTGTGATATATAAATCTCATGACTTACCATTATCTTATGTGCGATGGCACCGTCAACAAATCTACCTATATAGGTGTCGGCTTTATCGGCTTCTCCCGCTGTGACATATTCACTCTGATATTTATCGATATCAAAATCCTCGATCGTTTGCCCGGACAGATCCTGTCCGAAAGCCTTCCAATCATCTGAAGCCAATAACTGCCTTTTTTCTATTATGTTCTTTATCCGTTCTTCATAAGGGGCAACGGTATCGAACGCATAATTCTCCGTCTTGAATTCATCAATGTCCCCTCTTAAATACTTTAAGGCATATACAAGCTGGCAGAAGGCATGCCAATAGTCAGAAGGGTTATCTTTAATAATGACCTTATAATCATTCCATGACGGCATATACCTGTACCTGGCAAAAGAGTAGTCCGGCAGATGTCCGGCACGTCCATGTCCCAGATTCATGATCGTATTCTCTTTACGCTGATACAGACTGTTGGTATAAATACTTTTCTCCAGATCATCAGGAGCAGACAGATTATGCCTGAAAACTATCTTCTTCTCAATCTCTTTTCCATCCGCATCCGTTATAAGTTCGAAGAAATCATCTGTAGTATTGTTGATAACAAGCGATGGCGTTCCTGCAAAATTGGCATGCGCCCATGTATCTGCCACGACATGCATTGCAATTCCGACACTCTGAAGAGATCTTCCCTTTGCAAGCTCAACTGTCTTTGTAACCAGATCGCCGTTCGGCCCGCATATCAAACGGTATTTATGCATATATCTCTTAGTTCTGTGTGCTTTTACCGAATAGAGATCGCGCGGAAGGAAATGAAATGACGACCATATCCTTGTGATATCCTGAAGTCCGATCATATCTGTCCTTGAATCCATCATCTCCAACTGCAGCTGAGTGGTGGCAGCAATAGCAGGTGCCTTGATCTTGGATAAAAGCGTCTTGGAACACAAATCAACAAACTGGGCGCTGTATGCAATGTCCATGCTCTCTTCATGATCATATCCCGCCAGATATGCCGCGCAATATGTAGCATAGTAATGGAAATCTTCCTGCATTAAGCCGACTGAGCCTCCGCGTTAATAATTTTCTTGTAACACCTTTTTATCTTGATTATGGAAAAAACAATATCAACGAATATGAATAAAACCGTATAGTCAACGAACATTGAAGCAAAATCTTCTAACCCCGGCATATTGGGAAGACCGTTCTGATCCACAAAATATAACGGCGTGCAGACGATGGTCAAAACAAAGATTAGTGCCCCGGGAAACAGAAAAGCAAGCCCACGTTTTTTTTCGTTTGCATATCTGATAGCACCCAAGCCTGTCCACAAATGCAAAGACATAGCGAACAATGCCACAATAATGATGCATAAGACACCTACGATCATGACAATACTGTCATCTATCCCGGTATCATACATACTTTCGATATAATCATCAAACATACCCTTCTGCATCGTGTATGTCAAAAAGATCTTGGCAATGGACCACGCACCGAATAGTATATAGCTCTTTCCAGCTACATAAAGATTACTCCTGTATTTACGAAGCCGTATCTCATCTTTAGAATTCATATCCATTAAACCTCTGGCTGTCAGTTATTAAGTCTCTTGCCTATGGAATACAGAGCAAAAGCCATACAGATCGCCAATATTGAAATAATTACGCATGTATAGAATACCGGCCTGAAATATGATGCAAATTCTGCCGGTTCAAAGATATCATTCATATGCAACTTTACTGAATAATATATCCAATAGACAGTAGCTGCAAATGCCGTGATCCAAAGACACACTCTTATTATGAACAAAAGCATGATCGTTTTATTCATTTTTCCTTTTTCTCTGATTGATAGTCCCATAGAAATTATAATAACCGTTACAGGAAAATATGGCAAATACTTTAAGATATGACACAAAAAATCCTGAGAGCCATTAGTTCTCAGGATTTTTAAGAGGTGACTGCCGGATTTGAACCGGCGATCAGGGAGTTGCAGTCCCACGCCTTACCGCTTGGCTAAGTCACCATATTCTTTGGCGTTTTGCTCTGCTGAGCTATGACTCCGACGGGAATTGAACCCGTGTTACCGCCGTGAAAGGGCGATGTCTTAACCTCTTGACCACGGAGCCTCGTGGAATTCTCTTCCCATCCTTGACGTTTGATTTCTAATCAAACATCTGACGTTTCGCTTCTAGCGAAACGTAGGGTTCGGCTTGAAATTCTTCGCGAAATTGCCTTTGCAATGAGCGTCTAGAATTTCCCGAACCTAAGCTCCCCGAGTTGGGTTTGAACCAACGACCCTCCGGTTAACAGCCGGATGCTCTACCGCTGAGCTAT
>JAEEGL010711440.1_pt1 | contig 13331 bp, 14 predicted proteins | sample 9134231 | NCBI WGS metagenome assembly JAEEGL01 (sample SAMN16246548, study PRJNA631951) | gut metagenome | biome: gut microbiome; feature: rumen; material: fiber-attached | host: Bos | place: Iran: Karaj | collected 2018-10 | reverse complement strand
TTTATTATTTTCATCTTTTTTCTCATAATTACTTTTCTGGGGTTGTTGTTGAAATTTTTTTTTAAATTCACGATCGTATTCTTTTAATTCATCCAATTCAAAACATAAATCGCAATATGCAATTTCAAAAACAGAATAACTTGCAGAAAAAGCATATAAATTATTTAATCTATTTAAATAACTATTTACAACTTCATTATATGAAGCAATAACATTATCATTTTCTCCACCTATCTTGCATCTACCTATTTTCTCTATTGCATTTACAATATTTTCTTGTAAATTTTGGGATACTCCATGTGAGTACGCCAAACCATACGCATTATATACTTTATCATGCGTTTGTTCATATTGTGAATAATAATCTTCATATTGTGTATCCATACTTATTTACTCCTAATTATTATTCCATTCTAACATAGTTTTCTTTAGCAGTATTTAAATTCCTATTACTTCTTTCTAAACTATCTTTTATAATTGTTGCTTTTTTCTTTAAAAAAGGTATAAATTGATCATCATATTTTTTTCTTTCAGGAGATTTCCATTTTATCTCATCTAAATCTATAAATTTAGTATTTATTTCTCCTATTATTTTACAGATTTCTTCATTATTATTGCTTAACTTTGATATTAATTCGCCAAGAGCCGCTGTATCAACATCAACTTTAGTTTCCTTCATTATGACACCCTCCCATCATTAGCTGATTCTCCAAAGCCGCGTACATCTATATTATTATCAAATAATGCTATCATTTTATTTCTTGCTCGTTGTTGTATATCACTGTATTCTCCTACTAGCCATTTTAAATAATTTAAATATTTAGAAACATTGTTTATATAATTATTTATTTTATTTATATTACTTAGATAACTATTCATTAACAATTTACCATCTTCTCCTTGATAGCATTCTTTAATTTTCATTATATTATTTTTTAATTCATCTTCTGCTTTTTTTAAATCCGCTATTTTTGTATTAATGCTTGTTATACTATCACTAATATAATGATATTTAATGATTCTTCTCATTTCTATTCACCTCATAATCAGTTATTAGAAGTTATATCTAAATAATCTTTATTTACATATCCTTCTATACCATCTTTTGTTCTTACTTTAACTAGACCTTTATCATCACAATATCCAATAACTTCCAATTCTTCATCTGCTGAAATATTTCTAATTTCATAACTATTGTCTTCTTTTCCAAGATATAACTTAACAGGTTCATTTAAATTAGATTTTAATTTAGCTTTTCCTATTACTTCAGATTCAGAATACATATTTACAAATTCAGCAGGAATATATCCTTCTTCTCCTGTAAGTAATTTAACTTTAATTAAACCATTTTCAACACTACTATCTAAAATTATTAATTGAGTACCAACTAATAAGTTTGTTTCTACTGTTTTACCATCTACTATTTGTGTAAATACAACTTCATTATCATTTACATATGCATAATCAACTATTTCAACTGGTGGTGTTGGTGGTGTTGGTGGTGTTGGTGGTGTTGGTGGTGTTGGAGGCTCTGGAGGTTCTGGTTCTCCTGGTTCTCCCGGTTCTCCTGGTTCTCCTGGTTCTCCTGGTTCTCCCGGTTCTCCTGGTTCTCCTGGTTCTCCTGGTTCTCCCGGTTCTCCTGGTTCTCCTGGTTCTCCCGGTTCTCCCGGTTCTCCTGGTTCTCCTGGTTCTCCTGGTTCTCCCGGTTCTCCTGGTTCTCCTGGTTCTCCTGGCTCTCCTGGTTCTCCTGGCTCTCCTGGTTCTCCTGGTTCTCCTGGCTCTCCTGGATCATCCACATCCGGAGGATTTGTATCAGATATATTTCTTAAACCTTCTACATAAGTTTTTACAGTTTCTACTTGTGCATTAAACTCCGCTGCAATAATATCAAGTTCTTCATAAGCTTTACCCACACATTCGGTTGTTAACCACTCAGCACTATAATCGATTTTATTAATCTCAACAGTACTATCATTAAGAATCCCCAATATTTCTTCAATATCTAAATTTACTTCTGGCATCTCTGGCATATTATTCACCTATCCTCTTTACTATTTATCTGTCATAAGTATAACATAAACCTAAAAATTTGTCATTATTTTATATTAAAAATAATTATTTGACACTAATCCAATAATTATCTTTATTAAACAATTCACTTTTTAAAGCTTTTTTATATAGTTTATCAAATCTACTATCAGTTTCTTTTATTCCTAAAATATCATATATATCAGTCCTACTAGGAGTGATTTCAAGTTCATAAAATATTGGTGGTATATCTTCCCATATACCACTTTTTGAAGCAAGAATTGTTTCTGAGCATCCTCTTTCCAAAGCTTTTTTTACATTAATAGTATTAACATTATGTAAATACTTATTATTAACTTCAGACAATGTAGACAAAGGAATATCTTCAAAGTATAATGTTATTTCTTTAAAGTGCATATTTATTCTCTTCCTTTCTTGGAAAATAAATTCTATTTACCATTTCACTTAATCTTTTTTGATTTGCTTCAATAACAGCGATAAACCAATTTACACAATCTTCTGGAATATCTGCTCCACCAAGTTTTTTCTTTACATTGGACACTGCTTCATATGGATCTAATTGATATAATTTTTGAATTATTAAAGAAAATCTTTCTGGTTGCTCTTTATAAGCTTCTTCTAATCTAATAAGTCCTAATTCATCCGTAGATGAATATTTAAAATTCAAACTATTATGTCTATTATAATCTTTTCCAAATATTTGATCTTCTAATATCTTAGAAACATTTTCTGATTTTTTTTGTCTTAATAAATCTCTAAGATGTTTGAATATATTGGATTTAATTAAACTAAAACGAAAATAACTACCAAAATCATAATTAGGCGCGAGTCTAAAGGTTGGAACAGCACTATAATCTTTAATAACAGACCAGTTAGATAAATGAATATCTCCATTAAGACAAAAACAATTTAAAGCAAATAACATATCGAATTTTTTCATTTCTTCTTTTAAAATTTCTTCTGGTAAATATACAGATAAACATCGCTCCACCATTTCTAAATTATTTAATTCCTTTTGATCTCCTTTTTGTTTTCTTTTATATAAACCATTATCAATTAATATTTGCACAGTACCAGATAAAAAAGTCTTTCCACTTTCCATTTTTTCTCTGGGAGACTTTATAAAATTTTCTGATATAACACAAGGCTTCCCATTATATATTGCTAAATCGTTGTGAGCACATGGGATTCCTAATTGTTTACATAATTCTTCAACCAATAATTCAGCATAATCTTCATATGTATCATCTTTAATATCTTTTACGAGATACCTTTTATCAGAAAATTTTATCCATCTTTTAAATCTTTTACCTTTGTCCTCTAATTCAATTTTATAATCAACATCCGCTTTTAAAGAATCTAAAAATATTCTTCCATTTTTATCTCTTTCCAAACTCTTTAATACATCTGATTTTTTCATAATTATTTCACCACTAAATATTGTTTTATACATTTATTTTATCTTATTTTTAAATTAAAAACAACTTTCTAATTTTAAAAATAAAACTCACTACATTGAATATGAGTGAGTTTTATTTTTAAATATTTCTTTTAGCATAATTCTTTGATTATTATATATAATTTTAGTAATCCAAGTTTTGTATGGTTTTGGTATAACAATCTTTCTTTTAGTTTCAACCCTTTTTGTTATTTCTTCGGGAGATATTGAACATAATTCTATTACAATTGGTGAAACAAAAGAAATACTAGATTTAGCCATTTTAATAAAATTATCTAACTTACTGCTACCGGATAATAATTCATAGTCAGAATTACCAATGATAGAATTATTACATTTGGCAATAAATTGAAGACCGTTTTTACTATTTTTATCAAATAGTAATTCCCAATCATCTAGAGAATCACATGAATTTGAAGTAATAGCATTAATACCATACATAATATATATTTGTCTTAATAATTCTTTTGCTTTATAAGAAGTAAGTTCAGTAGATAATGCTGATCTTATAGTACGCATATTATTTATTTCTTTTTCATCTACATAATCTCTAGCAACTTTTCCAGAATTTTCATCAACAACTTTAGAATATGTTTCCAAAAAATTTCTAGGACTAATTACTAATGCATCATTTTTCTTAGCATAAAAAGTATACTCTTTACCATTCACTTCAGCGAAATGATTGTGATAAACATCTACTCCCATAGAAGAATATAATTCTTCCATAATCATTATACTATATTTTCTATATGTATTAGCTGGGACTTCTTTAATTATATATTTATTATCCCTATTATCCATTAATATCCCCCTTTTAAACATTGATAGATTATACCATAAAATCACATTTTTGTCAAAATAGTGCTTGTTTTATTTTCAAGAAATTTATATCTTTTTAATTAATGTTCTTATTCCTTCTTTATGCTTTGATGTATCTTCATGAATTTCAAAATTATATTTTTGTAGTATCTCTTCATATACTTTTGCTACAAACGCTATTCTATATGCATAGTTTTCTATAGGGAATTTAATTTCTATTCCTACTTTTTTCATTGTGTTAATAACATCTACGCCCATACATTCAAGTAGTCTTGTAGCAACATAATTCTTTTTACTAGGATTTTCTTTATAAAATTCACTAATTGCATAATCATTTTCTTTTATTGCAATTGGTTGCCAGGCTCTAATATTTCTAATTTGGCCTTCAGCTAAATCAGGTCTTCTTTCTCTTCTTTTGTTAAAATATGCTTCCAAATAAAACTTTGTAACTACTGCATATACATCACTAATATCGAATACCTCATCATACATACTAGGAATATTAGGTGGACAAGTAGAGTTTTTACCAAAATTAGGACAACCATACTTATGATTTTTATATGGTCTTATGCACATACATCTTGGAGACAAGCATTCATTTAATTTATCACAAGTAAAACAATTATCCTGCATACCATTTTTTAATATGCATTCAGGATATATAATAATTGGATTAACTTTAATTATTTGTTTTTCCATAACATACCTCATTTAATTTATAGTCAATTATTATAGCACAAAAAGATCAAGTAATTAACTTAATCTTTTAAATATTTTATGATGGATAATTTCTATTTTGAGTAACAAAGTTTCTATATGAATCTGGTGACATAGTACTTACTTCACTATTCTTCTTAATTCTATAAACTAATGCTATACCATTATCAGGAATATTTTTTTGAAAATGTTCGACTAAACTATCATCTATATTTAATCTTGATTTATTTGACTCAATAAAATCTAAGTCAACCATATCTTTATCTTCTCTTTTTTTAAATCCATTTTCAATAGCACTTTTTTTACTAGCTATAGTATATTCTAAAGGGATTGTCCCGATAGTTCCTCCACAAAGTTCAACAAGTTTAGAAAAAGATCCAATATTAGTATTATGAGTAATAACAGTATTAAGTAAGAATTTATTCTCTTCACGTCCTGTTCCTACTCTAAAACTTTTGCTACAAATATCTAAGGCTCCTCTTTTATTCCATTGATAAATTGGAAAAACAGAAATATTAACTCCAAATAATTCGCCCTTAAATCCAAAATCTTGAAATACCTCCCTATATTTATATCCCTTTATTTCATAAATATCTATAGATGGTGTTAATCCAGATTTTTCTGTCAATATTTTAGAATCATATTTCATTTTAAAATAACTTTTATTTTTTAAAGCATTACGAAATGAATCCATGTTTTGGATAGGAATAAATATATCAATATCACCAAATTTTCTTGGTGCCTCACTTGCTCCTGCTAATAAATATGGTACAGTTCCTCCATATAGAAAAATACGTTCTAACATATCTTTTGAAATTTTACCTGATGCTATCAATTCCTCATAAAATTTTTTAATAGTATATAGATCATATAATGTTTCACCTTTAGGTTTAAAATCACTTCCAGTTAAAACTTGTTTAAAATTACCACAACTGCCAGGAAAATAAGCCGGATCATTTCTATATAATCTATATTGTTCTTCTAATTTCCTTCTATATTCTTCAGCTTCTCTATTACTTCTTTCAATTGCTTCATTCATTTTTCTGCATAATTCTTGACAACATCTAATTGCTTCTTCTTTTGTAGCTTTTCTCAAATTATCATACTTACATTTTTCAACCTTAATAATAGAATCCAGTTTTATTGATTCCTTAGAAACAAATTGTTTTCCATCTATTTTATTAAATGATAATCCCTCATATGTATGTAAATGACGTTTATCTTTAGAAGTTAATAAATCTAAATTAAAATTAGGGATATAGTAAAAATAAGTATAATCTATTAAACCTTCACTATGAATCACTGCATTATCATACATTTCTTTATACATTTCATCTGCTTCTTCTTTAGTAGCATTTCTACAACAATCTCTTAAAAATTCTCTATGTTTGTCTTTATATTCTTTAGGTCTACAATCAGAATTCAAATCTTTTTTATCAATTATTAATTTATCTCCCACATCATATTTGCCAAAACCAAATCTATCTTTTTCTGCAACATATCTTTTTGTAACAATATAGTATTCAAAATTTTCTTGTGGAACACTGCCTTTCAAACGATACTCCATAAAACCTCCTAAATAAAATTGAACTTATTATAACTTATATTACATTTTTAGTCAATAAATCAATTATTCTAATGTTTTTTTAACCTCATCATATAAAAAATTATAACACTTAAAAAGATTAGACTTATCATCTAATCATAATTATTTTTTTAATGGTCTAAGACAATACTGATTGCTTTCTTCTGAATATTCTTCTCTAAAATGAAACCTTTCTTTACCTAGTAAGTCATATACAATACATTCTATAGTTTTTTCTTCTTCTTTCCTATTGATAAAAAATTTAATACCATTTCCAGAATTTTTTTCTCTTCTTGTAAAAAAAGTGTATCTGTTTAACAGCATATGATAGAATTTTCTTCTTTCTATAATACCATTTACTCTTCCAAATGCATTTAAATTAATAATACAATTGCTTAATAATTGGATTTTTTGATTAATAGAATTTAATCTTTCATTATCATCGGTTCTTATAGAAGAAATGTTACCATTACACAAATGGCATTTATAAAAATTATACATATCTTTTATTTTATCTTCGTTACAATAAAATGATGGACTAAAAAGTGATTCCAATTGAGATTTATATTCAGGAGTTAATTGAATAGTATCTTTATTAAAATTGTGAATAGTTTCACCAACTGCTTCTAAATAATAACCAAAATAATCCATTCTTAAGCCAAATTGATTCTTATGTAAATCCAAAAGTGGATCAACATAAAATGTTTTACCATCATCACCTTCTACTAACATACTAAACAATGGCACATATGATTTAGTGGGTAATTTAATAATTTGAGATTTAATTCCAAATTTATCAAAATATTTCTTATATTGTTCACACAAAGTTTTACATACTACTAATTGATCAGACTTATCTCTAACAGATTTAAAATCCTTAGAATACACTTGATATTGTTCTTTTGGGGACATCAAAAAATATTCAGGATCTCTTTGGAAAAACTGAGATAAGTAAACTAAAAGATACATTATAGTAAAATCTTTTGAACCTATATCTGGTACTGAATTTAAAACTGACTCTATTTTATTTAATCTTTCTTTTTCAGGTACTAATACATTATATCTATTTTCTATCGACATTTTTCTTACCCCCTTTTCAAGAACATGCTTTTAAACTCTTTTTTTATTAACTATAACAATATTTAGATATATATTTCTGGAGTTGGTTGTATATTATACCACAAAAAAGATTGAGTTTCCACCCAATCTTAAATAATTATTTAATAAATTAAACTTAGAATATAATTTCTATTTATTAATTTTATATTATACTCATCTATCATCTCCTTATATTATTATTTTAACTTCTTAATCTTAAATAAAACTGAAATATTTAATTTAAAGTAATTGTTATTTCTTTTTCTTTATATTCATTTCTGCTAACATATTTAACTTTTAATACAACATTATTTCCTTTTTCTTTTTTATTTAAAACTTTTTTAATAGTTTCAATTGATGATACTTTATTATTATCTATTTCAGTAATAATATTTCCTATTTCCAATTCAGATTTATCGGCATTACCACCCGAAGTAATTGCTGATACATAAAATCCTTCTGGTAACCTATAACTAGCAATATTTCCTGAATTTGTCATATAACCTTCAATTCCTAATGTTATACCTCCAGTATCATCTTTTCCATTAATTAAATCTTTAATTATATCCTCTACATCTGATATAGGAATAGCAAATCCCATACCTTCAATACTTGCAGTTGAGTTTAATCCACTAGATGAATATTTTACTGAATTTATTCCAACCACTTCGCCTTTACTATTAAGAAGTGCTCCTCCACTATTTCCTCCATTAATTGCTGCATCGATTTGAATCATATTTTGTGTATATTCATCAGTAGTAACTTCTCTATTTAATGCACTAACAACACCTGTAGTCATAATTCCACCAGAATTATCCTTACTTGTTGTAATAGTAGAATCACTTATATTAATTGTAGTATTATCTGATGAGGAATTATTCGTAGTAGCAGACCCACCATAACTAAACACACCATTTGCTCCTTTAGCATCCGCTCTTATATTTGCATCCTTAATAGTAACATTGGCCCCATCTTTAGCAATTATCGCAGAGTTAGTTCTATAAAAACTTGTGTTATCTCCACCATCAGAATCACCTGTTTTAGTAACAGTAACACCTGATAAATTCACATTAACACTTCCAGATACTGAAATTGCATTTTCATCAGCATTATTAGATTTATATTCTCCAGAAGTTATATCTTCATCTTTTGTTATTTCTTTAACTGCAGAATAAGTTGCAGATGAATTATTATTCATTCCTGGACCACCATTATTATCTTTATTAGTAATGCTACTATTATTATTTGTATTATTAATAATTAAAAGCCATAATACTCCTAAGATAGCAGCTAAAACTATAATTATAACTACATATGATAATGTTTTTTTCTCTTCCATCTTATTCTTCTCTCAATTAAATAAGTTGTTTATCTTTATGATTTCCTTTAATATATATTGTAATTGATATAACCAATAATACTATTTCAACTATTAAAATCTCTAAAACAATATTACTAATATCTTTATTTTGATATGTTCTCATAGTTACACTTGCATCATTAAAGGTTATTTCTTCTCCATCTTTATAATTATTGACTTTGGTATATAAACCATTTGTTTCTTCGCCATCAATGGTTCCACCTGTATATATTTTATAAGAAGTATATTCTAAATCTTTACTACTATATAATAGGTTTCCTATACTTCTACCAGTTTTAAATGCTGTTATAATTTCATCATCTTGATTTTTAATTACAATTAAGGTATCAGCATTTATTTGATTAAAACTTGCATATATAAAGTTTTGCTTGGAATCACTTGAAATAGCATCTATCATATTACCTGTTGCAATTACAGTACCATTATTTATATAAGTCCCATTACCTGAATCAAGCCCTGCATCTGGACTACTTGGATGAGCAAAAGCATAAATAGTTCCTCCGTTAATTATCAGTTTTCCATTTGAGTCTATTGCATCACCCTCATCAGCTTCAGTATCTACATAAGCAAGAAGTGAATTAACATTAATAGTTAAATCATTTCTAACTATTCCATCATTAGAACTTGCAGTAGTAGTATTCAAACAATCATCTTGAGCATAGATTTCATAATCTCCAGTTCCACCACTAAAAGTTAGATTACCTTTAGTCTCAATTCCTTCTTTATTTTTACTTGTTATTTTTAAGAAACCTTCACCTTCAAAATATAAATCTATATCAGAACTAATAGCGCCACTACCTTTATAAAAGTAATATGGATCTCCATCTTGCAAATCTTCACTATCTGCTTGTACTGTTGCAAATAAAATATTTTTTACTTCTTCACTTGTATAAACACCATAATATGAAAAATACTTATTGTAATTTGTTAAACTATCATTTGAATAATAACTTACATATTTGTCTAATTCATCAGATTCTATCAAACTTACCTTCTTTAATTTTCCGCCCTCAATATAGTTTTTAGTTCCTGATATTGTTTTAATTGTTACCTTACAATCAGTATAATTTTTATCTTTATTATAAACATATATTGCAGGTGCTTTTTTTGAATCTGTATCAATACTTACATTATTTAATATAATATTTATATTACTAGTTACATTATTAGTATTTACTCCAATCATTGCACCTTTTATTTCACCAGTTAATTCTATATTTCCAGTAGTATTAATATTTATTACTTTTATTTCTAATGTTTTAATTTTAGTATCATTAGAATCATTTTCTATAAAATCATCTAAATCTGGTGTCTTGACAGCTCCAACTCCATCAAATAAGAAATCAGTAATATAAATATTTGGTAATTTATTAGAATTATAATCACCTAAAAATTCTTCCAATGTACTATATTCGATAATATTTTTATAATCTTTATTATTTATAGAGTATTTTAAACTTTCTAAATTTACATATATACTTTTGCTTTCTGCTTTAATATTTAAAGAAAAAACTAATAGTAAAACAACCATAATACAAAAATAATTAAATATTTTTTTCATACATATCACCATTAATTATTACTTGATTGACTATTACTTTGTGTGTTATTTTGTGAATTATTTCCATTAAGCATTTCAGGTGGTTGTCCATTTTGACCATTTGGCATACTTGGTGGATTTCCCCCAGGCATCCCCATTTGACTATTATTGTTGCATGTAGTTGTTGCTTTAGTATATACAAAGAATGCACCCGTAGATATTATAGCACCTACTAATACACCAATAATAAACAAAATAATCTTATCTTTCATATGTTCATCTCCCTTCTAATTATAGAAATATAATATCTATATTATTTATTATTTATATTATTTTTTGTTTTTGAAAAACATTTTCCTCCTTCTTTAATCTTATTATGGTATAAAATACTATTTAATATATCGTGAAAGTATTACAAATTTTCCTTTCACTAATTAAATAATAAATACTCAACCTTAAAGCAACCTTAAATAAAATTAAATTAATAATAAAAACATGATTTCTTATCAAGATTTTCTTGCATTCTCGATTTGTAATTTGCATTCATTTTCTAATATTCCAATTTCAATATTCAGTTCTGTTTTTGATTTGTTTTTAATTTCAAATATAGTTACATTTGGATTCATATTTTCTTCACTTGGAGCACCATATATGTAATTACTTATTTTAGCTTTAATACAAGCAGACATACACATACTACAACTCCATGCATTTGACATTATACAATAGCGAGACAAATCCATTGTATTTAGTTTCTTACAAGCTTTTGAAATTAAATTGATTTCTGCATGTAATATAGGATTCAACACAGATTTAGCAGTATTATGTGCCTTCTCTATTACATTACCATTTTCATCAATTAGTATTGCTCCAAATGGTGAATTTCCTTCATTGATTGCTTCTTCTACTTCCTGCATTACTAATCTCATTAATTCTTCTTTTTTCTCTATACTTAGATTCATTTTATCACCTATTAAAATTATAACATATAAAAGACTAGTTTTTACTAGTCTTCTCAAATTTTATTACTTATTGCCCTTTGTTTTACTAGAGACTTTTAGTGCCTTTCTATTTAGATATCACTAATTCAAACACTAGATTAAACTTATTTTTAGTATACCATTAATCTCTAAATTATCATATGTGCGATTTATTTTTTTAATAATCTTTTAGCCTTAAATTCTTGTGTGCTATCAATAAACTCTTGAACTGTAAATGCAGCTTTTATAGGTTCATCATACATATCCGCATAGTAAAATAAACTTTCACCATATTTATATAAATCTTCTCCCCTTGCTAATGACTCGGTTAATACATATGAGATAGGCATACAGCTTAAACAAAAACTTGATCTAGCTATTAAACTGTGCAATTGTTCTCTATCAGATTTAACAATTTCTGGCAAAGGCATACTATCTAAAACTTTATCAACTGATATACAATCTCTTATTACAAGTGATTTAAGAAAAGGTATATAATCATCCACTAGACCTTCTATATGATAAATTTGTAAATACCTATCCAATTTTCTTGCTTGCTTACAGCGTCTTTTTTTTAATTCTTCTTCTGTAAGATATTCAATCATTTTTAAAACCCTCCTTTCTTTTAAATATAAAAATACCCGTATCATCCTACAATAAAGGACGAATACGGGTATCCGCGGTGCCACCTTAATTTATTACTTAAAAAAACCATTTATACATAAATATAAACGGCTTGTTATTACAGTAATCTCTTTCTTCAGTTCTAACAAACCTAGCAACATTATAACGGATTGCCCACCGGACTAGCCTACTAAGATTACCCTTTTCGGTAGCCTGCTCAAGAGTGTTCTTTCGCCAAATGTTATTATTAGTTCACACTATACCTAACTCACTCGAATAACATTTTTGGGTACTTTTCTCCATCAACGCAACATAATTATACCATGTTTACACTTAATTGTCAAATTGGACATTGAAAAAGACTAGATTTATTATCTAGCCTTTAATACTAATAATTACTTATTTGCCCCAGACTTGATTGCGGCTTGTGCTGCAGCTAATCTAGCAATTGGAACTCTAAATGGTGAACATGATACATATGTTAAACCAACATTGTGACAAAATTCTACACTAGAAGGATCTCCACCATGTTCTCCACATATACCAAGTTTAATATTAGGTCTAGTAGATTTTCCTAATTCAGTAGCCATTTTAACTAATTTGCCTACACCTTTTTGATCAATTTTAGCAAATGGATCTTGTTCATAAATCTTGTTTGCATAGTAAGAACCCAAGAATTTACCAGCATCATCTCTTGAAAAACCAAATGTCATTTGAGTTAAATCATTAGTTCCAAATGAGAAGAATTCAGCCTCTTCTGCAATTTCATCAGCAAGAAGTGCTGCTCTTGGGATTTCGATCATTGTACCAATGTGGTATTCCATATCTGATTTCTTTTCTTTCTTAACTTGTTCAGCAGTTTCTACTACGATATTTTTAACGAAATCTAATTCTTTCTTTTCTCCAACTAATGGAATCATAATTTCAGGAACGATATCATATCCGTCTTCATTCTTAACTTCAATAGCAGCTTCCATAAGTGCTCTTGTTTGCATTCTAGCAATTTCTGGGTAAGTAACAGCTAGACGACATCCTCTATGACCCATCATTGGGTTAAATTCATGTAATTCATCACATAC
>JAEEGL010098698.1_pt1 | contig 13331 bp, 13 predicted proteins | sample 9134231 | NCBI WGS metagenome assembly JAEEGL01 (sample SAMN16246548, study PRJNA631951) | gut metagenome | biome: gut microbiome; feature: rumen; material: fiber-attached | host: Bos | place: Iran: Karaj | collected 2018-10 | reverse complement strand
TAGGCTGATTGGTCTATCTTCAACGGTTCCTTCATGCCATAACGATAAAGTGCCAGTTCATAGTGATTTGTTTCAGGATCTATCTGTACCAGGATATCTACCTTCGTATCATGATGAGCACCATAACAACGGCTAAATATTGTCTGAAGTCCTTCATGGTCGAAGAAGAAATAAGCACCATACCTCCTTTTGCCAACGTACCACGTGACAGTCAGATGACTTGGTTTCCCTGCCGTATGATATTCCATCTGATTGCCATCGTGAAGTTTGTCATAAGTGCCATCAAAACATTTCACCTCTAAATAATCCAGTTTTGGCATTTCATCACCTTCTATCTCTTCGTCATAGGCTTCCCATTCTTCATTCTCATCAACCCACATTTCAAATTTCGGCTGCAACCTGTAGCAATACTGATGCATCCAGTTTTCAAACAACTTCGGTTCTGGAACTACAACTGACTCTAATCCTATTTGCTTTATAGCAGCATCACAATAGGTCTTTATATTGTGCCCCCAAAGCAAAGCTTGCTGTTCTTCTAATGGCAAATCTACTTCTTCAGCATGAAGCCAAGTAATCAGTGTCTGTTTTTTATGCCCATGGAGCCAAACTGCCACTCCACCATGAGGGACTATTCCAACTGCCACGTAATTAAATATGCTTTTTATAGGCTTTTCTTCCTCTTCCCCCTCATCATCGTTGTCCTCTTCTACGTCATCGGAAGCATTCTCCTCCTCATCTTCTTCGTCATCATCCTCCTCTTCAGGCTCTTCTTGGGCATATCGTAACCATAACTCTTCCATGTGCTTGGCATCTAACAATGCAACGAGACTGAAACACTTCTGCTCTGCAACGGAAATCCATTGAATTTCAATACCTGATGGAAAGGGGAAAGTTTCATCATTCAGCACAATGAATGTTTGAACATCACCCCAAAGCCCGTTTTTGCTCACACCTTCACGAATTCGCTTACGTGTTTCACCATCTAAGATAAATTGAGCTTTTCGGAGAAGGAAAGGAAAATCCTTCAAGGATGTCAATGATGTATAATATTGGTATAACATTCTTCATCTATTAGTCAAGTATCCATAGAGGATACATTCTTTTTAATAATTATCTAAATCTTCCTTATTTTAATTTGGACTTCGTTTTGTTCTTTCTACTATTCTACCACAGCTTTAGCCATATCTGCAACATCATTACCAAATCGAAGCAACAGCATCGCTAACTAACCCAGTGAAAGAAAAATCTTCATCAGAGTAGTAATCCAGCTTATTCCTATTGTTCTTTGAACTTTGACTATCTGATTCTTTCAACGTTTCAACACTACCTTTAATTGTCATTACGTTACCAGCTCGATTGTGTATGAAATCATGAACCCATCCGAACTTATCCGCCTTCCATTCATCCCTTAATACTTTTAACAGGTCTTCCAATGGAAAGACGTCTGGCAATCTTATTAACGGTCCAAGTTCTTTATATTGAGTGTAAGCTTCTGTTTTTCTATTTGTAGCAGTATCCATATTATTATAAACATCCTTATACTGTTTAAAAATATCATTATTTTCTTCTCTCAAACTATCAGCTTCACCTCTATCCTTCTTTGCTTTTTCTAGGAGAGAACTTTTTTCTGACTCATTTTTAGAGATCGTTTGCCTATAAGAAGATGCTTCTTCTTTAGATGCTTTAATATAAGCGTCATACATCGACTCATGTTCTGGAGAATGATTTAGTTTTTTCTCTTCCAAATCTGCTACTTTTCTTTCTGCATCCTCAGCTTTCTTGTTTAAATCAATATTTTCTTTTTCCAACTTACTTGCTTTACTTTCAAGCTCGCTTGCATTCTTCTCCAGTTCTTCAATTTTATCACTATTACTCTTCGCCTTATTCACAAGTTCACTATTCTTCTCTTTTCCCGATTTATGAATTTTAGCTTCATTATGACTAGCTAATTTGCATTTTGTTCCCTTTCTTATAAACTTTCCAATCTTAGCGAAAGGAATTAAAAAGAATCCATCAATCATCACATTCTTCATCGCATTTGTAGCTCCTTTTCGATCATGATTATACAATGCAACTCCTAACTCAATACTACTAACAACCAAATCCCCTACAGAACAAATTAAAGCGAAAGGAGGAGCCCAAAAAGCCATTGAACCTAATCCCAAGAAAACATGTAAAGCTTCTGGACCTGAAAGACCACTCTCAAGTAATGCTTTGCTTGCCATGAATGATCCGCCTCCGAAACCTTTTTCCATTCTATCAAACCGAGCTATTTCTGCCTTATATTTTTTCTCTTCTTCTTCCTGCTCTTTTATTTTTCTTTGCGCATCAGCAAATGCACCAGAAGCTTTATATGTAGCTGTATAACTAACGACAATATGACAACCATCAGTCTTCAATTGAGATATCTTTCCCTTATACTTATCTAATGCATACTTCGAAAGACCCTCATTATCTATTTTAGTCTTGGGTAACTCATTACTAAGTATATATTTTGTAACCCCAATTAAATCACTAATAATATCATAACCTCCTATATTAACATATAAATCACATCCACTGACTGTTACTAAATCTTTGCAAGTATTAATTATTAATGAAATCGTTCTATCTAAATGAGACCGTAAACCTTCATCGTCCTCAATTTTTTCATTTTTTATATTAAAAAGCAAATCGTTACACTCAATAAATGTAGAATATTCTTTATCATATTCAGTACTAAAAGGTGCGCCATCAAAATCTGCTTCCCGATGTAATTGCATCTCGCCTAAGCCATTTTTTGCAATTTGATCTCCCATGGCTTTCTTACCTTCTCCAAATATCTCATCTTCTTCATAAATAGAATAGTAAATTTTCAAATTTACTTTTATGCTTTGGGATTGGTCCTCATTTAATGAAGATATGCTTGCACTATCTGCACCATCAACACTCATTAATGGTGAAATAGACATATTAAGACCTTCAGGCAAAGAGGCACCCATAGAATACTCATTAAAGGACTTAAATGCAATATCTTCATTCTTACGCCGCTCATCCTCTTCCTTTTTACGTTTTTCTTCTTTCCTCTTTTCTCTGCGACGTTCATGTTTTTCTTTATATTCAGGAAATTGCTCATCAGCTTTCACCATGATTTCATATTCCGTCAAATCAGGATTCTTCTGACGGATATTATTCTTGAGCTTTTCGTAAAGATGTTCGTCGCTTGTTGCCATAACTAGATCAAACTATTTGACCATCCGTAAGGATACTAATGCTACCTGCCCACAGACATTGACAAGTACATGACTTCATGAGGGCTGGCTGATTACCAATAAGATAATCCATCTTTCCACCTATCCACGGAAATGGCGTATTGGGAATACAGGGCATGGGGGTAAGTACGCCCATAGCTGCTGAAGTGGCTGATGCTACTGATGGATTAGCCAATGAAGAACACATGCCGAAAGAAGGAATATTAACCATAGGTTTACTATCCATAATTGTAGCCATAGGTTTATTCGCCAACATCACTCTTCTGTCAGGCAACACCACCAATTTCGCAGGTGTAAGACCACAAGAGCATTGGAGAGTGGCCGTAGATGTCACAAAGGAATCTGCCATTTCAATTCACTTTACAAATTGCACCTTTCACATTCATTTCCCCATTAGAATCAAGAGCCATGGAAGTAGTTGCTTTTTGATTATTGGTCATTGACTGAACCTCATAAGCATTATTTGCTTTTATTTTGATATTATCAGCTATCTGTTGTTCCTTACCAGCGACTTTAATCATATGATCACCTTCCACATGATTCACTTGGTTACTTCTTACCACAGAAAGATAATTTTCGGCACCCATTTGTAGATCTTTCTCTACAGACAACAAATAGCCGTTTTCAGACCTGAAAACCATCATTTCGTTGCTCGTCACTCTTGTCTCTTTTCCTGATTCACATAAAACATCATTCTCTGCTCGGGTGTCTATATCTTTCCCTGCTTCAGTCTTGATATTACTACCTGCTTTTACTCTGATATTGTGCCCAGCACGCATAATAATGTTTTTTGCGGCTCGCAGTTCTATATTACCCTTCGATTCCAGTTTTATCAGTTGTTCATCTGTCGATAAAGTCAGGACATAATTTTCTTTGTCTTTATCATAAATACGTATATAACCACCTTCATTATCATCGTGTATCTCAATGGTATGTCCATTGCGAGTGCGGATAGCCTTGATTCGGTTCTCGGAATTGCCATCAGCCAGCCAGGCAGAATCTGGATCGTCTATGCCATTGAAGAGCATACCTTTCACATAAGGTTTCTCGGCATTTCCTCCTTCGAAGTCCACCATCACTTCTTCACCTATTTCCGGAATAAAACTGAAACCTTTGCCTGCACCAGCGTATGGCTGGGCGATACGAATCCAAGGGGTCATCATGTCTTCATCAAGCTCTGCCTGCCAGTCGAACTGTACACGGATGCGCCCCAGGTTACTTGGGTCTTCGTTGTCCTTTACCTTGGCTCGACAAGAACTACTCTCAGGATAGATGTCACCGTTGGAATAGGGTGGATAGTCGCAACTTGCAGGAATGCCCACGAAATGGTTGGAATAGACTTTATCGTCACTGAAGGAATGCACTAAGTCGGTAATAAGAATCTCATCCTGATCCACCTGACTCTTGGCATTGGCCTCATAGTTGACGATGTAATTGTCTTTTATAAGCAGTTTTGCACCAATGCTTATCTTAGAGCTGTAAGTGACCCCTGAATACTTCAACATTCCTGCTTTCTCGGCACGTGCCTGTGCCTTAGTAGAGACATCCAAGATGGTTTCACGTCCATCAATATCGGCAAACCCTCCTGCATGCAGGTTCTGCAAGGTTTGCTTTTTGAAGCGTTCCTGCGACATCAGGAAGGTCTGATCAGCCAGGTCATTATAGGGTTTCTGCATTTCGCTCAGGCCATCTTTTTGATTGGCTTCTGAAGCGTTATAAGAAGAAGCCAAGTGACTGAAAGCCGTATGTTTCATTTTCAAGTCCACATTGTAAGAACTGACATCGTTTCCTGGATAGGTCAGCTGTACGGGATCTTTCTCTACCATATTTCCGAAAACCAACTGGGTGCCATCACAATAGAACCACTCTCCATAGCGACGTGCCAGCCGCTGCAGGAATTGATAATTGGTCTCATTGTATTGCACGCAATAGGGTATCTCATCTGTGAAACGGGCATCAATGGTCGTCTGAAGATTGTCGGAATAGTCATCCACCACATCCTGTACTATCTCGTTCAATGTTTTATTCTCGAAGGACTTGCAGGTGGGGTTGTCTTCTAAAAGGGCATCCCAGCTGCGAGCTCCCACTGTGATGGTGTAAGATCCGTTGCTTCGGTTGCCTGAAGTGTCGATAATCACCCCTTTAAACTCAATGTCGGCCGTCTTCTCGTCTGAAGACTGGAGATTGGAGGCTTTCTCTATGTAATCGGTCTGCAAGGTAAGAGTAATCTCTTTACCAATGAGGTAGGAACAGATGGTAAAGCGTGGCTCTCCCTGATCTTCCAACGGGTCGGTATGCATGCTGAATGTTAGGGTATTATAGGTAAGCAGACGCTGATAGAGGGAGAAATGATCCATGTACCAAGACTTGCCTTCCAACTGGATGGTAAACATGCTGGAAGAAGTCCCATCTATGGAAACCGTGATATTCTTAACCGATATGGACATGATACTAAGTTATTAAGAGGAAGTTCCCTTCCACTGGTTAGAGAACTTGGCCTTGTCATACATTCCCACAGAGATCTCCTCGGCACTGATGGTGACTGTGGTGTACATCAGCCTACTGTCATTATCGTTGAAATAGTCTTTCAAACCTACGCAATAGCCGTTCTTGAACATCACAGTCTTAGAACTCCGTTTATTGTGCTGTGAATATACCACAAACGTAAAAGTGCCATCGTTGGTCTCTGTCTTGTTGAACATCCACTTGTAAAAGAACAGGTCGTCGTCACTGGAAGCCGGCATCACAAAGGTAATAGTACCTCCCTTAGGACGTGACACGGGCTTGCCGGTATCATCCACCGACTGATTGAACTCATAGGCACACTCTATGACAGCATAAGTACGGCTCTTGATTTTTAAGCTACCTTGGATTGCCATGATTGGTGAGTGAAAGTTGAAAAAAGAAGCGTGAAGAAGAGCCGAGACCCTTCCTCATGCTTCATTGTGAAACATTAATTGTCGATAGTCCAACGGTTGTTGTGACGAGCATTACCTACCTGAATCTCCTTAGCAGAGATGCAGAATTCCTCATACTGCTGGACTTCATTCTTATTGTCATAAGTCTCAGCATATTCTACCATATAACCTTCAGTAAAAGAAAGGTGTTTCATCTCACCACCCTGACGGTTAGGATAAGAAATCGTTCCGCTCTTGCTCATATAGGTATCACACATCCATTCCAGAAGGTCAGAGTTACCATCATCATTGGATTTTACCTTTACCCAAATCTTACCACCACGCGTGGTTCCTGTTGGCTGACCTTCCACATCGGTCTGCTGATTCAGTTCGTAACGAACATACATCACTTCGCGTTCGGCAATGCCGTCGGCGTTCAGAGTTACAGTTCTTGTTGCCATAATCTTTAAAATTTAAGTTGGTAATAATTATATATTAAATGTATTATTTCACATTTTGATCCCATTCTACACCAGCATTGCCATTATGGCCTGTCAACTCAATGAAGAAGTTTTTTGCAGCGAAGAATGGCTTCAACTCTACCTGCACAGAGATATCCTTAGTCTTAGGATCCTGATTAATACCCTTGAGGTTGTAGTTCTCTATCAGTTTGCCTGGACCCTTATAATCACTGAGAAAGTCATGAATAGCCTGCTGAAGTTCGGCCTTTACTTGTGAATTCCAGTTAGTAAATGCTTCATCATTGAAGAAGTTTTGGAATACTTTGCCAATCCAGTCGAACACGCGAACAATAGGATATTCCTGTAAGCCGATAGTAGCTCCATTGTACAATGAGCGATTAGAGAATGCCATCGTACGACCATCTTCTTCTACCATTGGAATAACACCTTGGTCTATTAAAGCTGCGATTTCTGATTTTCGTAAATCCATTCGGGCACCCATTACATTACTTAAGGTTCCATACTTCTTACCAGCAGCACCTTGGGCTATCACAATCTCATCAGTATTAGTCATTCTACCAGCCAATGCAGCTGATGCTGGGATATACAGATCATCGTCTTCACCTGCTATTTCCGACTTCTTTCTGCCAAGCAGATAGTTGCATGTCATGACTACATTAGCCATCTGTGCTTCCTGTCCCTGAAGATTGGCGTCATCCAATTCTTCCTTCAACATACTGAAGTTCTGGCTATCCTTGAAGTCGGTCAACATAATTACCTTGTTTCTGAAAGCAGTATTTGCCCACATTCTGATAGTATTGGCATCACCCAGATATCCAGGTACTACCAGCAAGCTATAATTGTTCTTTAGACTCAGGCGGTCATAATACTGCTCCAATTCCTCACGAATAGCTACTGTATCCTCAGAGTCACCATACTCCAACTCCTCTTTGTTAACATTCATCAACGTAATACAGTCTATCTTTCCTTGTCCTGCATTAGCAAAGAAAGAGTCAAGTGAACGGTAGGTGATTTCCAATTTCTTGATTTCCTCATGAATATTGAAAAGATTGTCCTTCAAGTTTTGTTCAGTTTTGCTTGCTTTAGTCTTGCAGGAATCTATTATCCCCATAGGGTCTTTCTCGTCTCCCTCCAAGATGGAAACCCAAAGAGCAAGTTCGTTCTTCAGTTTCTTGCGGGCATCGGCATAGGCAGAATCCGACAAGAAGATATTCTTCACTGCTTTACGACGAGGATCCATATTCTCAACTCCCTTTATCAAGCCTTTAAGCAACTGGAAACCTCCAAATTTATCCAATCCACCAAGACTGTCTTGCAATAATCCGGCAGGATTCTGTATTTTTTCTCTTTCCTGAAGTTCCAAACCTTCAGAAACGGCTTCTTTTTTTAATTCTTCTGATGCCATAATTACTTCATATTAAAAATTCATAACTTATTCTGCGTCTTCAATCTCTGCAAGTAATGCTTTCAAAGCATTCTTCAAATTACCCTTAGCAGCCTCATCCTTCAGCGTATTACGTAAACTCTTATTCTTCTCCAGCTGACGAATCACTGAGTTATAAGCATCGATCTTAGCTTTTTCTGCACCAAGAAGGTCGCTTTGAGCTATCAGTTGCTCATCTTCAAAGTCTTTGATTGACTTAAAATCGAAATTCTCATACACGGCGCCGCCCTCTTCAGTTTCAAGAGCCACATCATTCTTGCTGGGCTGATAGTGCTCAAACACTTCTTTCATGTTCTTTGGCTTAAAGCCTTCTCGATCTTCATCAGTATTAGGAGCTTCATCCGTGAACTGATCTGCATACAGCGTTCTGTTCTGAGGGAACTCAATGATGCCATCTTGTGCATCAGCGTCCAACACTTTTGAAATTACAGTTTTTCTTGCCATAGTTATACTATTTTAAGTTATTAATAAAATATTTCTTATTCATCAGGGGTATCAATATCCCAAAAAATCTGTTTCTTTTCCTCATCATATTTCATTGTAACAGTATCGCCAGAGTTGACATCGCCAGAAATAATCAACTTTGACAATGGGCGACGTATTTCCTTACGTATAATACCAAGGATAGGACGTGCACCATAATGAGCATTAAAGCCCACTTTGGTCACATATTTCCTGGCTGTCTCATCTATTACCAACTCTATCTTCTGCTCATGAAGCATCTTCAGTAAGTTCTTGATATGGATGTCGAAAATACGGTCTATCATCTCTTCTGTAATCGGTGAGAATGGAACTATTTCCGTCAGACGAGCAAGGAACTCTGGTCTGAACTGGCCTTGCATCACTTCAAGCATCTGGTCGTGGGTAGGTACCTTATTCTCTCCAAATGACTTGAATATATAATCACTTCCAATATTTGAAGTAAAGATGATCAATGCATTGGAGAAATCACCCACACGCCCTAAACGGTCGTGCAACTTACCTTCGTCAAGTATCTGCAAGAATAAATCGAAGACCGACTTATGAGCTTTCTCTATCTCATCAAACAACACTACAGAATATGGATGCTGCCTAATCTGATTAACCAACAAACCACCTTCTTCATAACCCACATATCCCGGAGGTGCTCCATACAGCAATGCTACAGAATGCTCCTCCTTGTATTCTGACATATCGAAACGCAAAATACTGGTTTCGTCATTGAACAAGAATTCTGCCAATGATTTGGCAAGTTCTGTCTTTCCTGTTCCAGTAGGGCCAAGGAAGAAGAATGACCCCATAGGCTGTCCTTTTTTGTTCAAACCTGAGCGAGATTCATAAACGGCATCCAAGATACTCTTGATAGCATGATTCTGCCCAACTACCCTCTTATGCAGAATTTCTTCAGCATTAGAAAGTCTTTCTCGTTCTTCCGACTGGATGTTACCCATAGGGATACCTGTCATCTTTGATACGACATCACGCACGGCATCTCTGCGAAGCTTCTCTTGTTTTTGAGAACTATCACTAGACAAGTCTGCCATTTCGTTTTCAATCTTCACAGAAGACATGGCCCGATCCAGCAAATCAAGCGCAGAAGACGGCAAACGACGGTCGGGCATATAGCGTTTAGCCAATCGTACAATCTCAGCAGGAACCTCGTCTTCTATAGGAAGATGGTGGAACTGTTCATAGCTCTCCTGCTTATGTTTAATTATTTCTATCGCTTGTACCTCCGATGGTTCTTCTACCGTAATCTTCTCAAAGAAGGCAGTAAACTCTTTGTCTTTCTCTATATCTTTAGTATATCCGTCTATAGTAGATGTGCAAAGCATCTGCAACTGGTTCTTTGACAAGAGCTTTTTAAGATATGGCAGCAGACCATTCAGCACAGACTGCTTATCCTCTACTCGATGGAAGTTCTCAATTACCAATAAGGGCTGAGTCTGATTTAAAAGATTCTCAACCACTTTCTTGAAACGATCTTCAATTTCCCCTTTATAACTTACTCCTTGGCTCAAAGAAATCAAGTCAAGCTCAAAAGGCTGAAGATTCTCCAATGAAGCAGGAACTTTTTTATCTGCAAGACGCTGCAGGATAGAATGAATCAGACTAGTCTTTCCTACCCCAGTCTCACCTACTACTAGGATGTTGGCTCTGTCTTGACGCGCCAAGACTTCAGCAATAGAGCGTACTTCATCATCAAATCCAATGACAGTGGCATTTGGCATGTCTGACAACATAGGTATGCAATACTCTGAGGTGCCTTCTGCCACAGAAACCGACTTATTAGGGCTATAGTTCCCTGTAGCAGGCTTAGAAATACCTTCTCCCTGAATGGTTTGTAAAATCTTTTCAGGTTGTAGGGGGAGGGTCTTTAGTTGTTCATAAGAAAAGCCAACACCAGGTGATACTAATGCAGCCAAAAGGCAAACAGCATTCACCTCAGAGAAACCATATTTCTCACTGAGTTCAGCGGCTTCTTTCACTACGTTCTGGGCATCATGTGATAATTCTATCCCTTTCATACCATAAGGAGATTTGTCGCATTGCTGCATGCGCATATCAGCCCAGTCCACAAGATAATAGTAATCCTCATCGAGCGTGTCCTCAATGAAATGAACCATACCTGCACTCTTATGCAGAAGTGCCCTAAACAAATGAGCAGGTTCTATCTTCGGCGATTTGTTATCATTGGCATAAGACTGCGCAATATGCAACAAGTCGAACGGAAGACTTTCTAATTTCTGAGCGTATTTATCCATACTATTACGTATTTAAAGGTTATTACTATTCCATCTTTTCAATAAAGGCAGAAGGGATATAAGCCGTCGCAATAGAACAAAGTCCATCAATAGTTACTACAACCCTTTGCTGGTTTGCTACACGTGCCACCCGGCCTTGTACACCCCTGAATGCACCATCTATAATTCTGACGAGGTCTCCATCCTTAAAATGACATTGCGATAAATCTACTACACGAAGATGTTCATCATCTACACTAGTGGCCTCTATAAAGTTCATCATCTCTTTATAACCCACTGTCAGAGGAGGATTTAATCCACTGGCATCTTTTTCCAGGCGATTATAATAAAACCGCAAAAACGACAATTCTGGTGTTCGCTTTAGATACTCATCCACCTTTTCTTTCTCTGAATAAACGAAAAGAATATTAGGTAGAAGTGGTTCAAGGACGCGTTTACTCTTGCCATTTTTTACTTTTTTCACATAATGCAGAGGTAGATAAGCCTCCGTGCCATCCCTTATTACATAATCATAAACTTTCTTTTCCCTTCCGTATGTGGCACGAAGAACATACCAACTCTTATTTGGATGCGGGGCATATTTTAAGGTCACCCCAGAGACACGCAGTTTTGGGGAGGAATGCTGAGTATAAGGCTCAACATCGGAAGGTTTTAGCCCACCTTCTGAGGGACACACATTAGACAATGTGTTCAATTTTCAAATTTTTAATATTCAGTGCATGTTCTTTCTTAAGCACATGCTTCCTAAGACTGCGATACAAATATAAGAGTTTATTTACAAAAAAAAACAAAAAAATAGGCATTTTTTTGCCTAATAAAACAGAGTTTTATCCTACTAACATAAAAAACGAGGGAAAAACCAGAAAAGAACAAGTTTATATGCTATTACCACTGAACTTTCTTGTAGGGACACTTTTTCTGTCCCCCGGGGGACACTTTTTTGATGTCCGAGGTTATCTCGGGGGACATCTGGGGGACAAATTTACCAAAAAAACTGCAAAGGTTGGATATGCGAAAAAAGCATCTGCAAAAATTAAATTAAACTTTAACACTTGAAATCCAGTGTATTACGAGCCTATTTTTGAAGATGATACGATTTTGTTTTCAGTGGGTTCACTTTCCCACGCAGGAAATTAACATCGTTGATATTCAATTAGTTAGCATCTAAACGGTAGAAAAGTGAGAATATTGCTCAAAATAACTTTCAAAAATCTCATTTTTAACGTAATTAACATTATTTAAGGGTGGATTTGCTTTCAAACGCCCCAAAATACGTAGAAATATAGAGTTTAAGGCAGTTTTGAGGTGATGAGTCAAGACTCTGCATACGGGAGATAGTGTACCATATTCTTTCATTTGGATGAATTATTCGTTAAATGTTGATATTTTCTGCTCAATATCTTGTGGCGAAAAAAGTATGCGTTTTACACCCACAATTACTTACTATTGCAGAAGTGCGAGAAGATGTTGTTGGGAAATGTGTGAACATGCTCAGGAGAATTTCATGTGGTGTAATTCCTTCCATCCTATATCATTTAAAAACGATCTGCTTCATTTTAATCCCCATTAAAACGATGCAAAGGTAATAAAATAATCTGATAAGACAAAAGGTTTTCATGTTCAGACCTCCGCCTCGTTCTCTCCAACCTTGCCGAAATCACCGGCAAAGGACTGATTACCCACTGGAAATCAACAATATCTTCATTATAGCTCAAATTGCATATAAAGATGTATCGCTGAGTAGCGGTGTTGAGTTACAGCAAGTTACGGCGATATATGGCATAATAATGATGTAGCGATTATGTAGCAGGATGTAGCAAAGTGTAGCTATAGCTATTAAATGTAAATGGTGAATGGATGGTGGAAGTGTGGTGGAATGTATGGTGAAACGATTCACCATGCTTCCACCACTGGAGCTAATTGTTAAATTAAAGCCCCGATATGTTAATTTTGCCTTGGTAGAAATCGATTTGTTTTTTGCCGAGGTAAAAACTCAAACTTTTTTTGAGGTGGATTGCCTGATAAAAGTAAGCAGCCCTTCGAGTCATTTGTGATGCTCGAAGGGCTTTCCTATTGGCAGGGAGGTTATACAGCCCTCCCTATTTTCTGATTAAACTCGTTAGCATAGAACACACCTAACAGGTACTGCTCCAGCTGCTCCAATGGCAGATAGTCTGTGCATCTTGTGCCGAACTCTCCTGGTGTTGGCACTACATAAACGGCGTACCTTGCACCACATCGGGCATCGGCAGCACGAAGGATGGCTTTAGGGTTAATCTCTGTGACCCAACGCTCAATCATTGATTTACGCTCTCTGTTTGTCATATCCCTCAATATTTTGTAAGATACCATTCATTGATATTCCAGACCTCGATGTCGTAGTTGGTCTCATAGCCCTGTGTCTGGTAAGCAAATTCAAGTTCCTTGCGGAGTCTGCGCCTTACTTCGGCTTCCAATACTAGCTTTGAGGTCTTTCTTATCTCGTCCTCGTCAAAGAACTCGTCCAACTCTAT
>JAEEGL010027927.1_pt1 | contig 13331 bp, 16 predicted proteins | sample 9134231 | NCBI WGS metagenome assembly JAEEGL01 (sample SAMN16246548, study PRJNA631951) | gut metagenome | biome: gut microbiome; feature: rumen; material: fiber-attached | host: Bos | place: Iran: Karaj | collected 2018-10 | reverse complement strand
GTTGGCATTATAACCATAGGCGTAATAGTAGTTGGTTGCTATGCGTTAGACCGCAAGGACAAAGCAAAAGAGCGTCTTATGGAAGTATTGAAATCACTAGCTAATTATGTTGAAGAGGCGGAGCGATTGTTTGGCAGTGGCAAGGGTAGTGCAAAGCTTGAATATGTGATAGCCAAGGTTCAAATGGAGTGCATAGAAAAGCACGTTAAACTTAGTATTGACGCAATAAAAGACCATATTGAGCAAATACTAGCGACACCACATAAGAAACAAGCACCAGCTCAAACCATTCAACCAATTGCACCGCAAAATTTAGGTAACAACAAACCATTTTAAAAAGGAGAATAACAAATGGAAGACGAACAAGTGAAAGAAACAGTAACCGAGTCAGCTAACGAGCAAGTAAATGAGCAACCACAAGTAGAACAAACACAACAAATTGAAACTAATCCAGAGCTTGAAAAACTAAGACTAGAGAACGAACAATTGAAGACACAACTAGCTAGAGCAGAATTTGAAAAGGACGAAGCCCAAAAGGCATTTTTAAACAACGGAAAAGAAGTAACTCCACCACGTGACTATAAAGCAATAGTAGATGATATAGAATGAGTTCAAACGTTGTAAAGGCAAATCCAAAGCTATTTAAAGACGTTGTGCCTGGACGTATTGGATTTAAACCGTTAAAGCATAAAGACGGCACTATATTTGAAGACGTGGATTATTTTGAGTTGCTAGGGCGAAAATGTATTGAGTTGGATAAGAAGAATAAAAACCCCTCTATTCCAACCGATTATGGTAAATATAACCGTGAAGTAGTAGCGGTTGCAAAAGAAGTATGCAAAGGAATAGATAATGGTCTTGACCGTGACGAAATCAAGGCCTATATCACTCGTTGCATTGATATTGATGATTAAAGGAGTAAATAATGGCAATAGTATTAAATCCAATCACGTTGCCAGCAAGCAAAATGCTTGACACCATGACTACGCTGATTGGTGATATTAGATTTAATGACACACTAGCTCCAAGTGACCTAGTGAATGACCTTGTTGACAGTTGTCGAATTGGCAAGGTTGATTATGGTAAAGGAATTGTTTATACATTCAAAGTAGGATTACTACCAGTTAAAGACACAACTGAGACTTCATCGGCTTTCAATATTACAAAGCCAAATGTAGCGCAAGAAACAATTCTAATTGATAAATACAAGCACATTCCAATTTCAATTAGTGAAATTCTTAGCCGTGATAGTGTTTTAAGTGGGACTTCATTGAATGAGTTTTTCTCGTTTGTAATGAGCTTGCTTGAAGACACCGCACAATTCTATTTATATGATTTGGTAAATGATATGTATCAGAGTTGGACGCCAGGCCAAGCTACACAAACAATCATGGTTGACCAGTTAGACACAACCGGACTAACCGGAGCAGACCTAACACAAGCTTTGATATGGAACGCCAACGAAATGGCAAAAGTAATGCGTAAAACACTCAATAATATGAAGATTGCAAATAGTAAATATACAGACGTTGCAACTTATATTGACGTAAATGACGGGGAAGAAAAGGCCGTTATCTCAGCTTTACGCACAGACGACTTAAAGCTTGTTATGAATGACAAATATTGGACAAACTTTTTAGGTGATTCAATGGCCTCACTATTCCACTCTGAAAAGATTGGAGAAATGATTCCGGGTGACAAGTTTGTATTGCTACCAGAGGACGCTATGACAGAAGCAAATTCAGACGTTATGGGGTGGTTAAGTGATAAGAAAAAGTTCGCTCTTGCAGATTTCTATCGTGCAACACTTAGCATTTTAGACCCAAGCACAACCTATCAAAATTCATTCTTGCATTTTGCATTAGGTAACGGCGTATTTGAACACGCTCCAGGCGTTGTATTCAAGGCAAACATAATTCAACCATAGGAGTTATTTATGTTAAAATATAGAATAGCATTAGTAAATGTGTTTTGGAGTGAAGACGAGAATAACACACGCTATTTTATCAATCGTAACGAACAAAATCTATATTTTGATAATTTAGCAAATGGGAATATCAGCCCATTTGTTAATTTTAATATGGGAAATTACATTGATACAAATATAACGTATCTTGATAAAAGTAATCGTAGTGTTGATGAAATATTGAAGTGTAATTATGCAATTGTATATAAATATGAAGATGATAGAATAGTTGACCGTAGATATTATTTTGCGTATCCTAGACAAGATAGTGGGCGTCAAATGGCGGTAACACTAAGACTAGATGATATTCAAACAAATTTTATATCAAAGCAAGGTTTTTTCGACCAGCAAGTAATGATAACACGGGCGCATATAAATAGGTATTTAAAAACGGCGGATAATAAATTTGTATTTAATTTAGGTACACCTAACTCTCCCTTTTATCAAATTGAGGATTTTAAAGAGTGTGCTAAAAGGCTAACCAAACGTACTTCACTTAATATTCATGTTGATACTAAAGAAACGAGCAATTTAAACGATTGGATAGATGAAAATATCATCGGGTGGGAATATGTTTATTTATCACCTAGTTATTTGGGAACAAGTCAATCACCTACATTATATGAATATAAAGTGCTTGACCCTCATAACTTTTCAACCGTTAGAAATATAAAATTGCCGGGTATTCATTCAGCAAGTTTTGAAACTGAAAAGATAGTGCAACCTCTTTCAGATAATGAAACTAACGGAAATTATTTTAACGGAGCGGTCGCTTGTGTTTGCGCACCAGTTTATAAACATAACGGGGGAGCGGAAACCTTTACAATGAGTTTTGTAGCGTCCGGTCACCGAGTTAATATTTCAACTTATGGACTTGAAAAATTTTTGGAAAGAAACGATTATGCAAGCCGTGTTGTAGCTAGAAAATTTTCAATCCGTCCACCATTTTTAACTTATGATTGGCCGTCTAGTAGTTATACATTATACCCCGCTTTTCAATCAATAGATATTATTGGAAGTATAACAGACCGTTCAATTGAAATGGGAAATGTTAGTTGCGTTTGTGGTGGAACGTTTACTCAAGGTGGGAACGAATACGGTCAAGGTTGTTTAGTTGTAAATATTGACGTTGACGCTATACAACCATATGAAACTCAAGAATATACAATTGATAAACCGGTTGTGTTTAGTGCTAGTGATATTGTTGAAAGTTCAAGGGATAACTTTAATCTAAACCCAAAACTACTATCGAATCAATTCTTTGAGATTAATATCACAAACTTTTCACAAAACTTTACATATGATTTTCAAAAGATGAATAATCAAACTTTTAAAGTATTATATAATGAAGCTTTAACCCCCGATTTAACAAAAGGATATGCTAGAATTAAAGGCGCAAATGGACTATATATTGAAGATTGTGAGCGTAATTTAACGGGATTGGTAATCAGTAATGATTATTCACTCATGGTAGCTAACGATAAACTATCCGAAATGCTAGCTAACAATAAAAACTATTTCTTGCAACAAGCACTCAATATTGGTGGTTCAATGATAGGTGAATTTGGAAAGATTGGAAATTTTGGGCAATCAGCTTTAAATGTTGGTAGTGAAATAGCAAATACATATATGAGTTTGGATAATATGCGTTCTTCCCCAGTTCAAATAAAAAATTCAAATGGTAATGTATATTTTGCAAGCGATATTCAACCGTTTAAATTAGCTATTGAAGAATATGATATTCTAGACTACGACAAGAAAGCTTTCAACGATTATTGCTATATGTTTGGTTATAAGTATAACCGCATGGGATTACTTCGTGATTTTGTTAATATCAGAGCGCAATTTAATTATATCGAGGCCGATTTAATCAATGTAAGTGTGCCTATGCAAAATGAAGAGAAAAGACGGTTGATTGAAAAGTTTAGATATGGGATTCGTTTTTGGAATACCGATTTGCCGGACTTTAGCCGTCAAAACTACGAAAATGAAGTATTTAGAGTATATCAAGGAGAATAGCAAATGAGTAGAACAGTAGAATATAATAGGAAGAGAAGAACGCTAGCTAACGAAATAAGAAATCAAGGTTATCCCGTGCCAGCACTTATTAATCCAAAAGCTAAAATTAATCCTATTGGATATTATTCACCGGATAAATCGCAATATATAACCATTTGGACTAATTACGACATGAATCAATGTGTATCTCGTTATATTTGGGAGAATCTACCAAATGGCCTAACTTCGTGGAATTTGGAGCGAATGTTATATTTTCGTGGAACGCTTTGCGGTTTTAAATTTGGTGGGAAAGGTTATATCTTACCATATGTTCCAACGCCACGCATAAACCCATATGGATTTCCAAGTGGCGTTCGGCCAATCACATATAACGGCCAAGCGGTAGCCGGTAAAGATGATTATTTCAAGAAAAATTTCGAATTGCCGGTGGACGCATATGGAGATGAAACTGATGAATATTCAGCCGTCTTGCTTTATGACGCTATACCATATAGTGCAACCGGAAAAGCTCCAAGCAGATTTTTCCTCAATCAGATATTAATTCGTGATATAGCGGACACACTAGCTAGAGTTAATATAAATATTGTTGTGGCTAACAAAAAGATAATGCTAGTTGTTAAAGACCCAAAACAAACGGATATTGTTAGGCGTGAGCTTGAAATTGCATTTGGAAGTGATTCACCATTTGCAATTGTAACAAGTGAATTAGATATATCAGACGTGCAATATAGCAACGACTTTCAAGCTGATGACTTATTCAACGTAATTAAAAACTATGACGCAATGCGTTGCTTTATGAATGGAATAAGTAGCAAGGGCTTTGGCTCTGAAAAGAAAGAGCGCATATCAACCGGAGAATTGGCCGGCGGTGAAGAAGAAAAAGATTTAATTCTAGACATGGGCTTTGATTTAAGAAAATTATTTTGTGATTTATGTAACAAAAAATTTGGTTGGAATATATCCGTCCGTAAACGAGCCGATGATTATGATAATAAGATGAAAGAATATTCAACCGAAATCAACGGAAAAGGGCTTGACGCTATGCAAGAAACAAAGGGGGAAGATTATGGAAAGTAGTTATACATTCTATTTTGAAGAAATATTTCCAACGCTTTTGGACTTTGAAACGTTTATAGGCACTTATTCAACGGTGGTTAATCTTAACAATCCAATTGACCATGCTTTCAACGAGTATTGCTATAACATATTAGCAAGGCATTACAATCATTGTAACGTCAGATACTCGACTATGGAAGCTTTCAAAGGTGAATTTCTGAATGTTTACGATAACAAATTCAGTCAATTCAAGCGTGAGCAAGATATGGCTAAAAAGGTAAATGCGCTAACCGATGAAGACCTTGCATTTGTTCGTGATTTTGTATCAAATTACGCTAACAATCCAAATGAAGACAACCCTTTAAATACGGACGGATTTTTGGGGTATATTAGCCAACAAACATTCAATAAAGAAACGGCTAACAGACTACGGTCTTACCTAGACGCACTAAACAATGCGCCAAGCATGAATATTTATAAATTTTTTAAAGCAAATAAAGATGAAGATATGGGCTTTGATGATTTATTCATGAACGTCCAGCCAAACGTTGTTTGGTTCTATAAAAAGTGAGGTTAATATGAGTGAAATTTTCAATCCAAACTATAATGATTATTGGAAACAAGTTGAAGTAAACAAAAAGGATATTGAAGAGTTAAAAAAGTATTTAAAGAATGTTTACTATTCAACTAGAATTTATGATATAGAAATACCCGGTAATATTCGCACATTCCCACTAGATACGACGGACGTGCCTTTCGACACAACCGATTCAGATAGTGAGCAACCAACCGGTTATATAGTTAGTGGTGGCTACCTATATAATATATTAAGAGTTGAATTTAATCCCGAAACACAAAGCGAAAATATTCGAGCTAATTATGACGTTGTAGCTAAAACAATTTGCCAAATTAGAGGAATGAAAGGTGAAACCGGCGCACCAGCTCAAATTGTAGGAGCAACCGCTAGCGTAACAAACGATTATGGTACACCACAAGTAACAGTAACCGAGGGTGGAACGCCAAACGCTCGCACATTTGATTTTGCTTTTAGAAATCTAAAAGGAGAGCCGGGGGAACAAGTTTACACTTCAAACTATCCCGACACCGCCACCGATTTAGGTGATACTATTCACGTTGAATTATATAGAACGGATATACCAAGCGACACCCCAGTAGGTGAAATCAACGGATTATTACTTACCGGTAGCGCACACGTGTTTAATAATCTTGAAATAGTTGAAGATAATAATATTAAATATGTAAATGGTGATTTTTTATGTGATATGAGAGGTGAAAAAGGTGACCCCGGAGAAATTGGAATATATACTTCAATTCAACAAACACAAGGCCAACCGGGTAACTATCAATATCTTGATATGAGTTTAACGGATATACCAAGCGACACTCCATTAGGTAATTTATACGGAATGATAATTACAGCTAGTGGTGAAATTTGGAACGAATTACAAATCGTTATGCATAATAACGTTAAAACTGTATATGCGGGATATTTTACAACCGTTAAAGGTGATAAAGGTGACGCCGGAGAAAATGCAACAATAACCGGAGCAACCGCTACAATTAATAATGCTACCGGAACACCACAAGTCACCGTTACAACCGGTGGCACGGCAACCGCTCGCACATTCAATTTTGAATTTAAGAATTTAAAAGGTGATAAAGGTGAAACCGGGTCAACCGGAGCAAAAGGTTTAAATGCTTTAAATCATGTTGAATACCCATATCTAGGAAGACCTCAATTTAATGTTTATGCTCTTTTTCCAACTTCAGATTTACCATCGGTAGCGATTTCATCATGGAATGATTTAAATGCGTCTAAATTTTGGACTGATGGAGTAGCTTTGTTCTATTCAGTTAGTAACGGGAATCAACTTGTTTATAACGAAACAACTAGAACATGGGATACTAAAACATGGAATGTTCCATATATAGACGGGACTAACATTTGGACAGACGGCCACAATCTATATTGCACGCAACAAAATAACGGACAATTTAAATTGGTTGACGCTACTGCGGGAACATGGGAAGCTACTTCGTTCACGAATACTGAAGATAGTAGCAATTTAGTAGTTCAAGACGGAACAAGAATATTCAATATTGGTGGTAAGATTTATTATGCGCCTTTTATTAGTAGTACGTCTAAACTATTTGAATTTGATTCAACTAATCAAACATTTACTCCTATAACATTGCCTTTTTCAACTTCAAATTATTTATACTTTTTTGAAATAGATGGTAAATATTTTGTAAGTTATACTAAGACAATCGCACGCCAATTCGACCCATCAACAAACACATTCGGTTCAAATATAAACTTTTTGGATATTGCTCCAAATAACATTTTCTCTGATGGCACAAATGTTTATTCTACAACAAGTGACCCCTCAACGGGAAACACGGTTAATTGTATTATAACTTTTTCAAATAACGCTTTCTCTAAACAATTATATAATTTTATTAGAATTGATTCATCATCGTATCAAGTTATCACCGGAAATAATACGATTAGAATTAATAATAAACTTTATGTTTTAGTTAGATATAGTGGCGCATATGAATTAAGAGAAAATTCTTATATCATTTCAAGATAAAAGAAAAGAGTGAATAATCACTCTTTTTCTATTTCATCGGTATATTTTACATTTTGCGTTATTTCAAATAATAATCGGTTATAGATTGCGCTCAAATCTGAATTGTTATCTGAGGTTAGCGCATGAGCTATACCTTTAACCATACAATCTCGAAGTAGGTTGTATTCTTCAATCGTCATCTCTAACTTCATCGCTATCCCCCATTATTTCATAAACTTTATTTATAAATGGAATAAACTCATTATATGTTTTATGATATGGGTCAGTCGCCATTTCACTCAATTTTAAATTTCTGACTTCTTCAAGTCTACTCAAATGAGTTATTAAAGCTATAACTTCGGATAATATATCCCTCAAACCACCGCTAACTTGAATTGTTTTATTGCGTATTTCAATCATTTTCTTATTTCTCCTTTTCGTTCTCATTATTATGAGTTGCGTAGTAATAGTGTAAATAATTGTTAGTCATTTTATCTTTTATATACTTACATTGATTTAGAATATTATGTGCCTTTTTATCAAATTCATGATACTTCAACCAATGCTTTTTAGCTTTACTATCCAATTTTCTATACTTTTTCATCAAATTCGCTATTACTTTGTTCTCATTCATTTTATTCATTCACCTCTAATCGGCTTTTAATTCTTTCTATATATTCAACAATTGCTTCTTCAAAACTACCATATAAACTTCTCTCATCAAATGAATAATAACCGGTATCTAAATCATATGATATTCCCGTTTTATCGATATCTATTTCAGATATTCTTCCTTGTTCTAAAACGGGATAATGGTCATCATCACTATTAGTTATAAAATATACCTTGTCACCAATTTCAAATTTGTTATCAATCATTCTCAACACTCCAAAACCGCAATTTTGTTTTTCATTTCTTCCTTATCATTATATTCGATAAAACAATCTATATCACTTCGTTCAAATGATAGTTCTAGTGTATTAAGATTTAATCTTCTTTTACAACTTACATATAACCCTTTTTTATCATTTGATACAAATTCTATAAAGACTAAATTTTCATTGTTATCAACTAAAATAACTCGCTTTGTTTTGTAATCTCCACCTTTAATATTGTCACAACCAAACTTTTCTAAAAATTCATACTCGTTTAAAAATTTCATTCTTCACACTCCTATAATAAAATAAAACCACATAGTGAATAGGAAAGTACTATGTGGAAAAACTTAGAAAAAAAATTATTACTATTAGCTAGTTTAACGACATGGCGGTCGTGTAATTTCCTATTCATTTGATACTCTATTATATCATAAAATAATTAAAAAGTCAATACTATTTTATCTCTTTTTTAATATCCACTAACGCACGGCCACCCGGCACTAAATGGGATTGAAGACAAAATAATTCTAATCCTTTATCAAACTTCGTTAGCAATTCTAAAGCTTCATCAAAAGACACTTCCTTTTCATTCTTTAAATCACGCTCCAAAGTCTTTTGATTAAACCCAGCACACTTGAAAAAAATTTTTTCACCGTCAAAATATCCGTATTTCTTCGGAGCTATCGTTTTAAATAAGACAGCTTTTCCCTCGTCTTTCCATGCGCCAAGTTCGTTAGGGTCAAACTTGAATGATACCGGCTTGTCAAAAAATTTTATCGAATCCGTATCCATATATAATACATTTTCAAAGCCAATTTCTTCGGCGGTTGTAAGTAGATAAAACCTTGCACTACTTGTTATAGCTATTGCAATCGGTAAATATTGATAACGCTCTTCTTCAAACGAATAACCAACCAATTCTTTTACTACTTCATCATCTTCATCTAAACTATATTTATATATCTCTTCAAATCCATTTTCAGCCGTTTTTCCATATGGTGAATTAAGTAAAATTTTTGCAATGGCACGCCTAATTCCTTGCTCTCGATTCTTTATAGCAATAAATGTGTCAGCGTAGCGTTTAAAAAATTCTTTTTTCGTTTCATACCCCATACCCCAAACAAACGAATATTCTATATCGTAAAATTTTTTAACAAGCTCAAAATCCTTGTTTGATAGCGTTAGAATTTCTTCTTCACCACCACTACTAGCTTTATACACAATTGAGCCAAACTTACCCAAGCCCCCACCAATTATAGCAATCTTTCCGGGCTTTAATTCATATGTGGCTCTTATACATATTACATAAAATTTATAATTATTCAATTCTTCTTCATTCCGGCACTTAATCCCCTTTCCGAATGGCATATCAATTGATGAATACATGAACGGATACATAGAGTTACAATCTATCATTTGAATATTTCGTTGTATCCCGCATGGTTTAGAAAATACATACCCACCACGATAGGCCTCACGGAGTAGCTCGTATTCACTTTTGGTAGTTCTCGGGCATAGTTCTTCATATTGACTTAACTCTTTAAAAGCTTCAAAGCTAATCCCGGCGTTTGTCAGCTTTTTCCAAACTTTAGTAGCACTTTTATTCGCTCCGGCAGATTTTAAAACATTCTCAAGTTCGGATAAATAATTTCCCAGCCCCTCTTCGCATACTCGACAATCATTGATACAATATTGAATCTCCACTCGACTAGGGCGGTGATTATAATCAACGTCATAATCAATAGAAGTCTTTTGATACACATGGCAATAATTCTCCCCCACTTTCTTTAATTCCATTGGTAAAAAATTCATCGAGTCACGTAGTTCAATGTTAAAAAATTTAACACTATAAATTACGTCATTCTTTTCTAAAATTTTAAATTTGATATCATGCTTTAGTAAGAATGGAAGCATATAACTAAAATCAAATTTTAAATTATGAAAAAAGATTACACACTTCTTCATAGATTTTAACTTATCCATAAAAGTTGTAATACTTTCTCCGTGATAAACTTCTTCACCTTTTAATAATACCCACAAGTAAACACGGGCTTTTTTAACTACATTCTGTTTTAATTTTTCATCATATTCCATTAGTTTACTTGTTTCAAAGTCACCATAATAAATTTTTTGCATTAGATAAACCTCTTTCCGTATAAAATCTTTAACCTTTCTAGTTCATTCTTTTTAATCTTTTTGGCTTTTTCAATTGATTCTCTAACTCGTTCTATACCTTGACCCGTTTTACTTAGTTCAATAGCCTCTTGTACTCTGTCAACAATATCTCGCTCATGACCCGTAGCGTATATGTATTCAACCGGTGGCAATCCATACGGCTTTGGCTCATGTATTAAATAAGTCAATCTATCTACACTCAATTTTTTTAACAATCCATAGACCGCCTCAACTTCATCAAAACCATAACCACGATTCACCATAGCTTGACAATAATTCATTATATATCTATCAGCTAGAGCCGATTTACTCGCATATTGTTTATAGCTTTGAATTTTAATCTTGACCGCCTCTTCTCCTCTATACCTAACCGTTACGCCGTTTACTTTCCTTGTTATTCCTTTCTCAAATAGTTCATCATATGTTTGAGGCGTAAATATTTTGGGATAATCATTTACAATCCCACCACGCCTAACTATTTGTAACGCATTTTGCATGGCTACCCGCTCTTGCGCTCGCCGTGAATAATAATTGTATTCTTGACGTAGCGAACGAGCTTTAATACCCCGTCCGCCTTTTCGTGTATAGGCCAATTTAACCCCCTTTTGTTTAATAAAAAAGCATGACTAAAATTTTATTAGTCATGCTATCCCTAGTCACATGATTATTTCAAACTAACAAGTTGACTTTGGGCTAAAAGTCAAGTTCAACACTATCTTTGGGCATGATGATTTCGTTCCCCGATTCATCAAGGCAATTCAAAAATCGAATAAATTCAACGGTTCTTTCCTCGCCTTTGTCGTTCTCATAACTACGCTTTGCAGTTATACATTCAACTTCTTTCCCTACAAGGTCTTTTGTCAAAACTCCACAATATGCAAAATATTTGCGTGCGTAGTCTTCACTATAACTACCTTTTAGTGTTTTAATATTTCCTTTTGAGTCGATTTTTACGTCACACGTAAACTCAACCTTTCTAAAAGTCTTTTTACCGTCTTTTGTTTTAAACTCTCGTAACTCGATTTTCTTTAATTTTCCCCGCATTTCCTAATTTCCTTTTAATTTTTACAGAAGGTGATTTTAAAAAATTACTATACCAAACCACCATTTGATATAGTAATCGCAAAATTTTTTATTATGTGACTAAGTGGTTTTAACGTCTTTTCCTTGACGTGAATGGTGGTTATATTTTCAAAATAGCACAAAAAATTTTTAAAGTCAAATAATTTTACACAAAATTTTAAAAATTATTTGGGTCAAGCTTTAACAAATTTTTAAACAACATATGAATAACCGATGATTCGAATTTGATTTCGTTACGCATATACCTATTTAATAACATATCACGCCATTCGGGGCGGTAGGTAACAACTCCAGTAACAAACTTTTCATCAAACGTATATCGTTTTTCATGATTTCCACCATAATCGTTTAAAACATATAATTCTGAATAATCTTTCGTTGCATTGATTCGAATACTTTCGTTTTGGCCATGCAAACAAAACAATAAGTGACTTCGCTTTGGATTTGACGGAATTAGTAAGTCATCACTCAATTCACCTTTAAACTCGTTTCGCTCCAAATTGTCTTCGCCTAAAAGCTTTGATAATCTACCGGCCACCGATTTCGAGCTTGCAAGGGTGAATTTAGCGTAGTCTTTAGGGTCAACATAGTGAGCCACCAGCAAGACCCCAAACTCGTCTTTAATTACCTTTAAATCACCCTTTTTCATGTTAGCTATTCCTAACTTAGCAAGTAACACGTCATCAACTCGAACAGTATTCCCAAGCATATAGATTTTAATATCCTTGCGCCTTGCTATTGTTTGAATGAGCGATGACACTTTATAGGCAATCTTTAAATGACGTATATCTATATCTTCCGGAATAAACTCATCAAATATAACCATACCTATATTTACAAAGTTGTTTCTCTTCAGATTTCCAAATGAGTTGATAGCAACAAGATAACCGGCCGTTTCACCCTTTATTTTAAATGTGCCTCCCATTACTTTGTGACGGCCTTTCTCTTCCAATTCCGTTTCACCCTCTTCAACTTCAGCACTATCACCAAATAAAGCGTCATACATGCGTTTTTTACGCTTTGATTCACATGAACTATAATATTCCTCTAGTGCAGAGAAAAAGCGTTCGCCGTGGTTTTGCGATAGGGTCTTAACGTCCTCTAGCGTTTCCACTACATACACAAAGCGTTTACCTTTCTCAGCGAATAGCTCTAGAGCTTCCTTTACCTTTCCAAACGTCTTTCCTAAACCTCGTTGACTTAATACTACCGTTATAGGCGCATTGTATCCGTCTATCATACGCCAATTGTAATACATACTACTATCAACCATTGTTTGCTCCAATTAAATAAAGGGGCATAGCCAAGTAACAAGTGGCGCATTGTCTTACGCCTCATTCAACCTACCCCCAGCTCCTCGCCGTGATTATGGATAGGGACTAAATGCTATTCTATGGCAAACCCGTTTACGTGCTAATTGTAGCACAAGGCGAGGCCAAAAGTCAAACGAATGAGTCAAAATAAATAAAAAACAATTACGTTTGGCTTTTTTTTCCACTTTTGCCGATAACCATCGCATTTGCGGGAATTCGTACCCCCAAAACCCCCCATTCCATTCTC
>JAEEGL016603019.1_pt1 | contig 13332 bp, 10 predicted proteins | sample 9134231 | NCBI WGS metagenome assembly JAEEGL01 (sample SAMN16246548, study PRJNA631951) | gut metagenome | biome: gut microbiome; feature: rumen; material: fiber-attached | host: Bos | place: Iran: Karaj | collected 2018-10 | reverse complement strand
TGATGCCGGCGGCGTTGATCTTCTCGAAGAAGTAAATCGACATCCGCAGGTTGACGTCGCCGACGCCCTCGATGGTCAGACCGATCGAGTTCTCACCGGGATCGAACACGCCGTCCTTGCCGGTGCAGTCGTCCTTGAATTTCAGAAGGTAGTTGCCGTTGTCGAGCGCGAAGACGTTTTTGGTTTTCCCGGTGTAGAGCAGTTTCATGGTGGTTCTCCTTTTATGTAAATCTTATTCTTTCGACGTAGGGATCAGAGGCGGTCCATAATCGCGCGGTCCTTTTCGAGCACCGCGGCATGGTCCTTCACGCGTTTCTCTTTGAGGCGCGCGGCGAGGGCGGGTTCCGAGAGCGCGAGGATCTCGATAGAAAGCAAGGCGGCATTGGCTGCTCCGTTGATCGCTACGGTCGCTACCGGGATACCGGTGGGCATCTGTACCGTAGACAGGAGCGCGTCAATGCCGTCAAGCGTATTCGATTGGCAGGGGATCCCGATCACGGGGAGAGTGGTCTGCGCGGCGATGGCGCCGGCAAGGTGCGCCGCCATTCCGGCTGCGGCGATCAGAACGCCGAACCCGTTCTGCTCTGCCCCGCGGGCAAACTCCGCCGCTTCGGCAGGCGTGCGGTGCGCAGAGTACACGTGTACCTCGAAGGGCACCTCAAATGCGCGGAGCGTATCGACCGCCTTCTGTACGACGGGCAGGTCGCTGTCGCTTCCCATCACGATCCCGACTTTTTTCATGTTTGATCTCCTTTCAAAAACGAAAAAGGGCGCAGTCAAGTTATCGGAAAACAAAACTGAACCCAGACGGTCGGCGTTTATTGCCCCCCGCTCCATGCAGTACACTCTGCAAAAAATCCGTCAGTCACGGGGGACCTCTGATTACGCTTTTATTATACCACGAGGACGCCGAAAAAGTCAATCGCGCATAATCGGGAAAAAAGGGTGCCTTTCTTCGGTTTTGTTGCACATAATGACCAAAAGCGAGAGAACCCGCCCCGCGCGCTTTTGGTAACAAATAAAAAAACGCCGCGCGGCGAAAGGCGCGAGGCGCAGTTGCGGGTTATGAGACCGGCGGCGAAAAATCGCCGCCGGTCGTTATGTTTTTGCCGCCCCGGCGGCAAAAGTTATGGGCAGCGCCGTGCGCGGAAGTCACATCACTTGAAGAGTTCGGGAAATCTCCCAACGCGAAACGCGCGGGTGTACGCGCGGGTTCCGTCACACCCTTCGGCCTCAAGGCGGAAATACGAATCGCGCCAGCCGGGATCGGTCTCGGCACGGTACTTGTCCGCCAGGCGTTCGATCGGAAAACGCGCGACGAAATCGTCGCCCTCGCGCACGGGGAAGATCGAACGCGCCGCCGAATACGAGCGCCAATCGGTGATCACGCGGACGCGTCGGATCTCGTCGGTTTTCAGCGTTAAAACCCCGTCCTCGACGTACAGTTCGCGGATCTCGGGGCCGGTCGAGGAATAGAAATCTCCCGAAAGAAGCGCGTCGATCACGGCGTCGTAGTCGAGTTTTTTGGCACGGATCATCGTCCAGCCGCCGAACAGGTCGGGTTCGATATGGGCGTCGTCCGAACAAACGGGAAAAACGTCCCGCCCGAGACGAAGCAGATCGTCGAAAGGAACGGTGGTGTCGGGCATCTCCTCGACGACGCAACTGGTGTTGTAGACCTCGATCCCCCAAAGCCCCTCAAGCCCGCAGTAATCGGGGTAGTTCTGGAGCGACCAGGCGGGGTGGTTATAGCAGACGAAAAAGCCGTTCTCGTTCCCCGTTCGGATCAGGTCGTTGATCGACTGCGTGGAATAATCCGCCCGCACGTCGGTCTTGCGCATCTCGTCGGTAACGTGCGCCGCAAACGACGGCTTGTCGATGCGGCTCTCCGAAAACACGGGCGAAAGGGCGGTATCGCGGCTCTTGGCATAGAAATTCAGATGATAGGTTTTCTGAAACCGGCTACCGCGGATGGTCGCCTCGTTCACCCCGATCTCGTGCGCGTTCAAAGCGAGAAAATCGCGGTCGGTAAGGTCGTTGTGCGGCACGAAAACCTCGTGGTCGGTGAACGCGAGGATCGAGTACCCCCGCTCGGCATAGCGCCGCTTTGCCTCCTCCGGCGACCAGACGCCGTCGGAGACCGTCGTGTGCAAATGCAGATTTGCCTTATAAAAGTTCCCCGTTTCGGGTAAAAGCCAGCGTTTCATATCCCGTCCCCGTCGTGTACGAATTAAACAAATCCATTATACTCCGCACACTTTCCCGTGTCAAGAGAAACCGCCCGCACGGCGCAGACCGGAAAACAAAAAAACAATCAAATGGAGAAAACCGCCCGCAAGCGGACGGTTTTCAACCTTAAAAAGCATTTCGCAGCGTTTCCCTGCGAGAACGGAAAACGGTCTCGCGGGGATCCGCACGGATCAGAGTTGGTTCCAGCCGAACGAATCCCAACCGTCCTCGGCAAGCGTACCGCCCGAGGTGATCAGCATATCGCGATCAAGCAAGACGATCTTAATTTCAGCCGATTCGTATGTTTTCTTTTCGTTGTTCATGTTCTTGTCCCCTTTCAATCAAATCGTCTTTTCGTCAATCGATGGTGTAGAAGAAGTTGGTCTGTTCGTTGCCGGTGTTCGGATTGTCCACGCGGGTAACGCTCTGAACGAAGCCGTTGCCGCAGGTCCAGAACACGTCGCCGACGCCGACCGTGACGGCGTTCGTCGAATCCATCACGTTACCGAAGTACATCTGCGCCAGAACGGCGTCGTTGTCTTCGTACCCGGTGATCGAGCCGCCCGCGGCGGTCGCGGTCCAAAGAAGCAGCCCCTTGGATTTGAGCGTACCGGCGTTGCTGTGCACTCTCCAGCAAAGCAGACCGTCGATGTAGAGTTCTGTGTAGGCGGAGTAGGTAACGGTGGAACCGGAAACCGACGCGACCTCCTGATGGTAACGGAGACCGACGCGGTGCCAGCCGTAGGAGTTCTGCCACTCGGAGTCGTAGAGGTACGGGGAGTCTACGCGTCCGCCCGACCAACCGGCGTTGTAACGACCGATCGCGCGTCCGTTCAGCGACTGCACGCCGCCGAGATCGTCGGCACAGTTCTGCCCGGGAGAGGTAGACTTGTAGGTCGAGTAGTCGATGTGTCCCTTGAAGGGGCAATCCCCGGTAACATTGTCCGCAGAATACAGATAATAGAAGTCGGTGTACGTGTCGTCTTTGGGGTTTCCGCCTTTCTCTTTCCGGAAGGAGAAGAGTTTCATTTCCTTGCCGTAAACGTTGTAGTTCCAGAAGGAATTGCTCAGCAGGAACGAATACTCAAACCAGAGATCATTGCCCTGCGCGCCGACACTGGTAGAGGCGGGATAGAAATGATCCTCACCGCGAATGTCATGGACAGACTTCGAGAGCAGGAACGTCCGGTTCGGAGTTTTGTCGGTTGCCTGCGGAGCAAGCAGGGCGCCTTCCGCGCCGCGAGTGTTCGGATGCTTCGAGTCAAAGAGAACGGGGGTTCTCGTCACGCCGGTAAAGTCGACCGACAGTCCGCAACCCGGGCAAACGCCGGTCAGGTTGCCTGCCGACAGAAGCGTCGCGGTGCCCGCGGCGTTCCACGCCTGAACGTGGGTGTGTCCGTCAGCCGAGCATACAGTCAGCGAAGCGGGATCGGAGTAAACGGGATCCTGATCCGCGTTTTTCACGAAAGCGCGAAGGTAGAGCGAACCGTCGAAGTAGGCGTGCGGAATACCGGTCAGTTTGACCGCAACCCACCAGCGTCCGTCGGGCGCAGGCGTCGGGGTGCCCTCAACGTTGATGTTACTGTAAACGGTAGACGTCTTGTAGGTGTAGCAGTTCGCCGCGTCGTAGGTCGGGGTTGCCACCGACTTCGAAACGATAACGCCGACCTCTTCATAGTCAAGGTTCCCGATGGTGAAGACAAACCGGAGATCGGTGTTGTCATCTTCAAGAAGATCAAGTTCGGTCAAAGTCTGATAACCGAAATCCTGGATCTCCGCAGGATCCGCCGATCCGACGACCGGCAGAAATGCCGCGACGCTGACAACCAGCATCGCTAACAGGACAAGCAACGAAACTGCTTTCCTTGGGGTGAAACGGTTGTGCATAGTGTTTCTCCTTCTGTTGTGTGTTGTGCTCCGTATGAAATAATATACGAAGCCACCTTAGATTTTCTATTATACAACAGAGAAGGAAAAATGCTGTCCTGTCATAAGACATTCCCCGTTTATCGTCAATAGCGACAAATCAAAAGGAGACTTTTTGTGCAAAAAGGCAACGCGCGAGCGATTGCAACGAATGATTTGACGGCGACGCCGCCGTGAATTGCGCTCCGCGCATAAGGACGCGCGGAACGACACGGGAACACCGGGACGGGACGTCGAGGATGCCGTCCCCTACAACGGGAGACGCTCGCGCAAAACGAATTATAAACAAATGGAGAAAACCGCCCGCAAGCGGACGGTTTTCAACCTAAAAAGCATTTCGCAGCGTATTCCATTTTCACAAAGCGACAAGCACTTACGGATCAAACCGTTTCCATTCGTTTTCCGGTCCGTTCCGTCTGTACGTGTCTCAGTCCAGGTTGTTGAAGTCGAAGGTCTCGATATCTTCCTCTTGCAACTCGTTCTCCGCATGCAACCCCGTCCCGCTGCTCTTGGTCTTCTTCGAGCAAGCCGTAAACGCAAAGAGCGCGAACACAAGCGAAACGATCATCAGCGCGATCAAAAATCTTTTCATACTTCCCTCTCCACCGAGCGAACCTTCCCGGCGGTTCGCCGTTTTTCTTTCGTTCCTATTATACAATCCGGAAATACGGTTTGTCAAGGTCTTCCCGTAACGAAAAGAACCGTTCGCGGAAAGCGAACGGTTCTTTTCCCCGGCGAGACCGTTTCCCGGTCTCGCCGAGATCCGCACGGATCAGAGGCTGTTCCAACTGAACTCTGCCCATCCATCCTCGGCAAGCGTACCGCCCGAGGTGATCAGCATATCGCGATCGAGCAAAACGATCTTGATTTCGGAGGATTCAAAAACTTTCTTTTCGTTGTTCATATCGTTTTTCCTTTCTCGTTCGCAACAAAATCAATGGAATCTGTCGGTCGGGTGGATGAAGTCGCTTCCAATTGTCCAAATCGGATCGTCGATGGCAAAGTAGACGGTATCGTCGCTCGCATAAACGAAATTCTCAAATCTCATCTGTATCAGCGTCGGATAGGCAGATGCATTGTCACTGTAAACCAATTTGGAAGAATCCTCGGGATCAATGGAAGCATTGAATAATTCATAGCCACGGGTATGCGCGTTATCAACGTTAAGCCCGATTCTCCAAACCATTGATCCGTCAATATGGAGTTCACTCCACCCGGAATACTTAACCGCGCCTTCTTCGATTTCGGCTTCTTGATGGACGCGAATTCCGATCCGATGCCAACCGTAGCGGCCAATGGACGGAGAATCCGATTCTGCAACGGGACGTCCTAACTTATCACGCACATATCCGGAATACATCCCGCCCGCGAGAACACACTCCCAACTGCTGGGAGACATACCCGAGAAGTCGAAATGCCCCGCGAACGGGCAATCGGACGATTGACCGGCTTTCGTGTAGAAAATGAAAGGTTCTTGCGTTGTTTGATTATTCGGATCATGCCGGAAAACGATGGCTTTGGCTTCGGCTGTCCCTTTTTTGTTGCTCCAGTTTGCAAGACTCGGATTCCAGTACATCGAATATTCAAAGAACAAATCCTGCCCGTCGGGATGCTCCGAAGTCGGATAGAAGTGCTCTTCCCCTTGAATATCCGCAAGACTCTTAGACACGACAAACGCTTTCGTTTCACTATCGTAGTAAGGATGCCCCGTGGCGTTCTTGGAATCGAACAGGTTGACCGTCGTTTTTTCGGTAAAATAAACTTTTGCACAAGTCGTACTTCCGTTCGGAAGCGTATAATCCGAAACGGAAGGAGGATCGTAAACCGGCATCACACCGGTATCAAAAGTAGCGGGATCTACTACACGTCCGACTGCGTTTCTGAACACCATATCGATTTCCGTTTTGCTGTTTTTAAGATTCGGCGCCCAGAAATCAAAATATCTATTCCCGTCGTTGTCTTCGTATTTCAGTTTGGTGGGATCCTCGGGATCGATCGAAGCGATAAACAGAAGATTGCCCTTGCTGTTCAACTTAGCCATATCCAATTGAATCGCCCATCTTTGCAGTCCATCGATGTAAAGGTATGCAACGCCGGAATTCACGACGGCGCCTTCAACGATCGCCGCTTCCTGATGCAGACGAACGCCGAGACGATGCCAGCCGTAATCGTTTGCGCCGTCTGTAGATTCGATGTTCGGATAATTTCCCCAAGGGTTGCTGTCCCCTGCAGCCGGTCCGTCCAGTACGTTCGTCCCTGCTCCGTAATCGAAGCCGCCGGCGAACTTGCACCAGCAACCTTTTGCGTTGTCTTTCGGGGCAAGCAGAAAGATATTATTATACTTGTCGCCTTCTCCGGAATAGTCACTATTCCAGATCAAGAGATGGAATTCGTCATCCGGACTGTTCGCGATTGTCGAGTTCCAAAGCAAATCAATCTCGAAATAGAAATCCTTTCCTTTGGGGTAACCTTCGGTCGGATAAAAGTGGTCCCCGCCGCGAACGGTACTAAATTTGACGTTAGGATCAAAAGAATCATCCGTGAAACCGTCTCCGCCGCCCGATTTGAATCTTAACTCTGTCGCAGAAAAGTTCCCGCCGGTGGTTTGTGTCACGTTGTCAAGATTGCACCCGGCGCAATGTCCGACCTTTTTCGCCTTGGAAAGCACGCTTGCCGGGATCGTGTAATCGGGAGTCGAAACCGTGTGGGTGTGACCCTTGGCTTCGCAAACGCTGACGCTATGCGCGTCGGAATACCGTATTGTCCCATTCAGGGCAACGACGTAAGCGCTGACGTAGATCGGACTGTCAAAGAATGCATGCGGGATATCGACCAGTTTGAGCGCTACCCAATACCGCCCCTCTCCTGCGGAGCGAGGCTCTCCGTTCTCTATGATCGCACTGTGCACAGAGGAAGCGGCAACTTTCTTGCACCCTCCGCCGCCGATCGTCGGGGTGGTATTCGTTTTCGAGAAGACGAAACCGACCTCTTTATACTCAAGAGAACCGATCGTGTAGAGAAAACGCAATTCGGTCTTGTCATCTTTAGGATTAGCAAGATTAAGAGTGGTCAAGGTCTGGCAATTAAAATCGTCCATCTCCTGTTTCGCGTCCGCCGATACGACCATCGGCAGGATCACGGCGACGCTGACGATCAGCATCGCAAACAGGAGAAGCAACGGAAGTGCTTTCCTTGAGGCGAAACGATTGTGCATAGGGTTTCTCCTTCTATTGTGTTTTGTGTTCCGTATCCGATGCACGGAAACACGTCAGGGTTTTCTACCGTTTTTGTCCTATCATAGGACAAGTACGGTTACAAGAAAAGGGGCAAAACGCGTAGTCGCTTTTTGCCCCAAACGCCGAAAACCGGCAGGGCCGCGGGTAAAAATTGAAAAAGACCGCCTTGGGGGGCGGTCTTTTACATTATGCGATTGTCAAAGAGAATTACTCGGTTTTCGCCTTGTAGTACATCGCGGCGGAGACGTTGACGCCCGGCGCGACTTCGATAGTCGCAGACTCGGGGGTAGCAACCTTCTCGACGTCCTGCACGAACTTGGTTCCGCAGATCGCGGAAACGTCGCCGATGACCACGTAGATCGTCGTGCCGTTCTTCGCCTTGGTCGAATTGAAGCGGATCGGGTGGATCCACTTATCCTCGGCGATATCGGTGTAGACGATGCCGCCCTGACCGTCGGACGCGGCGGTGAAGAGTTTGTTGTCGTACGAATTGTTCTTATCGGTCATCGCGTCGCTGCTCAGGATCGAAACGAGCACGCCGTCGATGTAGATGGTAGTGGTGCACTTGTAGGTCGCCTTGGTCGCGCCGGCAGTGGTATCCGCTTTCAGCGCTTCGGCGTTGGTGACGTCGATGTGCAAACGGATCTGGACGCGGTGCCAGCCCCACTGAGGATCGCCCTGCGGGGTGCCGTCGCCGCCGTTATTACCGCCGATGTTCGGGAACTCGTCGATCGAGTCGCCGACCGGTTTGGTCATCTGCGGATACGGGTTGCCCTCCTCGGAGGTTCTCATGGTGCCGTACTCGAAGCCGCCCGCAAACTTGCAGTCGGCGTTGTTGTTATCCGCAACGGGAGACCAGTAAGCGATGTTGTTGCCTTTGGCTACCGTATCCGAACCGACAAAGGTGTGGATCCACGGATTCGCGCTTCCGCCGAGGAAGTTCAGCATCGTCTCGTTCCAGAGGATCGAGTACTCGACGAGCAGATCCTTGCCGGTCGCGTTGTCTTCGGTCGGGTAGAAATGATCGCCGCTCAGCACTTCGTTGACGATGTTCTTTTTGCCGTAGTCGAATTCGCCCTCGGTAGCGTCGGTCCAGGTCTTAATGACGGGCTCGTACTCGGCAACCGCGGTTTCCATACGTTCGCCGCAGTTCTTGCAGTACTTCGCCTTCGCGCCCGCCTCAAGCAGAGTCGGCTCTTCGGTCACGACCCACTCGTCTTCCGCTTCGTGGACGCAGCCGGGTTTCGCGAAGTACATCGCGATAACGTCGTCGGTGCCTTCTCTCAGCGTGGTCGGAACGGGTTTCGGATTCTCAACGCGCACGACCGGGACGGCAAAGCCGTCGCCGCAGGTCCAGCGAACGTCGTCGATCGCCATGAGGACTTCCTCGGTCGCCTGCGTAAAGTTATCCATACGCATACCGACCATCATGGAGTCGTGGTTGGTATAAACGAGTTTGGGATTTTCGGGATCGGTGTTGTCGATCTCGGCGGTCCAGAGGAGCAGGTTCTTGGTCACAAGGCTGTCCTTGTGGCCCGGCTTGAAGTTCGAGTCGATCTTCCAGCACAGAACACCGTCGATGTAGAGTTCGGTGTAGCCGGAGTAAACGACAGCGCCTTCGACGATCGCCGCTTCCTGATGATACCGGAAGCCGAGGCGGTGCCAGCCGTTCAGGGTCTGCCACTCGGAATCCCACAGGTACGGGGACTCGGTGCGCTTGGGATCCCAACCGGCTTTGTATCTGCCGATCAGCCGTCCGTTCAGCGTGTTGCCGAGTTCGGACAGATCGTACGCGCATTCATGCTCGTGATTCTTCGGGTGATCGACGTCGTAGGTCGAATAGTCGATGTGCCCTCTGAACGGGCAGTCGGTCGAGGTCGTGAGACCGTCGCCGTTGTTACGCAGATACAGATAGTAGAACCCTCTGTAGTTCGACCGGTTGGTCGATTCGCGGAAGCAGAACATACGGATCTCGGAAAGAGATTTCGGATAGTCGTGGTTGTACAGCGTCTTGTTGTACAGAAGCGAATACTCGAACCACAGATCGTTACCGTCAAGGTCGTCCTCGGTCGGAGCAAAGGACTTGTCGCCGCGGATCTCCTCTACGGTCTTGTTGGTAGCGAATTCGATGCCTTCGCTGTACCGTTTACCGGTCTCTTTCGAACTGTAGGTCGTGAGTTCCCAGTTGAGAACGATATCGAAGTGCTGGTCGCACAACACGCAGTCACCGACCTTGCTGCCGACAGGCTCAAACAGCGTCGGTTCGACGATAACCCAGTTGTTCACCTGGTGTGCATTGGGATCGGGCGGGACCGTCTCTTCCGCGACGGTTGCGCCGCAGTTCGGGCAGGTCTTGGTTCTGATACCTTCGCTCACGCAGGTCGGATCGACGAGGTATTCCTCGTCCCATTCGTCGGGAATAATGTGGGCGCACGGTGCTAAAGTGTCTTCACCATCATCGGTGGTTGCTACGGGCTCCGTCGCGGCAGGCTCAGTGGTCGCCGGAGTCGAGGCCTCTGCCGTCGTGCCGGTCTTGTTTCTCTTCTTGCAGGACGCGAACGCGAACACGCAAAGAACGAGACAAAGGACGAGTGCGAGGGCAACTGTCAGTTTTTTCATGCTGTTTTTTCCTCCTCTTTTTTGGCGGGAGCGCATGGTTTCTCCCTACATTTTAGATTTTCATTATACACCAAAAAAGCAAAAAAAGCAATCGTTTTACGCCTTGTCACGTCAAAATCGTCGTATCGGACAAATCCAAGCGCAATATTTGTGCAGAATAAACAAAAAAAGCAGGGCACGGCAGAGGCGGCGCCGCCTCTGCCGTGTCCTGCGCGAGATATTGCCCGGTGGGCAATTCGATATACGTTCGCTTCGCAAACGAGAAAGAACCTCGCGCTCGTCGCGCAGCGAGCGCGTTACGGCAGATCGAGAAGACCTTTGGCGCGGATGAAGGCGCTCAGCGCCTCCGAGACCGCCGCGTGCGAGGACGCGTCGGGGTGGTTCCTCGCCCCCGCCGTGTTGGTCTTCACCGTGATCGTGTAGAGCCCCGCGCTCTCCCCGCCGAGTTCGGCGAAGACGGCGTTCAGCCACCCGTTGACCGCGGCGCCCGGCGAGATCATCATGCCGACCACCCAGACGATCGGCACGTTGTTTCCGTGGATCGTGCGGATCTCGGAGATCAGCGTCTTCAGCGTCTCTTTGTACGGTGCCTCGTCGGATGCGGTCGTGAGAAGGTTGTCGTTGGTGTTCAGGTTGACGATCACGAGATCGGCTTTTCTTTCGGGGAGATAGCGAAGCGTTTCGCTGCGGAAGAAGTTGAAGAACGGATAGTACTTCGTCATCGTGTTCTCGGAGTAGCCGTTCTTCTTGTAACTGTGGTAAACGCCGATGCCCGAAACGGAGCAGATATCGTAGTCGAAGCCCTCGCGGGTGCAGAGGTCGAACGCGTAGGTGGCAAGTCCGTTACTGCTCGTCAGTCCTTCGCCGCAGGTGATGCTGTCGCCGAGAAACGCGACCATATACCTGTTGTCCGCGGGGCGATCAAGGAAATATCCCGTCATCGTGACGCCCTTCGCCGCAAGCAGGATCCCCGTCGTATCGTTCGCCACCATGGTCTGGCGAAGGACCTTGACGTGATGCACGCCGTCCGCAAGATCCGACGCGAGACTGATCAACCCGGATTTCGAAACGGAGACGGTGCGGACCTTCCCATCCACGTCGATCTCGAGCGAGACGCTGCGTCCCCCGCCGATCTCGACTTCCATCTTGAGATTGCCCGAACCCTCGAAATCGAACGCAAGCCCCGCCGCCGTCCAGTCAAGGACCACGACGTTCTTGTAAAACCGGCTTCTCCCGAGCAGTTTGATATACGTTTGGTTGTTGTTGAAAGAATAGTATGCGTTCGGCTTCGGAGCGGGACGCTCGGTGGTCGCCGCGGTCGTCGCTTCGGTCGTGACGGCGGGCGCGGTCGTCTCGGAGTCGGTTTCGGCGGCTTCCCCGTTCTTCTCGCAGGAGGCGAGGACGAAGACCGAAAACAGCATACAGAGGATCAGAAGAAGGGACGGCAACCTGCATTTGCGCATAACGACAGTTCCTTTCAAAACGAGTTGCGGGCAGAAAAATGCGGGGTTGGCAAAGGGAGCGGCGCGGCGTTAATTCTCCAGAGCGGGCAGCGCGAGCAGATGCTTGGCGCGGATGTAGTCGCTCAGCGCCTCCGAGACCGCGAGGTGCGACGCCTGGTTCGGGTGACCCGACCCGCCCGCGGTGTTGGTCTCTACCGTGATCTTATAGAGCCCCGCGCTCTTCCCGCCGAGTTCGGTGAAAACGGAGTCCAGCCAGTTGTTGACGCCGCTGGTCGGGGAGATCATCATGCCGACGACCCAGAGGATCTTCACGTTCGCGCCGTGCGCGTCGCGGATCTCGGAGATCAGCGTCTTGAGGTCTTGCTTGTACTGCGCCTCCGTGGCGCCCGTGTTGTGGTCGTTGGTGTTCAGGTTGACGATCACAAGATCGGCTTTCCGCTCCGGCAGGTAGCGCAGCGTCGTGCTGCGGTAGTAGTTGAAGTACGGGTAATACTTGGTCATCGTATTGGCGGTACCCTTGTGTTTTGAGGTGCTGTGGGAGACGCCGATGCCCGAAACCGAACAGATGTCGTAGTCGAAGCCCTCGCGGGTGCAGAGGTCGAACGCGTAGGTGGCAAGTCCGTCGTTGTTCGTAAGTCCGACGCCGCAGGTGATGCTGTCGCCGATGAAGGCGACCATGTATTTTTTGTTCGCGGGCTTCGGAAGGAAGCGCCCGGTCATCCGGATCCCCTTGATCGACACAAGGATCCCGACCGCATTGTATTCCACCATCGTCCGGCGGCGGATCAGCACGTGATGCGTCCCCTCGGGAAGATCGGACGCGACGCGGAAAGAACCGCTCTCCTCGACGGTCAGGGTGTAATTCTTCCCGTCCACCTCGGCGATCAGCACGGCGTTGTGGTCGCTGCCGTTCTGATTGTCCTTATCGACCTCGATCGTGAGATTGCCGGAGCCCTCGTACTCAAACTCGATCCCCGACGCCGACCAGTCGACGACAAACCCGTTCTTATAGAACCGGCTTCTGCCGAGCGGCTTGATATACTGCTTGTTATCCAACATGGAATAGTAGGCGTTCGGGACCGGGGCGGGCAGTTCCGTCGTCGCCTCGGTCGTGACGGCGGGCTCGGTCGCGGACGCGGTGGGCTCGGGCTCGTCGGTCACGGAGCACCCGGCAAAGACCGTAAGCACCATACAAAGAACCAGAAGAAGGGACCATAATCTGCAAGCGCGCATCGTAAAACACTCCTGTCAAAAAGACTGTGACGAAAGTCACTTGCCTTTATTATAGCATAAAGAGGTCGTTTCTGCAATCCTGTTTTTTCTGATAGGTGAGAAAGAGAATGTGGGTCAACGAGCGAAAACAGTCCGGCGGACTGTTTTCGCGAAGTGGTGTCGCACAAAACAAGGAGCCCGAGGCGTGGGGCACGACGCACACCCCGGGCGACTATGTGACTGCGACAGGGACTGTGAATAAACAAAGCACGGGCAATCGGGGACTCGACGCGCCTCGGCGGGAGACGAAATAGTTCCGAGGTTGGGACTCGACGCGCCCGCGAGCGGGCGCTACCCACGTTGTCCCGCCCCGCTTTGATGAAGGGAGAACCCTTGAGGACGGCGGGACAACAGAGTTTCCGCCGCTCCGCGACGGAAACTCGCTGGATTCGAGGACAACGATTGAACGCCAACACCCCCGCCACCCACAAGGGGCGGCGGGGGTGTTGGTGGCACAAGACTACAATTGCTCGAACCCGAAGAAGACTGAAAAACCCTTTGCTTCGCGCCGGAAATCTCCTTTTCGATCTTCTGTACGTACTTGGAATTGATCTTGATATGTTCGGGACTATCCGTAAAATTGAAGT
>JAEEGL015770752.1_pt1 | contig 13332 bp, 8 predicted proteins | sample 9134231 | NCBI WGS metagenome assembly JAEEGL01 (sample SAMN16246548, study PRJNA631951) | gut metagenome | biome: gut microbiome; feature: rumen; material: fiber-attached | host: Bos | place: Iran: Karaj | collected 2018-10 | reverse complement strand
GATGGGACTGGTTGGACTGATTTTACTGATCTTTTCGCCGCCTACGGCGGCTTTAGCCGCCAAAAATCAGTGGTAATCAGTCAAATCAGATAAATCAGTGTCGAAAATGATTAGCCCAGTGTCGGTGACTGAGTAGTAACCACATAATATACCTATATCATTTCTCGCTGCAAAGGTAAGCATTATTTCTGGAATCGCCAAACTTTTCAGGGGAAACAATAGTAGGTAACGCTTCCGAGCGTTACAAGCGAAAACAGTCAGGGCGCAGACCGCATACGAAGTGCGGCTGCGCCCTGAGAGCGTTCAGTTTTTATTCAAAAGAGGTTTGACTGCGGTTTACCAGTCTTACTCCTCATCATCGTTCCAGACAGAGTGACGATCGGCAGAGTCATCCTGACGGCTGAGTACCTCTCCATCGGGGTCGGCTGCCTTCTCGGGATTATACGAAAAGGCTATCATATCCTCTAGTTCCATCTCGGAGAACAGAACCTCTGGCTTCATATACGTTTTCATATTCCAGTTTTTCGTTTTAGATGTTAAACTACTTACTTTACATGATTACTTCACCATGACCTTATAGCTGGTACCATCGGCCTTGCGGATGATGTTCATGCCCTTCTGAAGCTTGGGCAGCTGTGCACCGGCAGCGTTGAAAATCTGAGCGTCGCCAGAGGTCAGAGCCTCAACAGCATTGATGCCAGTAGTTACATCGTCAGTGAAGAAGTAGGCAGCACGGGCTTCGCCAGCAGCGGGAGCGGTCATATAGCAACGGTTAGCCTTGATAGTTGGCTCACTTCCCTCTGCAACCAAGAAGAATCCGACCTTTTCCAGCTTCTGCATAACGTATTTGCCTACGGGAGCTTTACTCTCAGCATAAATACCCGTCAGCAGACCCTCGGTGTAACTAAGGGCAGTACCCTGAGCGTCACCAGTGACAGTTTCGTTCCAAGCACCCTCGATGATATATGGCTTGTTAGCTTCAAGAGCAGTAACTTCGACGAGTGTCAGAGTTGTGCCCACAGCAGCAGCGCAGGTGTAAGCCTTCACACCTTCGGGCAGCGAAGCCACTGCGAACGGCAGAATTGTTGTTCCCCATCCAGCAGCTGTGGTGTTGATAGCAATGCTGGGCTTCGTGGTCTCAACAATACTGAAGTCGATGTGCGAGTTCACAGTGTACACACCTTCATCTTGAGCGCCAATGAAGTTGTTGGCCTCAGTGTTCTTCAGGTTCCACTTGCCTTCAGTAGCTGTCGGGATGACGGCCACAACAAGAGCATCATCGGCATTGGTGGTAGTACGGATCTGGCCTGTGTTTCCATTATATGGAACACCTGTAGAAACGTAGCGAACGTTACCGTCAGCATCAATTTGACTCATCTTGTAATTGTTGCCATTTACCTTGGTGAAGGTAAATGCCTGTGCCAGGTTCTGGTTGGCGGGAGCGATGTATTTGATGTTATAGTTACCCATATCGGTACGATCACCAGCCATAAAGGTCATGGCCTCATTGTCAAGCTCGTAAGTATTGTTGTTTTTGGTGTAGCTCCATTTTCCGTTTGCGAGGCTAACTGTGAACAGCTGGCCGTCAGTAGGCTCGTTGATTGTGGTCAGGGCCTCGTATGCAGCCTCCACCTCCTCAACGGTAGCAGTACCCTGAACGAGAGCGTTGGCAGCGTCGATAGCATCCTGAGAGTACTGGAATACACCCGTACCGATGTTAGCGGTAGGAATAGCGTCAATAGCGTAGTCGACATTACCCTCGAGGGTATATTTAGCCTCAGCAAGATAGAAGTTGTCGAAGCTCAGAGCATTTGCCAGCCAGCGGGCATTGAACACAAGCCATGTGTTGTCGCCGCTTTCAAAGACATACTGTACATCTGTCCATTCGTTGGCGTTATAAGCAGGATTAGCCAGTTTGGCGTTACCGTTCTCTTGACCCTTCGTCGTGTTGAGAGAAGTTCCCAGATACTGGTTGCCCGTTGAAGCAGCAGATGACTTAACCTTGTAACCAAAGACATACGTCTTGTTCTTCTCAATCGGCCAAGAGGTGTTCAGCGAGCCAGCGGCAGCACCGCCCTCATTCGTCTTAGCTTTCAGATACTGATTGCCATCAGCTGCGCCTTCAGTAACAATATCAAACTTCTCCGATGTAATAGCAGTGGTAGAGCCAGTGCCGTATGTCCATCCATAGTAAGCATTAGGATATTCGAACGAGCCGTTCTTAATCAGGTTCTCGCCAGTGATGGTGGTAACCTTGCGGGTAGCGCCTTCGTTGGCGTAGAAGCTAGTGGGAACAGTAGACTCAGGATAGGTCACAGTCACGGTAGCCTCTGCATATACCTCATCATAGCCATAAGCAGTTGCACGGATTGTTGTACTGCCGGGAAGTACGCCTGTCACAACACCTTCGTCAGTAACTGTAGCAACAGTTTCGTCAGAAGTTGTCCAAACCACATTCTGAGATGCGCCATCAGGACCTACGGTAGCAGTGAGGGTAGCAGTGTTGCTTGCAGCGGTCAGCTCTACCTCTGTCTCGCTAAGTGTAACGGTAGCAGGAACAATAGCAGGAGCAACAACAGTCACGTCGATGGTCGCACTGAAGTTCTCCATCTCATTAGCAGTGATAGTAATAGTTGCCTCACCAAGAGCGACAGCAGTTACAACACCATTAGCATCAATTGTGGCCACTTCTTCATTGCTCGAAGCATAAGTCAGTGCATTGAACGAAGCGTTAGCAGGAATAGTAGCAGCGGTAATCTGAGCTGTCTGTCCAACCTCAATCTCTGCCTTGTCAATCTCAGCGGTAACACCTGTGTTGGCGGTGTAGCCAGTCATGTAAAGCTCGAAGTTGTCGAAATAGAGAACCTTGTCGGTATCATCGCTCTTTACGCCAATCTTCAGAGTGCGGTCAGTAACGGTCACTTCAAGAGTCCTCTTAAAATAGCCTGCGCCGAAAGCATTGGAAGCTATTGTTTGGGTAGTGACATCGTCTTTTGATTCGATTTCCTGTTCTACGTCATTGGCATAGAATTGAGCAGTGCCCGATGTAACGGCCTGTACGCTCAAAGTGTAAGTACCATTAGGAATGTTCTCAATGGTTTGATAGACATCAGCTGCAGCATTCTGCACCATAGAGTTCATGTTGCTAACGTCTCCACCCTTTGTATGAGCACCGGTCCAAGCACTGACATTCTTACCTGTAGTACCCCAGTTGCGACTGAAGTTGGCCTCCTTTATATAATAGGTGGCGTCGGCAGGATTCCCAGCAGTTGCGGCTGCGAGCATCTTGTCGCGGTCAGCCTTTGAGAGGAAATACCACTGGCTCAGTGTGCTGATTGCATTGGCACCAGAGTTATCAACAACGGTTGTTCCAGGCTTGGCAGTAAGGAATTGTGAACCGTCGGCTGTTGAGATACTGTATTTGCCATCACCCGTAGAAACAATGTAGAGAGGAGTGCTAACGCCATCAACGTATGTGCCATTCAAGAAATGCTTAGCATCTGATTCATAAGTATGTGAGTCGAGTATATATTTGCCATCGTTAAGTGCAGCCGTAAAGAGGAGTCCATGCTCAATGAGTGAAGCCCGCGTGCCCCAGTCGTTCGCACCACCAAGGAACTTGCCTGTTGCTGCATTGACGATGTAGAAGTCGCCTGCTGCAATCTCACTGTAGAACGAAGGAGCAGCAACAGGAGTAACGTCTGAAACCGTAACGGTAGCGGTAGCTGTCACATTCTCTGCTCCATTAGCCGAAACGGTGATGGTGGTTTCACCAATGCCAACAGCAGTTACGACACCATTTGCGACCGTTGCAATAGTCGGGTCTGCTGAAGTCCAAGTGACAGTTTGGTCAGTAGCATCCTCTGGGGTGATGGTAGCTGTGAGTGTGGCAGTACCATAGATGGTCATACCGAGATTGGTCTGGTCAAGCGAGATGCTTTCGGGAACCTTGTTGGCAGCAATTTCCTCTGCGGTAAGCTGGCGGGCATACGTCAGCTTCACATTGTCGAAGAGGAACCAGCGGGCAGCAATAGGAGTAACAGTGTTCTTTGTTCCGACAGTCAATTTTCCACGGAAAACAAGCACTTCACCAGTGGTGTATGTTTTTAACGTTGTGCCCTCTTCTGTAACTAATGCCACTTCCTCATTGCTGGAAGAACCATAAACACCGCAAGTAGGCGAGAACACTGTGTATTCACCACCTTCGTCATTGAGCGAGTTATACATGTCTGCACTAATAGTATAGGCACCGGCAGGCAGGTTGGTCAGCTCCTGATAGATGTTGAAAGAAGCCTCAGCACGGGGATTGGCATTACCAGCCCAGTATTCCATGCGCGAACCGCCCTGAATAGTGCAGTTACCACCCTGAGGAGTTACCTTTGTCCAAGGCTCCGTACTGCCGTTGTCAAAGTCCGGGTTGGTGATATAAGCAGTCATGTCAAGGCCGTCACCCGGTTGTTTGGTTGCCAGCACACCTGCACGGAAAGCAGCATCTAATGCAGCTTTCTCCGCAGTACCGTCGGTTGCAGTACCATTGTTGTAAGCATCATTGGCCGAAGAAGCACCTGCTTCATTTGCAGCGGCTATACCATAAGAGTCTAACAAAGCCGTCTTGGCAGTATAGGCATCAATAGCAGCTTTGAGCTGTTCGTAACTGCTAATAGAAGCGTTGGCGTTGTTAATGGCTGCCGTCAGAGTCGAGACTGCATTTTGCACATCATCCACCGTGCTAAGTGTTGATTCTTCAACAATGGCATCATTCAGTGCCTGAAGAACGGCTGCATTCATTTTCTTACTAAGCAGAGGAGTGGCAATAGCTACCTTTGCCCGGTAGTCTTCCATGTAATCTTCAGCAGTGTACTCATAGAGAGTCACAGGACCGAGAATACACCACGAGCAATAGGTGTCAATGTAACCATGGAAGCCAATCTCTACCTCACCAGCCTCAGAAACATGGAAGTCAAACTCGTTAGAGAAGTCTCCCTTAGAGAAAGCATTGGCTGCCTTATAAAGATCATTACTTCCAGTATACCCGTTCAGGCCACCTTTGTTGAGACCGACGACGTATTGCTGTTTCGTTCCTGCATAAATATAGGCTTTTGTATTCGTGCCGTTGCCATTTCCACCCTCACGATAGAATGCATTAACAGCCAGACGATAGTAACCTGCAGGAAGAGTAGGTTTCTGAGAGAAGTTGAAAGTCTTCGTGGAGCCAATAGCACCAGCATCAGGATTTGAATTCCATGAATGATAGAACTCAATGACAGGTACATCACCATTGTTTTGCCAGTCTTGGTAGCCTCTGTTCTGCTGAGGTCCCATAGTACCGGGAAGGATAGTCCAGCCGTCAAGCGACATTAAGTTTGCATTAGTCAGATATGTATTTGTCACATCTGTCCTTGCTTGCATTGCGGTTACACTCAACAGAGCGCACACCGCGAGTAAAAGTTTTAATTTTCTCATAAATTGATAATAATAGATTAGTAAAAAAAGTGAATTATCTGTTAGTAATTTGTCTTCCTCCTCATTTTGGCTGCAAAGTTAAGTATTTTTCTTGGAACCGCCAAATATTTTGGGGAAAAACGCAGTCAGAGAGCAAATTAGGAGCAAATTAGGAACAGATTTGGAGCAGATTTGGAGCAGATTTGGAGCAGATTTGGAGCAGAGTTAATGCAGTCAGGGCGCAGACCGCACGTGTTGCGTATGCGGCTGCGCCCTGAGAGCGTTCTGTAATATTTCAAGATGCGTGGCAGCGGTTTACCACTCTTCCTCCTCGTCATCCCATTCGCTGCGGCGGCGGGAAAGGTTGCCGGAGGTTGCGGTAGTTTCGTTCACATCTTCGTTAGGGTTAAAAGACTTTGGATTATCACCCTTGCCTAATATACCATTGGAAGTGCCATTAAGGAGAGAGCGAGTTGACAGCTGGAAAATACCCGTAGTCGGATTCTGATATTTCTTTTTCATAATTATTTTTCTTTACTTTTTATTGTAATCGAATTTACTAATCTGCATTATTCATGGGCTTTTTCTTCTTTTACACGAATTACCATTAATTATACACGAATATCTCATTAATAATATTTTTGAATAATTTGTGAGTAATTTATGGTAATTAGTGTTAAGAAGAAAAGGACATTCATTTTTACTTCATCACGACCTTTTTGCCATTGATGATGTAGAGACCCTTCTTGGCCGTGCTGACGCGCTGACCCTGCAGGTTGTAGATCTCACCGTTCATCTGCTTCTCAGCTGTGATGCCCTCAATGGCATTAGCCTCGTCATCAAAGTTAATGCTGATGAATGAGCGAGCACCATCTGTTGACTGAGCAAGCGATGCAGGCAAGTAAGCGGTATTGGCACCAACGGTGAACTGTTCCTTAGTCTTATAGAAGCCCACACCCTTATCGCCATACAGAAGAACAAACGAGCCGACAGGAGCAGTTGTGCTATTGACGGTACCAATGAACTTATTAGCATCCACGTTGGTCTCACTGCTAACAGCTGTCTTGATGGTGTAATCGCCAGCGGTATTGGCCTTAAGAAGGACGCCAGTATAAGCGGGAACGTTAGTAACCTCAGTGAAACTAACTTTGCCTTCACTTTGTTCAGCAATGTAAGCAGTCAAGCCGCTCTCCGAGAAGTCAAGAGCGTATGGTGAGTAATAAGTTGCGTACTTGGCATCTGTAATATTCTTCGTGACTGAAACTGGGATGACTGAGCAATTCACATAATGATCACCATTTATCTTTGTCGTTGGGTTAAACGTGAAGGTGATGTGATATGTTCCTGCCTCTCCAACGTTGTAATCGGCATTATTACCACCAAATCCCCATTGTCCATTTGCATAGGCATGATTTTTGACAACCTTGTATTCGATTTTTGTGTTTGCTTCCAAAACAACATCCTTTTTGGTCAGAGTATATGTACCTGTACCATCGTCATTGCGAGTCATATTGTTGTTTTCATCTGCAACATCCCAGTTAGAACCCAACACGCCAGGAATACCTACTACAGTATAGGTTGCTTTCTCTTCTGCTTTAGCAGTAACAGCAGGAGCAGCATCTTCGTCGAAGTTCACAGTAAAGTAGTATGTGCCAGCGTTTTCAATAGTTACGCTCACATTTGCTTCGCCATTGCCATACCAACGTACCTTTCCGTCGAGACCTTGTGCTACAACCTTCAGTTTAACGGTCTGAGTCTCAAGTTCTGCTTCCTTCTCCCAGAAGTATGTACCATCGGCCTTCTTAGTCATAACTTCGGTAGTAGTAGCTGTGTTCCAAGTAGAAGAGAATAATTCGTTGGCTGCGCCCATCTCTGAGCCGTCATCCTTGCATCCTACTACGGCAAAGGTAAAGTCACCTGTCTTCTCAGCCACACATTCTAGATTATGGTTTTCAACGTCAGCAGTAAAGGTCAGCGTGTAGATGCCATTACCTTCAGTGGCAGACCAAGATGTGTTTCCAGAAGCGGGTAATTGATAAACTCCATAGTCGCCGTCCTCACGGAGCTTATACTCGAAGTAGTTGGTTTCCTCGTTTCCAAACACATTCACCCGAGTAGTGAAGGTATAGACGTTCTCATCTTCGGTACTCTGCGTCATCTTATGGTCGGTATTCCAATCGTTGGCCAGACCGATAATACTTATATTGCGGGATCTCTTTAGCTTGATGTCTGTATAGACTGAGCGGTTACCCTTAGCTTTAATCACGAGTGTATAGTCGCCAGCAGCACCGGTCTCAAAGTCTTTAGTGTAGGTCGTGAAGGCACCATATTGGTTGCGGTTTGTACCACTTGCATCAAATGAAGTGACCGCCAAACCTTCACCCTCACTATTGAGGACGCTTACGTCTGTACCTGTATTTTTGTTATTATCATCCCAAGAAGAGACCTTGAAGGTAAGACGATATGAGGAGTTTGCTTTCAGAGGCATAGTATAACCAATGGTATTACCGTATGTCAGCGTACCTGCGTTAGATGAACGGGCTGTTCCATTGCTGGCATTTGTATCGGCATTCAGACCAGAAACGAACTCTCCCCAAGCACTGAACTTCCAGCCCAGATTCTCTTGGGTTGCGAAGTTGCCATTGTGAATAGCATTCACTATTTCAGTGTTTGCTTCAGACCAAGTGGCACCTGTCAGAGCTGAAGTTACTGCTTGTACCGTCTCTTGTTCATTATTCACACCCTGATTAATTGCTTTTGCAGCAGCAAGAGCCTCAAGGGCTGCTACGTTGTTATAAGGAGCATATTCTCCAATCTCAAAACCGAGAGTCTTAGCTTCAGTGATGGCAGCATTCAATGCATTATAGTCATCATCATCGGCCAATGTAGCATCAAGCCTCACTAGGCGCAGACGGTTGAAGGAAATCCATTGCTGATAATCTGTAGAAGTAGCTGCAATTGTTAAAGTCAAAGGAGTGGTGCCGTCGCTGTTGAAGACCACGAACTTATCACTCCAGCCATGGCCAAATGTTCCGGCTGCTGCATCTGAACCCTCAATAGGAAGGTTGACAGTCTCTCCACCAATAGACATCGTGTAAGAGGTCAGGCTAGCAGAACCACGAGCAGTAATCTGCAATTGATATTGGCCATCGGGGAGGGTCAGCTCGCGTGTCATATTGATATTTACAGCAGCAGTAGTAGACCATCCACCGTCATAATATCTATCACCTTGTTCACCATTTCCTTTTGTATAGATCTCTTGAGAACGCCAATCTGTTCCAATGCCGTCCGTCCAGTCAGCGTTGACATCTGGGTCTGCACCAGCCAGATAAGTACTCGTATAGTCAACGGCTACAGCAACGCCTTCGGCCAAACCATTGCTCTCAACAAACTGACGGTAAGCAGTTACGATGGCATTCGTCTTCGTGACAGCATCGGCTGCATCTGTAGGCTCTGCAGCAATAGCGTCAGCCAGTGCCGTAGCCTTTGCTTCAGAAGCGCGAGGCCAAGCCTCTGTTGTGTAGGTACCGCCTGTAGTACGCATAGTCACAAGAGCGTCATAGCTGTCCTTGGCAGCAATGAAAGCAGAGGTCTTTTCCTGTAGGGCTGTGGTTGCCGTTCCGTATGCTTCTGCTGTTGTAGGCTCTGCCTTGGCAATCTCTGCAAGCAGGTCGGTCCTCTCAGAACCAGTCACATTTGTATAAGCAGCATCGTCACGAGCAGCCTCGGCTGCAGCCTTTGCAGCAGCCCAAGCCTCGGCTGCACCAGCTTTTACGGTGTAGTAAGTCAGGCGGAAGTTGTCAGACTTATACCATGTCGACGAATTGGTACCAATTTCGAGTGAGCCATCGGATACCAAGGTTTTGTCTGTTGTGCCTTCTACAAATTTAGTCTTGCCATCAGTTGCATCTGCTGCAATGCCTTTAGTGGAAGCTCCTGCAAGAATATTGATGGTGTTGCCAGCATCCGAAGCTACGAGAGCCGTTACAGTATAGTAACCTTTGGGCAGACTAGAAAGAGTCTGGCTCACCTTGCTGCCAGCACCATTGTTCCAAGTGTTAAACAGATAAGCGCCATCAACGCCAGTAGTGGTATAAGTACCATTGCTGTCCTGCCTTACTCCTGTATCATTACTACCATTCGTTGTCCAGGGACTTAATGCTCCTGTCTCGAATGAGTTGTTCTCGATGTTATAGGTCAGGTCGAAGCCATCGTTACTCTCAATAGCACCGACGAAGGTGTTACCAGCAGTTTTCAGACTTGGCAGAAGGGCGGTGAGAGTAGCAGCCTCGGTAGCGGCCTCGGCATTTTCGTCAATCGTAGAAAGCGTGCTGTTGAATGTACTGAGAGCCTCATCACCTGTGAAGGTATATTTGCTGGTGTTCTTCAAATCCTCAATCTTAGTCTTCAATGCCTTATATTCTGCATATGCGTCTTTTGTGGCATTAGCTGCAGAAATAGCATTTTGCAAGGTTACAATAGCTGCTTCTAAAATAGTTTTTGTCTCTGGTGTTTCAACTAAATTATTCAAAGTGTACTGGAGAGATGTCTTTATAACTGTTGGAACCTCGTCGCCATTAATGATATCCTGTACATCTTCCTTTAAATCCGAAATCTGAGACTTCAACGTAGAAGGATCAAAGCCAAAATAGCTCAGCGTCCAGTTGTCGCAAGCAATCCAGTTAGCGTATGTACCAAGACTTGTGCCGCCATCTTCTGATCCAATGCCTTTGAAACCAATGGTCAAATTTCCATTTTCTACTGTAACAGTAGCACTTCTCAGTATGCCACCGCTTGTATCGCCAAAATCTGGGGTGAAAGAGTTTGCCCATGTATTTGCGGTATTATTACCAGAAGAAGCATAGAACCAAACTCCATTATTATTATCAATATAATAAGGACCACCATGCTTCTTGTCCTTGTAGTTATCTCCTAATGTTTCCTTTGAACCTTGCATCTGTGCTAATATAAATGCTTTTACAGTATATTCGCCATTAGGAAGATTTGTGAGTGCTTGTGAGACATCAAAGTTTTTCTGATTATATGCACCTGTCCAACTGTTGCGCCATTTTTCAAGGAAGCCTCCTGTGAAGTTTGTCTGTGCTGACGTTTGGCGTTGGAATGCATTTCCATCTCCACCAGTTGTAGTCCATCCAGAAATATCGTTGTCAAAGTTGGGATTAGTGATTTTTGCTGTCATATCCACGCTGTTGGCAGCCTTGAATGTGGCCATGGCTTCTTCTAGTGCGACAATAGCTGCATTCTTTTCTGCAATAGTCTCTTTGCCACTATTCGCTGTAATAGCGTCGTTGAAATCACTTAAACCATTTTCAGCCCAATCTTCATTGTTCACATATAGACCTTGTGCATTGGTCAAAATTGAAGAATAGTAGGATGAACCATCATAATTCAATACGAAATTGTCTATACCCACCTTCAATAAATCTCCAGCACGGTCAGCTTTAAATTCAATTGTTGCGTACGGTGTATTTGCTGTAATAGTGAAATTAATGCTATAATCAGTCCACGTACCATTTTCATTGCTTACACTACCAGATGCAATGGTCTGCGTCTGTCCTGCAATTGAGACTTGAACAGAGTTGTCATTGTTGGTGCTGTGTGCGGTTGCAGAAAATGAAAGAGTATAATTGCCTGGGCGCAAATTCTGAAGGGTCTGACGCAAATACAATGTGGCATTTCCCCAACGCATACGTGCAAAATATGATTTTCCAGATTTTGCATTCCATGTTTTATTGTCTTGAGTCATGGATCCCGCCACGTATGTCATGCCATTTTTGTCATTGTTGTTTTGATACCACTCAACACTCCAACCTACAGGCTTTTCTACGCCTCGGTCTGTGTTAATGTCAAGGAATCGCTGATAATTTTCCTCAAATCCAGGGTTTGTGATGTACGTGCTGGTCACATCTGTCTGTGCCCACGTTTGGCCTGCGCCCACCATTAGTGCGCATGCCGCGATGAATAGTTTTAGTTTTCTCATAATTGATATTTTTTAGTTAGTAATAAAAGTGAATTATTGTCTGTTATTTTCCATTTTCAATGTAGCCGTGATGCGTTCTTCTATTTTCTCTAATAGTCTCCTTGTTGGTTCAATTTTCGGTTCAATGTCCTCTTTCGTAACATCGTATGCGCAATTATAGTCGCTTTTCTCTCTGAGGCCTTGCATTCTTGAGTAATGCTTTCCATCTTCAATTGAAAAGATGCCCGTTGCGACGTAATATTGTCCAAAAGCACCAACCGCCCCTCTGTGAGACCCTACTTTATGCCCTTCACTGATGAGGAGGGCCGATACTGCATGGAAAAGCGCGTAATAGAGCCTGTTGGCTACATTGTCCCAGTAACCTGCTTGACAGAGCAACTCAATTTGCCCAAAATTTTTATGGGTTTTTTCAAGTTGCATCTGTACCAGTATCTTTCTTTCTTCGTCGTTCAGGCCCATGCCAATACAACCTTGTCGTTTTCTACATTTTTATGGTAAGGCAGGAAAGACAATTTTTCCCACTCCTCTTTAGTGTAAATCTGCGGTGTGATGATTTCGCCAATCTGCCATCCGAGCATTGTAAACGGAAAAGCAACATTGTCGTAATCGCTCTCTTCCACTTTGTTCTTGTCAAGCAGGATGAGTAAGTCCCAGTCACTGTCTTTATGTGCTTCGCCTCTTGCCCTTGAGCCATAGAGAAACAGCTGGCTACCCGTTGGCAGCGACTTTAGTGCCGTGTCTTTAATACTATTTATGACAAGTTCCTTCTGCATTTTTGTTTTATGTGCCAAGATGTGTTTATTTCCGAGACCTCCAAAACTATTAAATCGTTTTAGCACTGGCGACTGTCGTCACCATGTACAGCGCGCTTAATAGTTTTAGTTTTTCCATAATTGATATTTTTTAGTTAGTAATAAAAGTGAATTATTTCAAGCAATCTCGGCAGACATAGGGATATTTGCCATTATCTCATTTTCCTTGTCATCGAGGTCATAGCCACACATTCCATACTTTTCCGTCAGCTTTTGATATAGTTCTTTGGCTGATATTGAGTTGAAATGGTTGTCTATTTTAAGTTTCACGCTGTCAAGTGTCATCATATTAAATCCTCCATTGTTTTGCTATTATCGTATTCTTTATAACTTTTTTGTCATACACGGCACATATTGTGCAGTTCGGAGTCCTGCGACGAATGTTATATCGTCTATCCTCCTCTTCCAATTGTATGTATTCGTTTCCTTTTACTACGGCAAAGCTTAGCCCTATCTCATCTCTTCCGTAGTTTATGACATACCCATCTACATATCCTATGCCTTTCCCTATTGTAGCCAGCTTTTGAGCACATTTACGTTGGATATAGTTCAATATGCGTATACCCTCATAGGTTGTAAGATCCAACACGTCTTCATCATTTGCATCAATAATACTTGACAAAAGCGCACAGAATTGCGCATGAGATTTCTTAGCGCGATATTCTGCCCATAACATAGCTGCCTTGTCTGGTGCATATCCGACGCCTGAAATAAAAAAATACACGCCATCTCCCAGCCAATGAACATTGCCGACGGAACAGTTATATCCATCGACTTCAATTTGCTTTGCCAGCTCTTGTATAGTCCCGTGATATGCTTTGATATTCATTCGGTTAGTCAATTCGGGCGCAAAATTACGAATAATTTCTGAGACTGCTTACAAAGGTATTGCTTATTCCTAAGACCACCAAAACTTTTAACACGTTTTAGCACTGGCGACTGTCGTCACCTTGCACAGCGCGCGTAATAGTTTTAATTTTCTCATAAATTGATAATAATAGATTAGTAAAAAAAGTGAATTATCTGTTAGTAATTTGTCTTCCTCCTCATTTTGGCTGCAAAGTTAAGCATTTTTCT
>JAEEGL015156173.1_pt1 | contig 13332 bp, 11 predicted proteins | sample 9134231 | NCBI WGS metagenome assembly JAEEGL01 (sample SAMN16246548, study PRJNA631951) | gut metagenome | biome: gut microbiome; feature: rumen; material: fiber-attached | host: Bos | place: Iran: Karaj | collected 2018-10 | reverse complement strand
GCGCTCACGCCGCCTCCGCCCGACGCGGAATCCACGGGGGGCTGGGTTTGCGCGGCGGCGGCAGCCCTGCGCGTATCCGGCGCGGGGCGGCTGATGAACAGCGCCCGAGCGACCACCATCGAAAGCGCCGCGTAAATCACGGTGAGAGTATTCCGCGCGCTGCGCACAAACGCCCGCAGCAGCCACATGGCAAGCACGCTTACCCCGGTGAAACCCAAAAAGATCCACCGAAGCGTGGCGTTTGGCAACATCAGACACACCAAAAACAGCACCGGCAGCCCGATGGACAGCAGCAGCGACAGCAGCGTATGCCGCTCTTCCGTATCGGGCGTTTTTCCCTGTTCCAGTTCTTCTTCCTTTTTTCTTTCGGACTGCTTGTTTTTTAAATTATACATAGGGGACGCGTTGTACTGACCGCGATTGGAATTCATGAAAAGCTCCTTTCCTGAGGGGTATACCGTATGCGAGAGAAGGATTTACTCGTCGATCTGCACCTTGTCCCGTCCAAACATATCGATCAAACCGTTCACGTTTTGTTCCTGCCGCTTTCCCGCGTCGGAATCAGCGGGCATCATCTGGGACGCGGCGTCAAATTCGGCTTTCTCGCCGCCCGCCTGAATCAGGGCGCTTTCAATTTTGCTTTTCCGTTCCGGGGCGGTGAGCATGTTCATAAAAATTTCCTCACCGGGGGCGAATAAAGCTTTATACACGCCGTTCAGATACCCGCCGTATTTGGCGCGGGAAAGCGGGCCATAAATGGCGGGTTCCGCTTTTTTCAGGTATTTCAGCGCGTCGTTCCACACGTCCTTGGGCGCGCGGCTGCCTGCCGGTACCGGCGTCTCCACAATAGGCCTGGGCACGGAGCCCGCCGGTCTGTCAGGCTTTGAGGCCGCCTGCGCATCAGGGGCCTGAACAGCGCGCACGCCGTTTTTCTCCAATTCCGCCAAACGCCGCTCCAGTTCCGTTACCCTCTCCAACAGGGCTTCCACGTCCTGCTCCTCCGGCTGATCACAGGCCCGCAGGGCGAACACCTCCAGCACCGACCGGGCCGACGCCGCCCATCGGGTATCCGCTTCGGCACGCATGCACCCGTCCAGTACCCGCAGCAGCCGCTGCTGGGAAAACTGCTTGGCCTGCTCGGCGTACCGCTTGGCGTTTGCGCCGCTGATCCCCGGCAGACCTTCCCCCGGACCGCACAGCAAAGCAGCCATGAGCAGCCTAAGGTGGGCCGATACATCTTTTAAAAATACCTGCACATCCCGGCCGCTCCGCATCAATTCTTCAATGAGCCGCAGGGCCTCTCCCCCGTCCCGGTGGGCAATGGCGTCGGCAAAGGAAAACAGAAAGGCCCGGTCCGCCGTGCCCAGGGCGGACCGCACGTGCTCCTCCGTGATCTTTTCCCCGGAACCCATGCACATATCCAGGATGGACAGGGCGTCGCGCATGCCGCCCTCTGCCGCCCGGGCCACCAGCTCCAGCGCTTCCGGCTCGGCGGTTTCACCGCTCTGCTATACCACCTTTTGCAGGTGCCCGGCGATCTGCTCCTCTGAATAGCGGCCGAAATCGTAGCGCTGGCAGCGGGAAAGAATGGTGGAGGGCAGCTTTTGGGGTTCGGTGGTAGCCAGGATGAACACCATATATTCGGGCGGCTCTTCCAATGTTTTCAGCAGCGCGTTGAACGCCGCGTTGCTCAGCATGTGCACTTCGTCGATAATATACACCTTGTACTTGCCGAACTGAGGCGGATAATCCACCTTTTCCAGCAATTCCCGGATTTCTTCCACACGGCTGTTGCTGGCGGCGTCCATTTCATACACGTCAAAGGAAGCGTCCGCTTCGATGGTGCGGCAGCTTTCGCATTCCCCGCAGGGGTCGCCGTTTTGGGGATTCAGGCAGTTGATGGCGCGGGTCAGGATGCGGGCCGCGCTGGTTTTGCCGGTGCCGCGGCTGCCGCAGAACAGATAGGCGTGGGCGATCCTCCCCGTGTTGACCTGATTGCGCAGGGTGCGCACGATGGCTTCCTGGCCCACCATATCCGAAAAAGTTTTGGGCCGCCATACCCGATACAGCGCCTGGTACATCCGCGTTCCTCCTTCGCCGCTTCACGAGCCGCGCCCCCATTATAGCATATGCCCTGCGGATTATCAAATTCTTTCGTCATATTTTCTACACAGAATTGTAAAAAATTATGGAAGAGAACAGAAAACAGCCCGCAGATGTCGGCTGTGGGATGAAGGGATCAGGCGGCAGCGTAAATATTCGTTATCCAAACAGCGAATACGTCGGTTTATTCAGGTTCAGGAACCGGAATTCCGGGGGGAAGGAAAAAAACGATCCGCGGACAGGCATTCGTTCCCTGTCGTGGATTTTTATTCATATTGAAAGGATTCTGACAGAAGCTCACGCCTGTCGATCCGCCTCGAATTTCGTTACCGTTATGACGTCATTGCTTTTGATATCCGGCGCGGACGTAATCCCTTTCAGGTATGCGTCGAAAAACGCCAGGCAGCATTTGCATAGATTCTCATGCATCACGTCAGGCGGCAGTTTGCCCGCCATGGCCGAAAGATGGAGCATATGCTTCATATCCGAAAAGCCCACGTGCTTCATATCGCGGAACAGCACTTTCCACACCGGTTTTTCATGCCGGAGATACGCTCGGACCGCGACGTTTTCATTGTCGCGGCAGCTGATCTGCAGGAAGGGTTTCTTTTGAACGGTATCTTTGTAATCGCCGAACAGCGCGCCGTCCATATTCACGCCGCAGACGTATTCGGGAAAATCGGCGCACAGCTTATACGCCGTATCTCCGCCGAAGGAATGCCCGGCGGCGCCGACGCCTTTTTCAAAATCGATCATGCCGGACAGGTTTTCTTTGGCATAGTTCAGCGCCGCCTGGTTATCCTTGACCCACTCGATCAGTCTTTCCTTCTGAAAACCGCAGTACCGGTCCTGAAAGGCGTCGAACTTTTCAGCGATCTCCTGAACTGTGCCCTTTGCTTTCGTCAGCTTCAAAGCAGCGATCAGCCCGCCTAAATACGGCTGATACAGCTTCTTCGGGATGGTTTTATCGAACGGAACGAAGGTCCCGTCGTCGAATTCCGTACAGATAGCGTCCAGGGCGTGCGCCACCGAAATGACCACATACCCGTGAGACGCCAGTTCAATACAAAGGAAGGAATTGCCCTCCCGGTACGAGCCCAGGCCATGGCTGAACATGATCAGCGGGAATTTTACCCCCTCCGGCCCGGGCGCGTTTTCATAGCAGTTGGAATAGTTTTCTCCCGCCGCTTCCATCCTGTCATAATTCAGGGGCAGCAAAAACATCTTTTGAATACCCTCCGCCATCCTTCTGGACATGCGCTTTGCCCTCGGGCAGCCTGCGGAGCGGTCCTTTTCCACGGGATAATATACCCTCGAAGCGACGCTCCGCATCACGGAGGGATTCAGCGCTTCGGGCCGGTCGTCCTTTACCGTATAGGTAAAGGTGCCCACGGCATACGGTCCGGTTGGAGCAGGGATATTCATGGTCATTCTCCTCTCACTCGTTCCTGTTTCATCCGTTTACTCCCATACGCAGAGGGGATTCACGCCCCGCTTCTCCACGCATTTCGCTCCCAGGTTGATCCAGCTTTTGCAGTGATCCAGGATGACGGAATCGGATGAAATCACGTTTTCTTTATCGTACAGCGCGCGATCCACGTTTTCCAGAATTTGAATATCCAGGGGAAAAGAAAAACTTTCGGCCATATGGGCGATCAGCGTTTTTAATCGGCCCGAATTGGAAACCGGCTCATCCAGCAGGACATGGGCAGCATCGATCCGCCTTTCACTCAGCGCGTCCAGCATCGTCAGCACCGCTTCCGCAGTTTCCGGGATGATCCGATAGGTTCCCCGCAGGGCCGCCAGATCCCGAACGGTTCCGTCCATGCAGGCGAACAGAAGGGAATGGCTGTGCAGCACTTCCAGCGTGATGATGGTGTTGAACCCGTCGATCCATACTTCCCCTTCTATCCGCCCCGTCTTTTCCTTTTCCCTTCGGTTTTTCAGCTGGTCTTTAGCCGCAAGGCTTCTCACGATCGCCAGCCGCTGGCGTTCAGAGAGCAGAAAATGGTTCCCCACAAATACGGAAGCCTGTTTCAGGTCATAGCCTTCATTGATCAGATAAAAGATATGGCGGGAGGCCGTCCGCAAGTTCTCCAGGGCGGAAGGAGAAAAGTTTCTCCCATCCTCCGGCACAAATCCGCGCTTAGCGTTCATACGTCACTCTCCCGCGTTCCGAACTTTCCAAGTTTATTTGCATCCGGGATACCGCTGTCTGACGCTTCTATAATACCACAATATTCCATATTTTGCACTGTTTTTCTTCTCGAAAACACGGTCCGGCCGTTTATCGTGAATTTGTGGTTGAAATTGGTCGAATTGTCGTTTACAATAGGATAGACAAAACAGGACGGGCATAGGTCCATAGAAATAAAAACCGCGCCGCCATAAACCATCGGCGCTTGAAAGGAAAGCTATGAAGCTGACCATTCTCCGCAGCGGCAGAAAGACGATCTCCATGCGCGTCACCGGCCCGGATTCGGTGGAGATCCGCGCCCCACGGGAAATGCCGCAATCGCAGATCGACGATTTTGTGAAACGGCATCGCGCCTGGCTGGAAAAGCGTTTGGCCCTCACGCCTCCGTCGGCTCCCGCGTTTACAGACGCGGAAATCCGCACGCTGGCTGAAAAAGCCCTGAAAACCATTCCCGAACGGGTGCGGTATTACGCCCCGCTGATCGGGGTCAATTTCGGCCGCGTCACCATCCGAAACCAGAAAAGCAAATGGGGAAGCTGCTCCGCGAAGGGCAATCTGAACTTCAATTGTCTGCTGATGCTCTGCCCTCCCCCGGTGCTGGATTACGTGGTGGTGCATGAGCTGTGCCACCGGAAGGAAATGAACCACTCTCCCGCGTTCTGGGCGGAGGTGGAAAAGCTTGTGCCGGATTATCCGGCGCAGCGGAAATGGCTGAAGGATGAAGGAAGCAAGCTGATTGCGCGGCTGTGAATCAAGCGGAGGAAGAAAAGAGCGGAGGAAAAAGACGCAATGATGACAGCATACGGAAATCCGGCCGCGTCCATCGTCCTGATCCAGCCGGTGGACGATCATGATCTGGCGGGAATAGAAAATGAGGCGTCGGAGATTGGGAAGCGGACAGACAAGGATTTTTATCTGATCGCCGTCAAAGTAGAAAAATGGAACGCCGATTTATCCCCCTGGACAGCGCCCCCTGTGTTCGGGAAAGAGGGATTTGGGAACGGCGCCGCCCAAACGCTGCATACCATTCTGAAATACTGCGCGGATCGGAAGAAGACCTATTTCATCGGCGGCTACTCCCTGGCCGGGCTTTTCGCCCTGTGGGCGGCGTATCAGACGGAGGTATTCTCCGGCGTGGCGGCGGCTTCCCCCTCCGTGTGGTTTCCCGGATTCACAGATTATATGAAGGAAAACTGGATGCTGGCCCAGGCCGCGTACCTGAGTCTGGGCGACAGGGAAGAAAAGACCCGGAATCCCGTAATGGCCACGGTGGGGGACCGGATCAGGGAAGCGCATGAACTGCTGAAAGCGCAGGGAATTGACGCCGCTTTGGAATGGAATCCGGGGAATCATTTCAAGGAACCAGACATACGAACGGCGAAGGCGTTTGCATGGGTAATGAATCGCGGCAGACTGATGCGCGCCGAAAAGACCCGCCAGGAAACGGAATGCGTGTGACCTCATCCGGGAGAAAGAAAGCTTTTTGCGCTTGCGAGACAGGAGGATGGCCATGAAACAACAGGAAATGTTCGGCGCCGCCCAATGGTTAGGCTTTGACGGGAATACCAGAACGCCGGTAGTGCGCGCGTCCTTTGAAGCGTATGACACTGTGAAAGCGGAAATCATCATCTGCGGGCTGGGAACTTTTGAATTGTACATAAACGGACGGCGCGTTTCCGAGGATTTATTCACGCCGGTCACCAGCGATTACTGTCACCGGGACATCCGCGTCAATGGGAAACCCTTTGACGAACACTTCCGCCACCGCTGCTATTGCCTCAGATATGACCTGCTTCCCTATTTGAAGGAAGGCAGGAACGAATTGGGCGCTGCGCTGGGCCCCGGTTTTTTCGCACAGGAGACCTGGTCCTATGACGGTCATGTCAGTTTTGGGGCAGTGCGGCTGTGCTATCGGATCATCATGACCGATTCCCAGGGGAAAACAACGGAAGCGGTATCCGGCGGTGACGCCCGCTGGATGCAGGGAGAAGTGATTTCCTGCAATCTGTTCCAGGGGGAAAAGCATGATCTGAACGTGTGCAGGCCGGATTGGATGACCGCCGGCGCATCCGCCTGGAACGCGGTCCGCATCCTGCCGCCCATGGAAACCGAATATCTGTTTCAGGACTGCCCGGCGGACCGGGAGGAGCGCTCCATCGTGCCCATGCTGTTGAGCGAAGGTCCAAGAGGGAAACTGTACGACTTGGGCGAGAACATCACCGGCTGGGTTGTTCTCCGGGACCGATCGAAAAAAGGGGAAGCCGTGGAAGTGCGCTTCGGGGAAATGCTGGACACCCGGGGCCAGTTGGAGAGTCATTACACCCACGGCCAAAAATGGCAGATCGTCAGCGACGGCGCCGGCAGGGTCCTTCATCCGAAATTTACCTGGATGGGCTTCCGGTATTTTGTGGTGCAGGGAAACGCCGAAGTAGTCCGCGCTGTTGTCATTCACGCCCATATTCCGGTCACATCCTCCTTCCGCTGCGCCAGTCCGGTGCTGAACTGGCTGTATGAAGCCTATGTGCGCACGCAATTAAACAATCTGCATTTCGGCATTCCTTCGGACTGCCCGCACCTGGAGCGCCGGGGCTATACCGGCGACGGGCAGCTCGCCTGCGAGAGCGCCATGCTGACGATCGGCTATCAGGCCACCGTGCGCAAATGGATGCGCGATATCATGGACTGTCAGGACGAGCAAACCGGCCACGTGCAGTATACCGCGCCTTACACCCGCTGCGGCGGCGGGCCCGGCGGATGGGGAATCGCCATCATCACCGTGCCGCTGAATTATTACAGGCAGTACGGCGATCCACAGCCGCTCATGGAAATGTATGGCGGCATGGTGAAGTATCTGGATTATCTGGAGGCGCACAGCGAGGGTGAGCTTGTTGTGAGCGACCGGCCCGGGGAATGGTGCTTGGGCGACTGGTGCACCCCGGACCCCATCAAACTGCCTCCGCCGTTCGTCAACACCTGTTTCAAGGTGAAGGCCCTGGACGCCATGACGGAAATCGACCGCATCTTAGGGAAACCCGAAAATCCTTCCTGGCAGGAACGCGGAGCGCTTGCCCGCGGCGCGATCATGAAACACTATTACGATGCCGAAACCCACGATTTCGCGGAAAACATCCAGGGCGCCAACGCCTTCGCCCTGGATGTGGGCCTGGGCGATCAGGTCACGCTGGAGCATTTTCTGCGCCGCTATGAACAGCTGGGCAGCTATGATACCGGCATTTTCGGCACGGAAATCGTCACCCGCCTGCTGGGCGAAAAGGGGCGGTACGACCTGGAATACAAGCTGCTGTCCAGCGTGAAGCCCGGTTCCTTCGGCTCCATGATGCGCACCGGGGCCACGACCCTGTGGGAGTATTGGGCGGAATGCGAATATCAGCGCTCCCTGGATCATCCCATGTTCGGCGCAGCCAGCAAGCAGCTTTTCTATGACGCTTTAGGGATCAGGCAGACGGATGGCGGCGCGGGCTGGCGCAGTGTCCGCATCGAACCCCGTTTCATGGATTGGCTGCCCCAGGCGGAAGGCCATATGGAAACGCCCCTGGGGAAAGTTTCGGTATCCTACCAAAAAACGCTGCTGCGCACCGAGGTCACCGTGGATATTCCGGCGGGGATGCGGGCGGAACTGGCGCTTCACGGCAAAACAGTACCCCTTGAAGCCGGGCGGAATACATTTGCGTGGGAAGAAAGCGGCAGGGATTAGGCAAGAGGGATTCCAGCGCCAGAAAGCGTAATTTTTCCAGTGTGAACAGACCGGTTTATCCGGGTTCGGCAGCGCAAGTCAGCAAACCGTCCGCCGCCTCTCCCCTGCGCCTGAACGATTCCTCCGATTGCGGAAAATCAGCAATGAAGTCAAATGTGTATGAGAAGAATTTGTGATTTACGTCCGCGCGGAAAAGGCGGCGTTCCGGGATTCGGTCATCTGCCCGTGCGTTCCGGGAACCCTGGCAGGAAAATGACCGCGGCACGAGAAGGGGTGTTTTCCATGAAAAAGCGAATCTTATGCTTTCCTTTCCTGTTCCTGATGCTGTGGACAGGTTCGGTCTTTGCGGAACAAAACACATTCTCCGCGCGTTTGCCAGAATTCAGCGAATTTTCGAGCCTCAGCGGCAGGACGGTATCCATGCTTACCGGAGCGCCGTTCGAGGAACTGGTTCGAAGCAAAGCGCCGGACGTGGGCAGCTTTTCTTATTTCAATCATATGTCCGACATGCTTCTGGCGCTGAAATCGGGAAAAACCGACGCGGTGCTGCTGAACAACGCCGTAGCGCAGCTGGCAGTCAACCGGAATCCGGAAACAGCGCTGCTTCCGCAAAGTCTGCAGGACAGCATGTTTGGCATTGCTTTCGCGAAAGGCGATCCGGAGCGGGATGCGTGGCAGTCGGCTTATTCCGCCATTTCCGAGGCAGAAAAGCAGGCGCTGTGGGAAAAATGGACGGGATCGGATGAAAGCCGGAAAACGCTGCCCGCTCAGGATTGGCCCGGTTTGAAGGGAACGGTGGAGGCAGCCGCGTGCGATACGCTGGAACCTATGAGCTACGCCGGAGAGGGCGGCGAAGTGATGGGTTTCGACATTGAAATGATCCTGATGATGGCGAAAAAGCTGGACGTCCACGTACATTTTTCCGGCATGGAGTTTTCCGCGGTTTTAGCCTCCGTGCAAGCCGGCAAGGCAAAGATCGGCGCGGGCTCCATCATCGCAACGGCGGAAAGGAAAGAATCTGTCGATTTTGTGGAATATTATCCCGCCGCATTCGTTCTGATCGTTCGGAGCGCCCAGGCTGAGGAAAGAACCAGAGGCCCCATCACCAGCTTTGCGGACCTGGAGCACGCCCGCATCGGCGTTGGGACGGGAAGCGTTCAGGTGCTTCAGGCGGAAGAACGGTTCCCCGACGCGTCTCTCTTCTATTTCACCACCGACGCGGATATGTTAGGCGCGCTGCGGGCAAACAAAATCGACGCCTTTGCTTCCGCGGAAACGCTTGTCAAAGCGATGATGAAGGAAAACGCCGATCTGACCTATCTGGACGGATGGCTCGGCGACGGAATGAAAGCGGCGGCGATTTTTCCCAGGACGGAAAGCGGTCAAGCCCTTTGCGGCCAGTTCAGCGCGTTTGTCCGGGAGATCCGGCAAAGCGGCGTATATGAAGAAATCCAGAATATTTGGTTCGGAGAGGATGAGGAAAAACAGGCCATCCCCGATCTTTACAATCTGCAGGGAACGAACGGCGTTCTTCGGATGGCCGCTGATCCTTCCATTGTTCCGTTCGTTTACATCAAAGACGGGAAACCGGCAGGCGCGGACATTGATATGGCGGTTCGTTTTTGCAAGAAATACGGCTATGGCCTGGAAGTAGTGCCCATGGATTTTTCCGGAATCATCCCCTCCGTCGTCACCGGAAAAGTCGATTTTGCGTGCGGCGGCATCGCGTATACAGCCGAACGGGCGGAAAGCGTCCTCTTTTCCGAACCCACCTATGAAACCGGCTCCGTGCTGGCAGTGCTGAAAACGGAAGAAACGGCGGTTCCGGCGGAAGAAAATTCATCCTTCTGGGGCGGCGTCGTTTCCAGTTTCAGCAAGACCTTTATCCGTGAAAACCGCTGGGAGCTGTTTATGGACGGCGTGCTGACGACGCTGCTCATCACCGTCCTGTCCATCCTGTTCGGCACGGCTTTAGGCTTCTGCGTTTTCATGCTGTGCCGGAACGGGAACGTGATCGCCAACGGCACGACGCGGTTTTCCATGTGGCTGGTGCAGGGCATGCCCATGGTGGTGCTGCTCATGATCCTGTATTACATCATCTTTGGCAGCGTGGCCATCAGCGGCATTTTCGTGGCGGTCATCGGCTTTACCCTCGCCTTCGGCGCTTCCGTGTTCGGATTGCTGAAAATGGGCGTGGGCGCCATCGACCGGGGCCAGTATGAAGCGGCCTATGCCCTGGGCTACGCCAACCGGCGCACTTTCTTCCGCATCATCCTGCCCCAGGCCATCCCCCATATCCTGCCCGCCTATAAGGGCGAGATCGTGGGCCTCATCAAGGCCACGGCCATCGTGGGCTACATCGCTGTGCAGGACCTGACCAAAATGGGCGACATCGTGCGCAGCCGCACTTACGAGGCGTTCTTCCCCCTCATCGCGGTAACGGTGATCTACTTTATCCTGGAAGGGCTGCTGGGCTTCCTGGTCGGCCGGCTGCAGATCCGCATGGACCCCAAAAAACGCAGGCCGGAAAGCATCCTGAAAGGGGACGAACTGCCCCCGGCTGCCAGCGGCGGAAATCCCGCCGGCGGTGAGATCAGCCGAAACGGGCAATCTCCGCGTGAAGCGGACCTGGAGCGATTGAGGCCGCGGGAATGCCTGATTCAGATCGAGCATCTGAAAAAGGTTTATCCCAACGCGACGCCCCTGAAGGACGTATCCGTGGAAATCAGCGAAGGGGACGTGATCTCCGTGATCGGCCCCTCCGGGACCGGAAAAAGCACCCTGCTGCGCTGCATCAACCTGCTGGAAAAGCCCACGGAGGGCCATATCCGGGTGAACGGGACCGACGTGACCGACCCCAGGTGCGACCTGGGCAGGGTGCGGCAGAAGATGGGCATGGTGTTCCAGTCCTTCAACCTGTTCGGCCACCTGACGGTGATCGAAAACATCATGCTGCCTCCCATGGATCTGCTGGGGAAAAGCAGGCGGGAAGCCTGCGGCGAAGCGATGCGGCTGCTGCGCACCGTGGGGCTTGCAGAAAAAGCGCTGAACTATCCGGACGAGCTTTCCGGCGGCCAGAAGCAGCGCATCGCCATTGCCCGCGCCCTGGCCATGGACCCGGATATCATCCTGCTGGACGAACCGACCAGCGCCCTGGACCCCACCATGGTGGGCGAGGTGCAGGCCGTGATCCGGGAACTGGCGAAAACAGGCAAGACCCTGATGATCGTGACCCACGAAATGAACTTCGCCCGCGCCATTTCCAACCGCGTATTTTACATGGACGAGGGCGGCATTTATGAAGACGGCGCCCCCGAGCAGATTTTCGACCATCCCCAAAGAGAAAATACCCGGCGCTTCATCCGAAAGCTCAAGGTGCTGGAGCTGAACATCGACAGCCGGGATTGCGATTTCTTAGGCATGGCGGGCGAAATCGACCAATACTGCGGTAAAAACCAAATCCCCTACAAAATGGCCCGCCGCATCCGCCTGACCTTTGAAGAACTGGTGCACCAAATGCTGATCCCCGCCCTTGCGCAGCCGGATATCCAAACGGTGATCGAATATTCGGAAGCCGGGGAAAGCGCCGTTCTGACGGCGCGCTATAACGGCCCGGCTTTCGATGTGACCGCAAAGGGCGAAGAACTGCCCCTGAAAGTGCTGCAAAGCGCCGTTTCGGAAATGGTCTATAGCTGGCATGAAAACGCGGAACGGCCCAATCAGGCGGTGCTGTACATTCGGACGGCGTGAAGCCGGCGCAGCATCATCTGCCCCGCCTGTTTCATTATCAGCAGGAGGCCGAAAGCGGCGCTTTCAATGACTGCCGCTTCCTCCAGCAGGAGCTTGTTCATCGCATCCATCCCATGTGAAACTCTTTGGAAACAGCAAACGAGGAAAGCCTGCTGCCAACTGCCCCATCTTTCCCGCCTCCCCCTGATCCCCGGCTGAATCGTTCCGAATTGTTTGGTTCAATTCGAAATCTTGTGGGGTGAGTGCTGATATATGCCTTTTACTCAGAAGTGAATAATGTAGAAAACTGTTTTTACCAATTCCTTTCCTGCTTTCTCGGATGGGGTGTGGGGGGAACCGCTCCTTGGCATCCAAAGAGCGGTTTCCCCCACAAACTTTTACATTGAGCTCCTTTTTTTACATGAACCGTCAAAAGCGGCTTGAATCTTCCCGTATGCTATCTTGCATATTGACCGGAAGATGTGATATAATGCGAACGAACGTCCGAAGGGGTGTCCGACGGGCGTGGGCGGCAGGCAAATGCGGCGGCGCAAGGAGGAAGAAAAGGATGTTTCAGTACAAGACCAGGGGCACCTGCTCCACGCAGATCGATCTTGAAATTGAAAACGGCGTGATCACCGCCTGCACTTTTCATAACGGCTGCAGGGGAAATACGCAGGGACTGGCGAAAATGGTGCTCGGCCGCAAGGCGGACGAGGTCAGGGAAACGCTGCGGGGCATTCAGTGCCGGGGCGGCACCTCCTGTCCGGACCAGCTGGCCCGGGCTATTGACGCCTACGAAGCGCAGCTGGCATAAACAGCATCTCGATCCGGCATCAGGATGTCCGGCGACGGAAGGAAAGGAAGAAAAGAAAATGACCACACAGAAAAAAAACAATCAGAAACAGCTTTGGATCAGGGTGCTGTGCATCTTTTTGGCCGTGCTGATGATCGGCTCCTCTCTGGTGGCGGCCCTGAGCCTGTTCTGATTCATTCCCGTGCGTGCGAAGAATAACCCGGAAACAGCTGATCCATCCCGTTCAGCGTATTCCGGGTTTTTTTGACGGGTCCGCCGCAAATTGCATATTTTTGCAGAACAAATGAATTATTATTGAATACACCCTTGACAATTCGGGAACATCGTGTATAATCTATGTATATGCATACGCACTATACAGCGCATGCGGAACGGGGAAACAAAGGACGATGAAGAAAGTATTTATTGACGGCAGCGCGGGCACCACGGGCCTGCGGATCGCGGAAAGGCTGAACCAGCGGGGGGACATTGAATTGCTGCGCCTTCAGGAGGAATACCGGAAGGATACCGCAGCCCGGAAAGAAATCATGAACCGGGCGGACATGGTGTTTCTTTGCCTGCCGGACGACGCGGCGCGGGAAGCGGTGGGCCTGATCGAAAACGAAAACACGGCGGTGATCGACACCTCCACAGCCCACCGGACGGCGGAAGGCTGGGCATACGGTTTTCCGGAAATCGGCGGTCTGCGCGAAAGGATCAAAACGGCCAGGCGCATCGCCAATCCCGGCTGTCACGCCAGCGGCTTCATCGCCCTCGTCGCGCCGCTGGTTG
>JAEEGL014519524.1_pt1 | contig 13332 bp, 10 predicted proteins | sample 9134231 | NCBI WGS metagenome assembly JAEEGL01 (sample SAMN16246548, study PRJNA631951) | gut metagenome | biome: gut microbiome; feature: rumen; material: fiber-attached | host: Bos | place: Iran: Karaj | collected 2018-10 | reverse complement strand
ATTCAAAGCGTTTGCCTTGAACTCAGCAACCTTATCCCAAGGCATCAAATCACGAAGTTCAGCATAGTTGTCTTTTTCAGACCATGTTTCAATCTTCTGAATTTCATGGGATGTTCTAAATCCATCGAAGAAGTTGATGAAAGGAACTTTTCCTTCGATAGCTGCGCAATGAGCTACAGGAGTTAAGTCCATAACTTCCTGAACGGAAGATTCACAAAGCATAGCTACACCTGTCTGACGACAAGCGTAAACATCTGAGTGATCACCGAAAATATTAAGTGCATGTGTAGCAACGCAACGAGCGGATACGTTGAATACGCCCGGAAGTCCTTCACCTGCTACTTTGTAAAGGTTGGGAATCATAAGAAGTAATCCCTGAGAAGCAGTGTATGTAGCTGTTAAAGCACCTGCTGTTAAAGAACCGTGTACAGCACCAGCTGCTCCGGCTTCTGACTGCATTTCAGTAATCTGAACTGTCTGTCCAAACAAGTTCTTACGTCCTGCATTTGCCCACTCATCTACATGCTCAGGCATAACAGATGAAGGGGTGATGGGATACATAGCTGCAACTTCTGTAAATGCATAAGATGCATGAGCAGCAGCCTGATTACCATCCATGGTTTTCATAGATCTTTTAATCATGTTGTTTCCTCCTACATAGATATATACTTTTCATTAAAAATGATACATACATGACTCACCCTCAAAAAAGGGCGCTATACATAGTTTAAGGGCTTTGAAATAAAAAATCAATACTTCAAAGCCCTTATTTTATCTCTATTTTGTTTAAATTTCGGTACACCTTTTAACCGAATTGTGATTCTAATTCATCAGAAAGACTAGCGATACCCGTAATCTCCTGTTCCACATCATTTACAGAATCATGCTGTTGAAGGATACTTTCTGAAATACTCTGAATCATAGCAGAGTTTTCTTCGTTGGTAGCCACCAAAGTTTCTATCTCTTCCTGAATATCAGCAAAATTGTGACGGATGTTTTCGATTACGTCATATTCCTGAGATACCGCATCCTCTGCCACGGAGGTAGAATTTCGGATACCGTCGAATACTGCCAAAAGGCCTCCCATTTTTTCCACGCCTTCTTGTGCTGCTTCTGCACCGGCATTGATTTTATCAGAAACCTCAGAAGTTGTATTTGTGAGTCCGTCCAAAATTTCTTTGATGTTGTCTGCAGCCTGAGAACTCTGCTCTGCCAACTGACGAATCTCATCAGCAACTACTGCAAAACCACGTCCGGCTTCTCCTGCTCTTGCTGCCTCAATGGAAGCATTTAAGGAAAGCAAGTTTGTCTGTCCTGCAATGGAATTGATTTCATCCGTGATACTGGTAATCTTTGTCATTTCGGAAATCAAACCATCGGTAGCAACCTGCGCCTGAGTAACCACGTCTACCATGTTGCTCAAATCGCCCTGGAAGACATTTACTTCTTTGTCACCGTCATCTACGGACTGGCGAACCTGTTTAAAGGAGGCTTCCAATTCTTTTGCCATTTCAAAGTTTTTGTTCACTTCTTCATTGGCACTGTTGATCTTTTCACTGAAGGTAATGGTAGCATTTGTAGTAGACTCTACCACTTTACCCATCTGCTCAGATGCTTCGGAAACACTGTTGGCCTGAGACACCAGGTCCTCCACACCGGTTTTGCACTGAGAAATAGCAGTGTTCAAATTTTTGGCAATTCCATTTGCTGTTTCTTCGTTTTCACGAACCACGCCAAGGGTTTCTTCCGCCTTGTCCAAAAAGAACCGGCCTCTTCGAACTGCTGAAACAAGGGCTACTGCTTCAAAAATTAAAACAGCGACTTTTGTAAGCGCTCCTGCCACTGTATAATTCTCCCCATCAATGATATACGGGAAAATAAGTGCACACAAAAGTCCATCAGCACCCATAACTACTATAAAATATTTTACATATCTTTCTTCAAAGTAGATTGCCATCAATGCAACAAACAAATAGTTACATAAAAATGATACGGAATTTCCACCCATTACATAAGAATATGCAGTAGTAGCCAAAGCCGGTGCCAAAATCAATACCATGGCCTTTTTAAAATCATCCTTGATGAGGCCGTATGCAAGACTGGAAATAACACCTGCCACTAACAAAACCACGCATCCGTTAATAGCCTGCATAACATTGCCACCTGCGGAAAAAATACTTAAGGCCACCATCACCACAACTCCAATCCACACAATTGTCAGATTGGTTTTATGAATCTTTTTAATATCCATTTTATCCTCCTAATTATCCACGCTTGAGTTTTGTTCCCCTAACTCAAACAAATAAATTATAGTACTTTCTATATTTTAAGACAATTAGTAAAACCAAAAAGTCTCAAAAATAATCTTTTCTAACATTATATCACAGTATAAATTCCTCTTCCCCTACCAAAATTCAAAAAAACTTGAAAATTATGTATTTTTTTGTACAATAGGGTGTGTTGCAAATTAGTATATATAAATAAGAAATAACTATTTTATGAAAGGATGTCTGTCATGATTCAAGCTAGTAACGTCACCCTTCGATTAGGAAAGAAAGCATTGTTCGAAGAAGTAAACATTAAGTTTACCGAAGGAAACTGCTACGGTTTAATCGGTGCCAACGGAGCCGGTAAATCTACATTTTTAAAAATATTATCCGGAGTTTTAGAGCCCACCAACGGTGAGGTTATCATCACTCCCGGTCAGCGTCTGTCTGTATTGGAACAGGACCACTTCAAATACGATGAGTTCACTGTTTTAGATACGGTAATTATGGGAAACAAGCGTCTCTATGACATTATGAAAGAAAAAGATGCCATCTATATGAAAGAAGATTTTTCCGACGAAGATGGCGTACGCGCTGCAGAGTTGGAAGCTGAATTCGCAGAGATGGACGGATGGAATGCAGAAAGCGATGCTGCTACTCTTTTGAACGGATTGGGCGTTCCCACTGAGGAACACTACACCATGATGAAGGATTTGGATGGTGCAAAGAAGGTCAAAGTATTGTTGGCTCGTGCCCTTTTCGGAAATCCCGACATTTTGCTTTTGGATGAGCCTACCAACCACTTGGATTTGGATGCCATCGGCTGGTTAGAAGAATTCTTAATCAATTTTGAAAACACCGTAATTGTAGTATCCCACGATAGATACTTTTTAAATAAGGTATGTACTCATACTGCTGATATTGACTACGGCAAGATTCAGCTTTACGCAGGAAACTATGATTTCTGGTACGAATCTTCTCAGCTTATTATGAAGCAAAGAAAAGAAGCCAATAAAAAGAAAGAAGAACAGATTAAGGAATTGCAGGAATTTATCCAGCGATTCTCTGCTAATGCTTCCAAGTCAAAACAGGCTACTTCCAGAAAACGAGCTTTGGAAAAAATTGAGTTGGATGATATCCGTCCTTCTTCAAGAAAATATCCTTACATCGATTTCAGACCTAACCGCGAAATCGGAAATGAAGTATTAACTGTAGAACATTTATCAAAAACCATCGACGGTGTAAAGATTTTGGATGACATTTCCTTCACCTTAAACCGTGAAGACAAGGTTGCTCTTGTAGGATCCAACGAAGCTGCAAAAACCGTACTCTTCCAGATTTTAGCCGGAGAAATGGAGCCAGACGAAGGTGAATATAAATGGGGTGTTACCACTTCCCAGTCTTACTTCCCTAAGGACAACACCAAGATCTTTGATAACGATTTGATTATTGTAGATTGGTTGACTCAGTTCTCTGAAATCAAGGATGCTACTTATGTTCGTGGATTCTTGGGCAGAATGCTCTTTGCCGGCGAAGACGGCGTAAAGAAAATGCGCGTTTTATCCGGTGGTGAAAAGGTACGTGTCCTTCTCTCTCGTATGATGATTGAAGGTTCCAACATCTTAATGTTGGATGAACCTACTGACCACTTGGATATGGAAAGTATCACCGCTTTAAACGAAGGATTAAAGAAATTCAAAGGCGTACTGATTTTCTCCTCACGAGATCATCAGGTAGTGGAAACCACTGCAAACCGAATTATTGAAATCATGCCAAACGGAACCATCATCGACAAGATTACCACTTACGATGAGTACTTGGAATCTGACGAAATGGCAAGAAAGCGTGCGATTTACAATACCACTGACGACGAAGAAGCTGACGACTAGGGGACGGTTCTTCTGTCTTCACTTAACTAGGGGACGGCTCTTCCGTCTTCATAAACAGAATTAACTCGGACGACTCTTTCGTCTTTCTAAAAATAAGAAACACTACTTATCTCCCAACAGGGTTTGATCATCCCGTATCAAACTCTTAAAGGAAATAAGTAGTGTTTTTTTGTATAAAAAAATTGACACTTTCTACATATTTTGTATAATTAAATTGCTTACTATTGATTGAACCAATCAAACACAACATGCCCTATTTCTAAAAATTGATTCAAGGGAAGCTCCAGCTAAGAAAGGAACGATTATGAAAAAAATTAAAATCGCATACATTCTAAATATATGCATCTTTTTATTAGAATTATTGGCAAATCTCTGGATGGCCAGCGGAATTCAAATCTTTGCAAAAACTGAAGTCCTTAGCGCATCCAAACTTGCTATGTTGAAATACTTTACGGTAGACTCCAATATTTTGATGGGCATTGCCGCTTTCATCTATGCATTTTATTGCAAAAAAATGCTATCCGACGAAATTAAAAGCATTCCTCACTGGGTATCTTCTCTTCAGCTACTCAGCGTTGTAAGTGTAACTCTTACCTTTATGGTAACGGTGTTCTTCTTGGCACCTACCGCTACCTACAATTGGATACTTTTATTTGCGGACAGCAACTTTTTATTGCATCTTTTGAATCCGATTTTGGCGATCATCACCTTCGTTGGATTTGAAAAAAGAGATGATTTGAACTTTTATCACACCTTCATCGGTATTGTTCCCATGTTGATTTACGCAGTATTTTATATTATTGCTACGGTCACCCATGCACCTGGCGGAGTCATTGAATACGGCTACGACTGGTACGGCTTTTTTATCGGTGGATTAAAAAGCGGATTTATCGTGGTTCCCATAATCATTGCAATAACCTATTTGTTTAGTTTTGTACTTTGGAAACTGAATAGATTGTTTATTAAAGAGTAAAAAAATTCTAGCCCTCAATTTCCAACGAAAGGGGGCGATGCCAATGGTGACATGGTCTGATCTTATTCAGTTACTTATTGCCATAATTGCATTAGCCGCTTTGTTTTATAACATCGGCAAAAAAAAATAACCGCCAAGCCATCACACCAGCGGTTATTTTAATATAACTTAAAGTGGGCTAACCGTCATCGGGTAGCACTTTTTCGTATCTTCATATTAGCATCTTCTATGAATACTGTCAATTTTTGCCTAGTTTACATACTTCTGATACAAATCTACCAATTCATTGATTTCTTCATCAGAAAGTTCAGACTGAGCCATATCCTTTAAAGCAGCTGTATCACCGTTCTTATACAAATCAACGGCTTTTTGAACTGTTTCAGCATCAGCATGTTCTTCAATCATATCCTGAACGACTTCTTTATCCTCTTCATCCATACTGTTATACAGCTCTGTAGCCTGAGATGCGTCTACTCCTGCCTGCTCTGCCACACTGGTTATAGCTTTCTCAGCAACAGTATCCACTACTTTAGCCTTCAAAGGCGTCCATACAACAAAGTAACAAACTGCAACAATTACAACAAGTGCAACTACAACACCAAGTAAAGTCGGCAGTGCACTCTTCTTTTCCTTTTTTCTACTCATATTTTTTGCTCCAATCATATTATTCGTAATTATAGTTTGTCGAGGGTGGGCCGGATTAGTTATTACTGAATTTGCCACGTGAGTATAACTGCTTTCCGACAGTCATCCGCGAAGCGTTCCGAAAATCCGTTGTACAGCCGTTGAAACGCGAAGGCTTTCCTGAGAGTTTCTTTACGGATGTTCAACTAGTTGAGGTAAAGCGGAGACGGTGCGGAGGAAAGTAGTATACCCACGTAGCAAACAGTAAAATCTCAGCCCACCCGTAGTCACCCCGACAAACTATAATTTGTGAAGACAGTAGAACCGTCCCTAATTCTTAAAAGAATGTACCGGCGCAGGAATACGACCCTGGCGGGATACAAAGGCTTCGCAGGAGAAGTTGTTAACCGGCATAACCGGCGCATATCCCAAAAGCCCACCAAATTCTACGGTTTCTCCTACATCTTTTCCAATTACCGGAATCAAACGAACTGCAGTTGTTTTTTGGTTAATCATACCGATTGCCATTTCATCTGCAATAATACCGGAAATTGTAGCAGGAGTTGTCTTTCCGGGAACTGCAATCATATCAAGTCCCACGGAGCAAACACAGGTCATTGCCTCTAATTTTTCTAAGGTCAACGCACCTTCGGTTACCGCATCAATCATTCCCTGATCTTCGGAAACCGGAATAAAGGCACCGGACAATCCTCCTACATAGGAAGATGCCATAATTCCCCCCTTTTTCACCTGATCATTTAAAAGTGCAAGTGCTGCTGTTGTTCCGGGAGCACCGGCTCTTTCCAAACCGATTTCTTCCAAAATACCTGCAACAGAATCACCGATTGCCGGTGTAGGCGCCAAAGACAAGTCGATAATACCAAAAGGAATACCCAGTTTCTTGGAAGCTTCCTTTGCTACCAACTGTCCCACTCTGGTTACCTTAAAAGCTGTCTTTTTAATGGTTTCGCAAAGGACTTCAAAGCTTTCGCCACGGACCTTTTCCAGTGCTGTCTTTACAACACCGGGTCCGGAAACGCCTACATTAATAATGGCATCTGCTTCTGTTACGCCGTGGAACGCTCCAGCCATAAAGGGGTTGTCGTCCGGGGCATTACAAAATACCACAAGCTTTGCACATCCCAAGGAATCATTTTCCTTTGTGTACTCTGCTGTTTCTTTTACGATTTCACCCATAAGGCGAACCGCATCCATATTGATACCGCATCTGGTAGAACCAAGATTTACGGAACTACATACAAATTCTGTTTCTGCAAGAGCCTGAGGAATGGAACGAATCAAGTATTCGTCATAGGTGGTCATTCCCTTTGATACCAATGCAGAATATCCACCGATAAAATTGATACCAAGTTCCTTAGCACAGTCATCCAAAGTGTGAGCGATGGTCACATAGTCTTCGGGGCATTTACATGCCGCAGAACCTACAATAGCAATGGGGGTAACGGAAATTCTCTTGTTTACAATAGGAATGCAATAATCCCTTTCGATTTCCTGACCAACCTTTACCAAGTCTCTTGCAACGGTGGTAATCTTGTTATAAATGTTTTTGTTTAAGGTCTCTAAATCAGAATCCATACAATCAAGAAGGGAGATTCCGATGGTGATGGTACGAACATCCAAGTTTTCCTGTTCTACCATCTTATTGGTTTCGTTTACTTCAAATATGTTTATCATGTGGTCTCCTAAATACGATGCATCATTTCAAAAATTTCAGCTCTCTGGCATTTTACATCTACGCCAATCTCTTCGCCGATTTGGGCCAGTTCTTTTTGTACCTCATCAAAAGGCTTGTCAGAACAATCCAAGTCTACGATCATCATCATGTTGAAAAATCCGGACACGATGGTCTGGGAAATATCCAAAACATTAATGTGATTGTTTGATAAATACGTACAGATTTTTGCAATGATACCTACTGTGTCTTTTCCCACAACGGTGATAATTGTCTTTGAGTTTTTGTTTTCCATGTTGTGCTCCTATTTCTTTATTTTCCTGTGGCATTATACCACATATTTTTCCGATACGTTACTTCTGTTTGCAATATGTATGGGAAAATCATTTCCTTTGTAAGGATTGTCTCCCATGGTAACCTCTGTTTTAACAGTTTCATAGGCCAGTTTTTCATAGTTGTTTTCTTTGCTTAAGTGGCCCAAAATGACATGTCCCATTTGATCATGCAGCACCCGTCCCAAAAGCTGGCCGGAAAGTTCATTTGACAAATGGCCCTTGTCTCCGATGATACGCTGTTTCAAAGGATAGGGATAAGGTCCTACCCGAAGCATGTTTACATCGTGATTTGCTTCCAAAAGCAACACGTTCATCCCACTGATGTTTTCAATGATGTAATCATCATAACAGCCCAAATCCGTAATCACTCCGATTTTTTTGCGACCGTCGGAAACGGTGTAGGCAACGGGATCTGCTGCATCATGGCTCACCCGAATGGGATGAATGGTCAATTCTCCAATAGTAAAATCCTGATCGGGTTCGATAATATGGAACAGTCCTTCATCTATCTTACCCACGGATTTGGTATTTTTTATGGCTTCAATGGTGCCTTTTGTTGAATAAATGGGAAGCCCATACTTTCGGGAAATTACTCCCAGTCCGGAAATATGATCACTATGCTCATGAGTTACGAGGATTCCATCCATGTCCGAAGTTTTTAAATCATACTCCGCCATGCCGGCATCTACACGTTTGCCACTGATTCCCACATCAATCATAACGTGGTTGCGCTCGTTTCCAACGCAAATACAATTTCCAGAGCTTCCGCTTGCTATACTAAATAATTCCATGTTTCTCCTATTCCCAACGGATGTCTACGGTATCACCGTCTTTAATGGGATCGGCATAACCACAACGGTTTCCGTTTATGGTGGTAATTACGGTTCGACCGCCGCCTGCTCCCGTATCAAAATCAATGACACGGAAAATATCTGAAAAGATATAATCTTTTTGTCCTGATAAGGTAACGGGATTTCCGTTCGCTGTCAAATGAATGGAACCGTAAGACTGTTTTTGAATCTCACCGGCAGCTTCCTGAGTCAACGGCGTATCCGGTCTGTAAGGTACATACTCTTCTGCACCATTTTCCTCTTCGTCCTCTTCTTCGGATTCGTAGCTGGTTTCTGTGGTAGGAACAAATACACCTTCGGTCCATTCCACGCTAAAGTTTTCATATACCAATGTATTCAAATCGCCTACGCGGTTGTTTACGATAATCTCGTGATTCTTATCGATGACAACATCCATAAATTCTGCTAACTGGCCAACGGTATAAAAACCTCTGGTTTCAATATCATCCCCTTCTTGGATGATATAGCTTCCCGGTTCCAATGAGCCATTTACTTCCACAAACTTCGGGCAGGTGATTCGTTGTCCGTTTACCACAAAGCTTACAGTGGAATTCTGGAACTCTTCCAACTGGTCAATGGTCATATTGGCTGATGTACCTTCTGTGGAGCCTTCAATGGTAACATCGCAGTTGGGAAGAAGTTTTGTTTTTAAGCCCACTTCTTTTCCGTTCATCTTTACCACTGCAGACTCACCGAATCCACCTCTGGCCATACGGGCTGCACCATTCACCTTGAAGTTGATTTCACTGCCTCGACGAGGGAACAACTCTTCTGTGGGAAGTCCGGCCTGCAAAGCTGCATCCACAATACGAAGATGTCCGTTGTCATATAACTTCATCATTTCACCGTTGAAATGGATCATAATAAAGTTGTTCTTTTGTTCGTAATAGTTCAAGCAAATACCAATGGGTGTAACCAAAAGGGGATCCTTTTTCACACCTTCCTGCAAGAACTCAATATCCTTCATGACTTCCTCACCACGAAGAGCAACTCTCTCTTTTACAATATCCAATTTCTTCGCCAAAGTTTCGCAGAAGCCATGAACCTTTCCGCCACCGCCTACTACAAAGGTAGCAGCCACGGAAGAATCTCCGTTTAGTTCTTTGATCTTTTCGGCAACTTCGGAAGTAATTTTTTCCATCACAGGATCTGTAAGCTTCCATACTTCTTCGGATTTTACGGTATAGGAAAGTCCCATAATATCCTCATAAGTCACCTCATCCATCATAGTGGAATCCTTTTTGATCTTTTCAGCTGTGGCAAAGTCCACCAAAAAGTGCTGTACAATCACTTCTGTCAGCTCGTCTCCGGCGTAAGGAATCATACCGTAGGCAATAATACTTCCATCTTTTGTAATACAGATATCCGAAGTACCCGCTCCCACGTCCACAAGGGCGATATTCAACATACGGTAGTTTTCCGGAATCGCAACATTAATCGCGGCTATCGGCTCCAATGTCATGTTGGCAACGGAAAGTCCCACACGTTCCACAGCGGAATACAAACCATCTACAACGTCTTCCGGGAGGAAGGTAACAATGATGGTCTCTTCAATCTTGTTTGCCTTATGGCCTTCCAGGTTGGAGAAGACTTCTTCATTCAAATAGTACTTCATAACGGAGTATCCAACGCAATAAAACTTGTAACGCTCCTCACCTTCAGCCAACTCGTGCTGTGCCTGGTCAATACCCATCAAATCCAGGTTGTTCAAATCCTCACCGGTAACAACACTCTCTTCGGGATATTCGTATGCCACCTTTGTAGTTACGGTACGAAGCACACGACCTGCGGCAGCGATACAAACTTCTTTCAGTTCGAAGCCGATTTGTTCTTCCAAATGTTCCTTTACCACACCAATGGTTTTTGAAACACGACCGATATCGTGAATCTGACCATCCAGCATAGCTCTGGATTCATGTTCGATGCTGTATAAAGCAATCACCTTAAAATCATCGTTTTCATCTTTGTAACCAACGGTACCAACCACGTTTCTGGTTCCGATATCCAAACTGAAAACATAATCTCTTTCGTTTTCCACTGCTATCACTTTTCTACTCCTCTTTTGCTTTTCAAATCTATTTGTAAAAGTTTCATCCTTCAACGTTCCGAGGTTTTCTTAACGAAAGCACCCTCTCCAACTGTTCATAGGTTTCTTCTTTTGTGCCGTTGTTGTCTATGGTAACACAACAGGCATCCAAAAATTCATATTCTTCCAACTGCATACGAAAGGCTTCATCGATACGGGTATCATCATAACCGCGGTTCTCTTTCAGACGCTTTCGGCGGTTTTCTTCTGTCACATAAATATACCAAAGTTCATCGCACAATGCTTTGTACCCATCTTCGATTAAAAGGGCTGCTTCCAAAAAGAAATAATCTACATCCTTTTTTTCTCTGTGGGCCTTCACCCTGCGAAGCACTTCTTCTTTTACAGCAGGATGCACCAAACCATTCACACTTTCCCGAAGACGATCATCGGACAACACATAAGAAGCAAAGGCTTCCTTTCGAATAGTTCCATCCTCTTCAAATACAGGATTCGCAAAAGACTCTTTGGAAAGGACCTTTTGCAGTTTTTGATTCAAATCATATCCCGGCGACATCAGCTCTTTTGCCAAATCATCTGCAAGCACTACTTCACTGCATGTGTGATTTTTCAAATAATCCATCACAACTGATTTTCCGGCACCGATTCCACCGGTAATTCCGATAAATCGCATTTTCTGCTCCCTTATCTACAATATCTAGTGGTGAAATTCCCATTACACCGTGAAAATTATACCATTTCTAGCATATCTCTGCCACTATTTTTTACGTTGAAGCCTTTCATTTGGGATTCCGCTTCTTTTTTATGAAAACAAAAAAGAGAATGCCCTAAAAGCATTCTCTTTCATAGAAAATCATATTTTGTTAGCGAAAGGTATCTGCAGTAACCTTGTCCAAATCCACGTCCTTGGTTTCCTTTACCTTTGTCATTAAAATCACCAAAGACAAAGCCATAAACGGTACGCAAATAAACAAGAACAGTGCATCCATGGATACAAAGTTTTGGCAAACCAAGAAGATGGCCTGTCCAATAAAGCTTCCTGCTCCAATCATTACGGACATTACACCCATTACGGAAGAACGCATTCCGGAAGGTGAAGATTCTGCCGGCATAGTAAGAATCAAGGTGTCTGACATAGACCAAAGTCCTCCGATGGAGCATCCGTATGCACATCCTGCAGCAAAGGCTCCCCAACCGAGACGACAGCTAAGGGTAAACAAAAGCAATCCTCCCAACGCAATGGAACCAAGTACCAAACATACTCTCTTTCTTCCCAACTTGTCAGAGAAGAATCCGCTTAAGATGGTCAAAATACCATTAAACAACGGATAGATTACCAATACAGAAGACACATCTGCCGTTGACATAGAACCTTCCAACACAGTTGCATAATAAGAAGTGTAGAAGGTGGTAGCAAAGAAAATAAATCCTGCAAAGAACAACCATCTCAACTGCTTATTGGTAAAAATAAACTTAATTGCCTTAAATACACCACCTTCTTCTGAAGTGGAGTTTTCTTTGTTTTCTTCCTGTTTTGCCGCTTTTTCCTCCGGTGTCATGGTCAAAAACTTTCTACGCTGTTCTACAAAAACAGGAGTCTCCTTCAAAAGGAAGAATGATAACACACCTACTACCAATGCTACGATTACAGGAATCAAATACACGCTTCTCCAGCTGGAAGGATTACTTTCATCCAGGAACAATCTGGAGAATACACCAATCAAAGAAACGCTAATCAACGCAATTCCCTTTGCAATAAAGCTGTAAGTTGCTCGTTTTTCCTTGGGCGCGGTTTCCATAATATATAGCACCTGCATATCATTTGGTGTAAAGAACAACATAAACAACATACCAATGATATACATAGGAACATTTTGTGCCGTCATAACAACACACATTCCCAAGCCCATTCCTACTGTATTGATCATCAAGAACAAACGACGACCATACTTATCGGACAGCGCCTTGTAAAAAGGTGTTACGATCAACAAAAAAGTAGATACAACCTGAAGCGGTCCAACTACATTGATGGCAGATTTATACTCTGCTGAATTTACATCACGGGATGCAATTTTAAACAAATCAAATAAAATATAGGGTTGCATAGCCGCATTCATGTTGGATGTAATCTCATCCACCACATAGATAATGGTCAAAACCACCATGGCAAAACCCAAATATCCTGCCGTCACATGAAAAGCTGCCTGTTTATTCAGCCGTTCCAATTCCCTCTTTTCTTTTTCTTTCAAGTTCCAATACCCCCTCTTATTAATTAAAAGACTAAATTAATTATACCACTCTCCTATAGTTACAACTACATAAATTCACTTATTATTTTTGCAATTTCAATCAAAAAAAATACCCCTCTCCTGTTTTCACCGGAAAAGGGTATGTATGTTCATAATCCCTATATTGTGTAAAACCAATTCACATCGAAACTAAGATTGATTCTTCTTTGATTCTTTGTAGCGCTGTTTGTCTTCGTACATTTTTTCATCCGCTCGGCTGAGCAAAACTTCCAAAGACTCATTCTCTTTTTTCAGAGAAGTTCCCACACTAATCGTAAGGGGAATTTCTCCCTGTCCTATAGAACAAAGAGGTGTCATAAGGACCTGATTTTGCAAAAATGACGCTATCTCATCCATGTCCTTGT
>JAEEGL014074371.1_pt1 | contig 13332 bp, 27 predicted proteins | sample 9134231 | NCBI WGS metagenome assembly JAEEGL01 (sample SAMN16246548, study PRJNA631951) | gut metagenome | biome: gut microbiome; feature: rumen; material: fiber-attached | host: Bos | place: Iran: Karaj | collected 2018-10 | reverse complement strand
CCCTGTCACGGAAATATGCCGCACCTTTCATCGTTTCCATAGCGATGCTTTTGTCGGCATTCTGTTTCAGACCGATCAGCTGACCCTCTTTATCCAGCAGATCGTACACCGCACCCATCTCGGTCATGGTGACGGATGCCAATGCGGACGGGAATGACATGGGATGCGGGTTCATCAACGCACGGGTAAGACCTCTGAGAGCACCCAGGGATTTCGTGCCTGCGTCGATTGCCTGCGTGGTGACCTTACCCCCGGTGTTGGCGAAATTCGCTAAAGCACGTCCCCAACCCTGCATCTTGTGTTCGGGTATGAGTTTCTGGTAGTTCACGCGGCCGTCGTCGAGGTTGTCCATCCATTCCTGTGCTTTCTTCTGGGCCTCCGGGCCGAGACCCATCTCATTCATCTGGGTCGTAAGTTCCTCGGCTTTGCGCTTCTTCTCTTCGGCATCCTCTGTACTCTCTTTCGACCTCTGATCCTTGATCTCTTTATCAGTGTCGAACTTCACATCCTCGACCTTGTTCTTTTCCGGGGTCTTGCCCTCGAGGTCATCGGCATCCATCTCATCCCAGGGTTTGCCCTGTTCCGCCGCACCGCCCTGGTCGTGGACCACCTTTTCCTCTGTATCCATTCCCGTGTCCGACACATTTCCTTTCTTTTCCCCGTCATTCGTTCCGTTATTCGCGGTATCCGCATTGTCAGAAGGTTTCGTCTCTTTCTTCTGAGAATCTGTATCGGTACCGGCAGGGGCAGGTTTCTCCAACGGTTTCTGTTCCTGCTGATCCAAATAATTCTCGAGATAATCCTTTTTGAACGAATCTGTTTCGGACGGGGAGTCTGACATAATGCGTTCATACGCGTATAGAAATAAAAAAGATAGGGAATGTCCCCCTCAGTTGAGGGGGACGAAAGTTACGGCACGGTACATCCTAGGGAAATCCGTGTTGAGGATGGTGATCACACGGTGGACGAAATCGGCCGGGTTCGGATCGACCGATTTCGCCTTGTAGAATTCCCATGCCTTTTGAAGATTCTCTCCGTCCACATCGACGATGCAGTACCTCTTGAGAAAACCATCCTTGTAAGAGATCAGTGCGGGTACGGCCCCGCGGGACCTCGGGATGCAGATGAGGTCCTTGATACCCTTGATCACGGTGTTCACGTCGGAGGGGGCAGATGACCTCTCGGTAGGTCCTTCGGCAACTGTGACTGGGTCAAAGGGACTTACGGAGGACGCTGAAATCGTGGGCTCGGCCTCCGTGTGGGATGCAATCACAGGTTCATACGTGTCCTGCGGGGACTCGGAGGAAGGCGACACCATCTCCTTGTCTACATCCGGGACTGCGTTCTTGCGCCGATTGGCCATCAGACTCCCCTCACGAACACAGATGCATATTTCTGTATAAGATAATATTTGTCCAAATAGCGCTTTATGATGCCCACTCCGACCTTGTCGGGTGTGCCCCCGGCGGTCTCGAACCTCTTGCAGAGCTCGTCGATCTTGCGTGCGATGTCGTCCTTGGACATCATCGTGCTGACGATGGAGACGTACCTCATCACATTGCTCTCCAGCCACGACACGTCCCCCTCGTTCATCGTGGGGAGTATTACCACACAGTTGTTGTCATCGGACATCAGCTCGCAGCCCGGTACGATCCTCTTGACGAACCCGAGGAGTATCTCCATCGCGTTCATCTTGATCCTCGTACCCTCGACGCTCCTGTCGCCCTTGCTGATGGTCACGACGACCCCGGGGGGCACGCCCGCGGTCTCCTGAGGGGGCATCTCCTCGAGGGCCAGCTTGACGGTCTTCCTCATCGACCCCATGTCATCTGACCCCCACGAGCTTCTTGCTGACGTACGTCCACTGTCCGTTGACGAACTCCTCGAGACTGATGACGACCGCGTCGTACGGTGTTGACTCGAGGATGTTGTTCTCCTCTGACTGGAGCTCCTTGTAGAATGACTCCGCCGCGTTCTTTGTCTCATAATGCTCGAGGATGAACTCCTCTCCTTCGACCGGTCTTGCCCTGACACGAAACTGTATCATCTTATCACCTCAAACTTCTCAAGTAATTGTCCTTCGTCATGGGCGGGAGCACCATCCCGTCCTTTATCACCACGGGATAGAACCCCTCCTCTATGGATATGCCATGGTCCTGGAGGATCCTCCACCCGTCCGGTTCATCACAGTCATAGTATGTGAAAGGTGTGCCGTTGGCCTCAAGGGCGGCCTTCAGCCTCTCACACGGTCTGCAGCCCGCCGTACCGATGATTATGATGGTCATTCCCACTTCCCCTCTTTCGTCCATTTGTCATGGTCGCCCTGCACGGTGGTCGTGGAATACACCGGGACGTACTGGTACTGGACCTTCGATTTGTCCAGCGCCCCCACTCCCTCGCATAGGCTGTCCGCCGCCTTGTCGAGCATCTCGGCTATCTCCTTGTCATCGCTCAGTGCGGCGAGTGCCCTCGCGCGCCCTATCCAGTATGCGCATCTCGTCAGCTGTTCATTCATCGGCATCACCCGTCATCTTCGTCCTCTCCCTGTCCCAGTAAGGCGATTTGCACTTGGGACAGACCTTGGGTATCCTCTCGGTCAGCGGCGTCCTGGGCCTCCACTTGTGGCCGCACCTCGTGCACTCGGCCGTGGTGAACTCCGAGTTGCACTTGGGACAGTGCCCGTCGACCCTGTTGCGGCAGATCACCCATCCGCACGAGTCACATCTGTACATCCGTCTCGCATAAGGCATGGTATCACTCCTCGATCCTCGGTGCGCACATCCACCTCACCGAATACACGGTGTCGGTGCACGCCACGACGGCGGGGTACGCGTCGCGGAACCTGATGCTGACCTCCGCCTCCTGCGGCAGCGCTTTGAAAAGGTTCGCCCACGCCTCGAGGGGATAGAGCGTGGCGGCCTCCCCGGTCAGCAGGGCGCAGCCCGTCGCGGGTGTGACGAGAGAGAGCCCGTTGCCGGTCTCGTCCTCGATTGACAGCCCGAACTCGCCCGTCCCCTCTGACGCGGCTATCCTCACGGCGTCCCCGTCGCCCGACCTAAGGGCCTTCTGCAGGAACTGTCCGACCAGGCCCGATGACACGAGCACCTCGGTGTCCGTCTCGGGGTCGGGTACCCTCCTCGACTCCTGCGGCATGAGCAGGGGTTTCCTGTACGTGTAGCCGTTCGCCTTGACGACGAATTTGCCCGTGGAGATGTCGATGTCGCACGCCCCCCTGATCCCGGAGAGTATCTCGTCGAGCACGGGTGCGCTGACGCAGAAGGCGTTCCATTTGGTGTAGCCGTCGGGGAACGCGCCCTGGGTCAGTTCCGCCGTGGCGAGCGTGGTGTGGTCGGGGGAGACCGCCGACATCGTCCACCCGTCATCGGTCGGAACGACCGTCAATTCATCGTTGTTCTGAGTACGGATTATCTTCAGGCACATCCTCAGCCTGTCGCTGTCAACCATCATGTTATCACAGGTACATATCCCTTAGGGAATATATACCTTTAGTATGGAAAAGAGCGATTTCGGGCGGACGGTCTGTCTGGGAGAATATATGGAAACCCACGGAGGACACCGCCCGCCCACGAACCTGGGTCCGTTTGGAGAAACCGTCCTCCGCATAGATCATATCGTCTATGAGGTATATATACCTATGTTGGTGAGTCAAGCCGCGACCCACAAAGGGATTCCTTAGGGGTGTCCCCCGAAAGCAGTAAGGTGATTTCGAGTGTGGTAACAAACCCCGGGGGACGTGTGTAACAGGGGTTGGAGGTATATATACGTTGGTTTTGGGAGGGTGTAAATAGAAACCGACTACCTAAGTGAAAACGGGGTAATAACCGTATAGCGGGGTATAGCATAACCACCTTTATATACTCAACCGTGCAATAGAGAATTGTTGGGAATGTGTGTCCCTCTGGGATACTCGGTTCTCTTACTACGATACGAATGTGATTCGTAATCGTACCACGTTGATGGTAATGCATCAATGCTCCAATTTACCCTAAAATATCCCGTGGGGGGTTGGGGGTCACCCCCCCCCTCGGTCAGTGGATATGGGTAATGTTTCTATGGGTGGACAAAAAAATGCCACGAACAATTGAGGATCGAAAAAATCCAATGATTTTGTCACGGGCAAACTGATTAGCACTTTTCTAGGTGCAATTCACGACTTCGGCTTTTAGAATCGTGCCACTGAAAAACAAACAATTTGGATCCCCGTGTTCGGGTTAAAGAACACACACCCAAGTGTTCGGGTTTGGAACACATACCCTAAAAGAGGGATCAAAATGACTATGAAATTCATCAATAAGGTTGTCGACACCGACACCGTCAAGGCTTGGATTAAGACCGAATACCCTACCCTCCGTGCCAAGGGCAAGGGAGTACCCATCGTGGACAACAAGGCACTCGAGGGATACCTCAGAGGACTCAAGAACACGTGCAAGGCACACGGAATAGACGACAAGGAGACCGACCAGATAATCTGGGGACTCCTCTCCAGAGAGGTCAAGGAAATGACCGTACCACAGTCAGAGGAGACGGGAGAGTCCATAATGTCCCTCCATCTCCTCAGGATCGGACACAAGAGTGTCAAGGGCAAGGACATACCCCTCCCACTCCCGTGCCCCACACCCAAATTCAAGAAGAGGTGGTAAAATGACCACATACACACTCAAAAGCACACTCAGAGAGATTGCGAATGCCCCCGAGTTCAGAGACGGGGACGAGGAGAACACGGCATTCATCGACGAGAAGAACATCGACAAGATCGAGGGTCTCGAGGATTGGATCCTCGAGGGCATCCACGAGGGAGACGGCAGTGAGAGTGGGGATGCAATCTCAGACATCAAGGACATCCACCTCTCAATCGTACTCGAGGACAGTATCTCACTCTCATTCTCCGTCGGCATAAGCCAATGCCACATCGACCACTATGACCGTGGGGACTATAACCATCCCCCCGAGGCAGACTGTCACTCAGAGGATTCCGAGGAATTCATGGACTTATGCGTGGGTCTGGACGAGGACGACAACGATGCCACCCTCGAGAGTTTCCTCTACAAGCTGTTCCAGGAGGAATTCCCGTGGGATGAGTTCTGGGATGCGACCAAGGACATCGACCACACGGAGGAGGAACCCGACCCCGACAGGTACAGGGACTGACACTCAAGCATACGAACACCCAAGCCAAGGGATAATGGCAACAAACATACAGAAAGGAGGCATAAAAATGGCTGAATACACAGTTGTTAAGGCACTTACGAACGCACTTGGAGAGACCCTCAGGGAACTCGTGGACTCTTTCACACCAGAACAGAGGATTCTGATGGAGAAAGTGGACGGACTCAAGCACATCCTCATACCCGATGCGGTAAAGATCGAGAGAGTCCCGGCAAAGACCACCATCACATCCGATGATGGAAAGACCACCACCAAGGTCGAACCCGACAGAGTCAACAGGGTCAACCTCTCCAAGAAAGCCCTCATGGAGAAATGCGTGATGAACGGAGAGATGGATCCCCTCGCAAAGAAAGTCATCGGGGCTGTCGACCATCTCTGGGAGAAATACAACCTCGGCGGGGAGGATGACGGAGTGGAGACCACGGCGATGGTCACATCCGCCTACATGAAACAGGTGGAGATCATCCAGACCTACATCAGACAACTCAAGGAGTGTGATGAACTCTTCTCGGAGGAGGGTCTGGAGGAAGCCGACTACAACACCCCCGACAACTCACACTCAAGCACTACGAACACCCAGCCCTGAGGGAATGTCAGAGCAACAGTAAGACAGGAGGTAGTATATCATGGCTTACACACCCACATACGTCAACTATGGCGTTGTAACTTCTTTCATAAACGACTTCAAGCAGGCACACCCCGACCTGCAGACGAACTCCACGAACGGGAGGATCCCCATCAACAAACCGTTCGTACTCGCCCGCATGATGGATGAACTCGTCCGTCTGGGCCTGGCAGACAACAGGGAGAACCCACTGGGTCACGCCAAAGCCCTCATCAACGGCAGACCATCCATCATGATGACGGAGAGGAGATACCCGGTAGAGGAGGCGCAGGAGCTCTACAAGTACGGCATCCCGGTGCCTTTCGAGCCCTCCTCACCCAACAACCACTCCGCCCAGGACGACCACTCGCATGGAGATCCCGGAGAGGGCGGCCAGGGACAGGGACAGGGACAGGGACAGGGTCAGTCCCAGGATCAGGACCAGGAACAGGGAGAGGGTCAGGAGACCGGCGCAGTCGGTACCGTAATCCCCGACCCCGTCCCCGAACCCAATCCCGAGCCTACTCCCGAACCCGAACCCAACCCCGACCCGACCCCCATTCCCGATCCGGTCCCCGTCCCGATTCCGATTCCTCCCGAGCCCGAGGAACCCGATGAGAAATCCCTCCTCGGCAAGATCCTCAAGGCGATGAGGTACACATTCGTCAAACACCAGACGGGCGGCTTCATCAACCTCGTGGGTCCTGCGGGATTGGGTAAGACCTTCCAGGTCCGCAAGGCATGCAAGATCCTCAATGCGAGAATCTTCGTCCAGACTGCGGTCGACACCACCTCGGAACTCGTGGGATCCCTCAGACTCGTAGAACAGAACGGGGCATCCATCACTCAGTTCGCCCCGTCGGAACTCGTAAGGGGTCTCATGTATGCACAGGAGCACCCCGACGAACGCGTGGTCATCCTCCAGGATGAGTACGACTGTCTGCCCAATGATGTGAAGACCAAACTCAACAGTCTTCTGGCACCGCCCTTCATCCTCAGTGTCAAGGGAGGAACCGTGGGAGACATCCCGATGGGCCCCAACGTGGTCTTCGTCGCAATCAGCAACACGGCGGGACACGGCGGCGACGAGGTGTACCCCGACAGACAGCTGGTGGACATGTCCACGATGGACAGGTTCTTCTTCAACATCACGGCGACCTTCGAACAGGACGTGGCACTGAGGATCGCGGACGGGGACGTGGACCTGGTCAACTTCATCCTGGACTACAACAGGTCGGTCGACAAGGCGAGACAGGACAGGTTCAAGGCATCCTACAGGACCATCGAGTCCGCAATCGCAAACAAGATCGCGGGCTTCTCCAGAGAGGACTTCATGCCCACCCTCACCAAGCTGGCGACCGAGATGGAGGTCGCCCAGCTCTACGAGGGGCTGGACAAGAAGACCGGCAAGTGGCCCATCGCACTCCACCGCTACCTCAAGTCCCTGTCACCCAACCCGATGGCGGACATCCCGGATGACGGTCCCAGTGAGGAGGACGACGATGATTACTGAGGTGATGATATGGTCGTAACAATGGAGTTCAAGCACAACAGCTACAACGTGAAGGCTGAGATCTACTCGTCCTTCTACGCGATGTGCAGTGAGGTGAGGACAAAGCCGCCGTACCCCTGCTCGAACGACTTCTTCGGCAACGCGACCCCAGACTCCCCGGATTGGTACGGGTTCAAGGACGGTGAGGAACTCAGAAGAATGATGACTGAGGGGATCGTCGACAAGTCACAGGTCAAGAACATCCTCAAGCTGGCAGGGGCGGACAAGAACAAGGGGAAACCCAAGTTCACCAACCACGTCAAGCGCGCGGATGAGGGCGACGACCTCGTCATCGATGCCCTCATCAGGAAAGAACCCAAGTGCTGGGACCTGTCCTACAGGAAGCGCAAGCCCTCGGACATCATCGACATCGCCATCGAGATGTCCATCAACGGTCACATCAAGGCCAAGGACCTCTTGAAGGCGGGGGCGGCGGTCGCATCCACCATCCAGTCCATCGAGAACCGCGGACTCAAGACCCGCATCACCTCGGTGATCGGATACCACGACTGGAAAGAGGTCGGAATCGCAGCGATTCCCATCAAGACCGAGAGGACGAGGATCAACTATCCCTTCCTCCTGTTCACGATGAGTCCTGCCTTCGAGAGGGGCGTGGACTTCGGGTGGACGTGCAGGTTCAGACAGTCCAACTGTATGGGTGCGTCCTTCAACGGGATCGGCACCAACAACAAGGAGGCGATCCTCCGCAGGATACTCAAGAACGACAACGTCAACCTCGTCAACATGGAACTCCTCGCAAGCAGAGCCCAGTACAGCACGATGGAGGACTTGATTGCAGCAGCAAAGGACATGATAGCATGGAGGGATTGAGGGACAAAGGCCCATAAGATCCATTCACGCTCAAGCCAACGAATACCCAAGCTCTCAGGGTTGTGAGAGCAACCAACAACAAGAAAGGAGGAATAAGAAATGTCTAACGACAAGAAACCCACCAACGCCCGCATTATGAACGCCCTTGGCATGACACAGATGCATGCCATCAGGATTGCCAAGGAGGATCGTGAGAAGTTCCTCACGAAAACCCTCGAGGCGACCGTTCAGTTCGTCCAGGAGGTCGTCGACGAGAAGAATGCCAAGCTCTGCAAGGCATTCCTCGAGTCCTTCGCAAAGGCGGCGAAGGTCCACCTGGAGAGGCAGGAGGGCCTCCTCGACACCATCCCCGAACTGACCGCTGAGGCGATCAGGGACCTCGGTCTCAGCGAGGAATGCGTCAAGGACCTCTCTGAGGACGGGGATGAGCAGCCGCTCCCCGACCTCGACGACATCCTCGCGAACATCAAGACCGGCATCGTGATCGACCCGGAGACCGGCGAGTCTCACACCATCGATGCGGACGAGATCCGTGAGATGCTCAGGCACCGCAAGGACGAGGACAAAAACTAAGGGGGTACTAAGTACCCCTATTTAGGGTTACAATATACATACAATTATATACATTGTAGGACATATAACACACAAGGTGGTAACATGACAGAGATACCTAAGGGATATGGAGATATGGAGGACATCGTCTGCCCCAAGTGCGGGTGCGAGGACTTCGAATGGAAGAACATATGGAGTGACTGCGGATCGGACACATGGGAGTGTACCTGTGACGAGTGCGGTCACAAGTTCACTGTAGAAGAAGTGAGCTACTACAAAGTAGAGGAGGAGTGATAACATGTGCAAGTGCGAGATCTGCGGAAAGGAGATGACCTCTAACAGGGTCAAGGGATGTGACTACACACACATCAAAGTGAACGGAGTGTGGATGCCCCGCATCAAGGCGGGCGATCCCGGGGATTTGATACAGTTGTTCCCTGGAGAGAGGTGCCACGACTGTAACGCATTGTTCGGTCATCCGCACCACCCCGGGTGTGACTCTGAGACCTGTCCCGTCTGCGGCGGTCAGATGATCACCTGCGGATGTGACATCACTGAGGTAGGATTGAAAGACGTAGAGAACGAGGTTTACTAAGGAGGTAGATAACATGAAACTGATGACACAGGAACTCAAGAAGGCATTCGAGCAGCACCCCCTCTATTCGAACGAGGAACTGCCGGATGCGATGGATGCACAGGTCGTTGTGAAATACTTCGGCGGAAGTGCGGCGACTTGGCTGATCACCGAGGGTGAGGAACAGGCGAACGGCGATTGGCTGTTCTTCGGATTCTGCACCCTCGGACTGCCGGACCCGTTCGATGACGGCAAGCTGCTCTGGGAGTGGGGATACGTCACACTCAAGCAGCTCGAAGAGGTGCGTTTCCCGCCCTTCGAACTGCCTGTCGAGAGGGATCTGTATCTTCCCGAGAATGTGAAAGTGAGAGATGAAGTGTTCATGTACGGAGAGTGATAACATGACTGAGAACACAAAGAACCCGATTTGCTGCATCTGCGGATGCGAGTGTGAGAACAAGTACGGCAACAACCCGTGGCCCGTCGTCAAGGACGAGGGTGCAAAGTGCTGCAACCACTGTGATCAGACGGTGGTGCTCCCGGAGAGGATCAGACGCATGATCGAACAGAAACGCAAGGAGAATCTCAAAACGGAGAAACTCTCCATGCGCATCAGCAAGAGAGAACTGAGAATGCTCGATGAACTGTGCCTCAGATACAACAGGAACAGACCGAACGTGATTATCACTCTCATCGAACTAGCATACCGTCAAATGACTGAGGACAAGGAGTAAAGGAGGTAAATAATATGTCATACTATGTCGAGGATCTGACTGGAGAGGGCGTTTCGGGATATGTATCCCCGCCCTTCGAGACTGAGGAGGAGGCCCGTGCGCACGCACAGGAGGTCGAACCCTCTCTCTACGAAACGTACATCGAGAACGGGGTGGAACTCCACATCATCCGTGACCACGATTGGGACTCTGGGGACTGCGGTATCGTCGCAGCCTATGGCTCAGGAGGTGTCACGGAGTTCTATTGTCTCATCAAGGAGGACGACTTCATCCACAGACTCGACAAGGATGGCAGAATCGTGAAGTCATGCAGATGGGGTCACGAAGAGGAGTTGGAGAATTTGGAGACCGAAGGGATAGATGTGGAAAGAGAGAAGAGGAGGATGGAGTGTGTGGACGACCTCCGGGATCAGTACGATGATGATGCCGTATTCGGAGACATCGCAGTACAGGCGATTCTGGGGGCAGTCGCAGACGGGGTGGATCCCGGGGCTACTGACGGAGAGATCATCGACACGATCAAGAGTCAGGTGTGCGCCATCGAGTGCAACCTCGAAGAGTACATCACGTCACACTTCAAGGATATGATAGAGAACATAAGAGAGATAGCGAAACAGTAAAGGAGGTAGATAACATGGGAGACAGGATTTGTTTGACTTTCGTTCGCACGAACGAGTATAGAACTATGAAAAGCCCGGTGCTTTACGCACACTGGGACGGAATGAGTCTGCTGGACAAGGCCACCGAGTTCTGGGAGCTGTACCATGAGGAGATCCGTGACGAACCGGCGAACTTCATGGTCAACTTCCTGAACTGGCTGCGTAACGGCAGAGTCGAGGACGGCGAGTACTACCTATACAGGGACGAGGAACACAGCTGCTCCCCTGACGACCGCGGCTTCTGGGAGTTCAACACCGCCAACGGCATGATCACAGAGGCACATTAAGGAGGCGATAACATGAAGATCAAGCATTGGCAGGGATACGGCACCGTGGATGCGAAGAAGATCAGCAGAACGGTCGAGAACGGAATGGTCACACTGATAGTCAAGGTCACCGGGGACCACGAGTGGGGTCTGGTGCGTGACGATGAGTACGACCTCATCAACTGGCTGGTCAAGAGGTTCGACAAGAACTTCCAGGGTCACAGAGTTCTGTACAAATTCGATTGCGGAATCGAGAACGGACACGAATACTGCGTGTACACGTTCGCATACGGAGAGTGATAACATGGTATCATGCAAGGACTGTGGGTACTACGCCCGTGCGCATTACAATGGAACTCCGAATGACGAGTTCTATCACGAGTGTGAATGCCACTGGGAGGTGTTGCACTCTCTGGAACCGTGCGAGGACTTCACGCTGCCCTCAGAGATGGAGGAATGAACATGGACATCGGTGATCACCTGAATCTGAACACGGCCATGTGGTCCTTGGAGGATGCGAAACTGCTCATCAGCCGTGCGGCATCCTGCCTGAAATATTACGGGTGGATAGCGGAGAACGACAAACTCGACAGGATGTACTATTCCATCCAGGACATCTTGGACAAGATAGATGATGAAACATCAAGGAAAGAGTGATAGTATGTGTCTAAGTTACGGAGAGGTCGCCTGCATCGAGGAGATGTGGGAGGAATGGAAGAAAGGTCACGGAGGAGACGGATCCCCGGAGTCCGCATACGAGTTCATCGAGGCGGAATGCGCGGAGGTCTATCCCTCTGAGGATGAACAGGACGAGATCTTCGCGGAGATCGGTTGTCTGGAGGAGAGACAGGCATGACACACATCAACGGATATTGGGATGACTTCATCGGTGTCCAGTGGACACCGAAGGAGTTCAAGGAATGGAATGAGGAAAGGAATGCGGAACTGCCGCCTATGGATCAGAGGTCGCTGCTCTGCGAGGTGTCGAACATCGTCGATGGTACACTCAACGGCAGGGATGTCTGGTGGACTGACATGGATTATGTACACAGTCTGATGAAAGCATACGAAGGCGTGCATAGGAACACCATCATAGATGGGATCATGGAGGCATTGGAATGAACAGCACATACGGATTGGAATGCCAGGTGCGTTATCTGGCGGAACAGGTGGATAGGCTGACCAGAGTCCTCACGGACATCAGGAACGCACTTGAGAAGAAAGAGGAGGAGAAGAGATGAAACTATTGGAACTGTTCGCAGGAACAAAGAGCGTGAGCAAGGCATTCGAGCGCGCCGGACACGAGACGTTCAGCATCGAGTGGGATACCCGGCACCCCGGGATCAGTTGGTACACGGACGTGATGAAGGTAGAGGCGGATGACATCGTCGCACGCTTCGGGATTCCGGACGTGATATGGGCAAGCCCGCCCTGTCAGTCGTACTCGATTGCGGCGATCTCCCACCACAGGATCAGGGATTCCACCGGGATGCTGCGCCCCAAGTCGGATTTCGCGCAACAGAGTGACGAGTTGGTGTGGCATACTCTCCACCTCATCTTCCGGTTCCAGGAGCTGAACCCCGATCTCATTTGGTTCATAGAGAACCCCAGGGGCGGGATGCGTAAGACGCCGATGATGAGGGGACTCCCCAGGTACACGATCACCTACTGTCAGTACGGCGACACGAGGATGAAGCCCACAGACATCTGGACCAATCACCCGGACCCGAGGTTCAAGCCGATGTGCCATAACGGGGATCCCTGTCACGCACGCGCCCCCAGAGGTGCCAAGACCGGTACACAGGGGCTTGACGGGGCGGTGGAGCGCAGCAGGATCCCGGACGGGTTCTGCGACCACATCGCAGAGATATGCAGGAGGCACTGAGATGGCAGAGACTGAGTGGTTGTTCGAGGAGGTGCGCAAGACCTTCGGCGAACACCCCACGCGCGGAGAGGTACACGATTGGCTGTTCAACAACCAATGGCAGGTGCTGAAGCACATGTTCCCCGGTTGCGGGGAGATGCTGCAGGCGCTGAGCGACGACACCTACGACATGGTCGTGGATGACCTCGTGGTCGGAGAGTATGACGCCGCCCTGGCGGAGAGACTCCTCGATGACAGGGTAGGTTTCGCAGACGAGGAGGATGAGTAAGATGTCGGACGGAGACCTGATCCCGGGATCGGTATGCAGCAAGTGCGGCTCGGGGCTCGTCGCGATTCGCATGACGGTAGAGAGTACCGAGGCGTTCTGCCCGGAGTGTGAGCTGCACGAGGGGTGGAGGAAGCCGATCTTCCCGTATCGCGTGAAGTACACCTACACCGACGAGTCGGGCGCCACGATCCCGGGAGAGATGGTGGTCAACGCGGAGGAT
>JAEEGL012881852.1_pt1 | contig 13332 bp, 16 predicted proteins | sample 9134231 | NCBI WGS metagenome assembly JAEEGL01 (sample SAMN16246548, study PRJNA631951) | gut metagenome | biome: gut microbiome; feature: rumen; material: fiber-attached | host: Bos | place: Iran: Karaj | collected 2018-10 | reverse complement strand
TCGCAAAATCAACTTTTAAGGAAGACTTTGTGCAGAGAATATTCGGCTGGCACTCTAAACAAGTCATCCTTATTTTGCGAAATGATCATTTAAGGAACACTTTGCGCAAAGAATATTCGCCCGGCACTCTAAAAAAGTCATCCTTATTTCGCAAAATCGTCATTTAAGGAACACCACACATTAGCATAACACGAACATATAGAAAAGAGCAGGATCTCTCCCGCTCTTTTCTGTTGCTTGATATTGATCTTCGGCGTCGGGTACAAGACCTAACGCGTTGAATTCTAAAACTGATTAACCGAAGTATCTCTTAAGTAATCCCTCAAGAGCCTTGCCGTGTCTGGCCTCGTCTCTTGCCATTTCATGAACGGTGTCATGGATAGCGTCGAGTCCGAGTTCCTTAGCTCTCTTAGCGAGATCTGTCTTGCCCTTGGTTGCGCCGTATTCAGCGTCAACTCTCATTTCAAGATTCTTCTTTGTGGAGTCGGTTACTACTTCGCCAAGAAGCTCTGCAAACTTAGCAGCATGCTCTGCTTCTTCGAAAGCAGCCTTTTCCCAATAGAGGCCGATTTCAGGATATCCTTCTCTGTGAGCAACTCTTGCCATTGCCAGATACATACCTACTTCAGAGCATTCGCCTTCGAAGTTTGATCTTAATCCTGCTACGATTTCAGGATCAACTCCCTGAGCTACTCCTACAACGTGCTCTGCAGCCCATTGTCTCTCTTCATCCATCTTGTTGAACTTATCAGCGGGAACATGGCAGATGGGGCATTCTGCAGGGGGAGTATCTCCTTCATGTACGTATCCGCATACTGTGCAAACCCATTTCATAATTTTTACCTCCGTTTTTCAAACATTATATTTATGCCAGCGACACTCACGAATTACCGGTTCGAAAGACGCGGGCATTGTTTGTTACGCTAACAATATTATTCTACCACAAAAAGCATAAAATGAAACATATATTTTGAAAGAAAGATTCATAAATATTAGGTGAAATATACGTCGCTTTATTGAAATTAAAAAAATATTTTGGTATAATCGACTTGCTATGAGAAAAAATAATATTGAATCAAAAATGAATAACAAATCACGCTTGCTCATCCTTTGTCTTATAGTCTGTATGACATGCGTTTTTTGCCTTACGGGCTGCGTGACCTATGATAACTTTAAGATCGCTTTTCTGGGTGCCAACCCTGAAGTAAAGGAATCGACCATAAGAATAGGTGTTTATGAACCGACAACCGGGGAATATAAACAGTATGGTAAGGATGAGATCGCAGGCATAGAACTGGCGCACGATATATATCCTGAAGTTCTCGGTAAGAAGGTCGAGCTAATCTATGCGGATAACCGCTCCAACATGTACGATGCTGATACTGCTCTTCAGGAACTCATGTCTCAGTCTCCAAGCGTAGTACTGGGCAGTTACGGCGAGGTTCTGTCGCTGGTAGCCGCCGACTATATGGTAGCGAACAGTACTCCTGCCATTACCATTACGGCGACAAATCCTCTGATTACGGCCAATAATGATTACTACTTTACAGCATCTTTCTCGGCAGCAAGACAGGGAGCGGCTCTGGCTGAATACGCTATCACGGCCCTTAATAAGACCACCTTCGCTACCGTTAAGGTCATAGCTGACGACTCTACCACGGCTACCGTAAAGCGCTTCAGAAACAGGATCAACAAGAAGATGGAATCCGAAGACAGTATCAGAGGAAACTTCGAGATCAGCGCAGATGCAGTGGATTATTCGACAACTATCGATCAGCTGATAAAGAATGAAGTAGACGCGCTTCTTCTGGCAGTACCTCCGGCTGTTGCTCAGAAATTTATAGACCAGTGCGTCGCTAAGGAATATTTCCCGCTTTTCCTCGGCACAAGAGACTGGGATACTGATGAGATGGCCAAGTATGTGATGTCCAATGAAAACCTGAGCGTATCCTATCCATCTGTACAGGCTGCGGAGGCAACAGATACGTATAACAGGTTTATGGAAGCGTATACAGCCAGATATGGCAGCGATACACAGCCTTCCGGAGCGATGGCGGCTGCCTTCGACGCATATCTGATAGCCATAAAGGGCATTGAAGATGCTTACCAGAATGTTCAGAACGTGAATATCGATGAACTCAAAGCCATCACGGATCCTGACCCTAAGACCAAGGCCGACATCCAGAACTATGAAACGGCCATGGAGACCGGAATCCCTACGGGTCCCCAGATAAGAGACGCCCTAAAAGAAATTAATAAGTTCGAGGGAGCAACCGGGGTTTTGAGCTACAATGGGAATAACGAAGTGACCAAAACCGTTACCATCATACACTTCTTTATGGGCGAACAGCTCGCGCCTTACAGCATAGGCTAAACTTAAATAATTTTCAAAGGAGAAATACAATGGAAGAAAACATCAAAAACGCAATTGCACAGATCAGACCTTATCTTCAGAGAGATGGGGGAGACATTCAGTTTGTTGAATATACAGACGATCACATCGTAAGAGTTCAGCTCCAGGGACATTGCGCAGGCTGCCCCGGCGCTACAATGACCATCAAAGGCGTGATTGAGAGACTCTTAAGAGAAACCTATCCTGAGATCCAGGGAGTAGAAGCTATCTAATGAAATTAGAGTTTACGCTTGCAAAGAAATTTAACGGAAATAATGTTAAAGGTTTGGAACTGAGATCGGCCTCCCTTGGAAGGGCCGTCGTATTCAATACGTCTGGCACCGGTTATGAAAAGGTGAGGGATGCATATGAGGCTTTCAAGGAGGAGTCGGAATTCTTAGGAAAGGAAGTCTCCCTCAAACTGAAGGGCATAGGCAAGTCCTATGAGATCAGCGGGGACGATACCATGGAATTCCTTACTCATCTGAATTTTGTCAACGAAAGCCACAACGATTTCGTGGATTTTTTCCACAAGAAAATCGGGGATATCGGTCAGGTCGAAGACCTTGAACTCGGCGAAAAGGCAGCCCTTGTGAAGATGAGCATAGAGGCTGAATCATCTGAGGATTTTTTTGCAGAGCTATTGCCAATCATTGAGAAATATGATATAGGTATATTTAAGAAGTAATCTGTTTCAGGGCGGGGTGGAAGTCCCCACCGGCAGTATAGTCTGCGAGCTTTAGCAGCCTCGTCTGCTAAGGTTGATCCGGTGAGATCCCGGAACCGACAGTTATAGTCTGGATGGGAGAAACACGAGTATTTTACTTGTATTTTTTGTGAGCCTTGAAATTTCTTCAAGGCCTTTTTTATGGACCCTGAAGAAAGCAGGGCAAGTACGCTGAACAGATTCCTCTCAAAAATATTTTGTGTCGGGCCTAGCACCAAAAAACTAAATCTAAAGGTCCGGCAGCAGCGATAAAGCTGCAGAAAGGAATCAAAATGAACACTCAATCAAAAAACACCAAACTGGCCAAGATGGCGATGCTGGTAGCAGTATCCATCGTACTCGTTGCTTTGATACATCTGCCTATCCTTCCCATGGTACCATTCCTGGAGTATGATCCAGCGGACATTCCCATTCTGGTCGGAACCTTTGCCTTCGGACCGGTAGCAGGACTGATTCTTACCATCGTGACAGCCGTTCTTCAGGGAGTAACGGTTTCAGCTCAGTCCGGCGCTTACGGCATCATCATGCACGTCATAGCCACGTCAGCACTGGTTCTTGTGGCAGGTTCGATCTACGCCAAGGAAAAGACCAAGAAGCGCGCTATCATTGCCCTTATTTGCGGCACTTTGGCCATGGTAGCAATTATGATACCCGCCAACCTTCTGGTAACCACTAAATTCATGGGACTTACGGTAGACGCTCTCATGCCCTTCATGCCCTGGATCGTACTTTTCAACTTCATCAAGGCAGGCGTGAACAGCATCGTTACCTTCCTGGTCTACAAGAGGATCAGTCCCTTCCTTCACAAATAACGGCGATCAATGAAAGAGATAAAGAGAATTCTTACAATTGAAAATGAAGAGGCGACCAGAGCTTTTGGAATAGAACTCGCAAAAAATGCCCAGCCAGGAGATGTCATCGCGCTCATAGGAGATCTCGGGACGGGGAAGACCGCCCTTACGAGATACATAGCAGAAGGCCTTGGCATCTCTGGAAGGATCTCAAGCCCGACGTTTACCATAGTCAAGGAATATCATTCAGGCAGGATGCCGCTTTATCACTTCGACGTTTACAGACTTGCAGGTGATAACGATATTCTTTCAGGACAGGAAATCAGAGGAGAAGCGGGCAGGAGCATCAGGGAACACGCCATAGATGAACTGTATAACATCGGGGCTGATGAGTACTTTGAAGGAAAGGGACTCACGGTCATCGAGTGGGCGGACCTCATAGAGGAAGCACTTCCCGAAAACACCAGATTCATATTTATCGAATATGGAGAGGAAGAGAATCAGAGGATATATAAATGTACATTTTAGCCATTGAAACCACGGGGCCTTTTGGCTCCGTGGCGCTGATAGACAAAAGCAACAACATACTCGGTCACAGGATGTCAAGGGATCACATGAATCATCTTAAGGATCTTGTACCCATGATCGACGGGATGCTCAAGGAGCTCGGCATCAGGAAAGAGGAAATCACGGCTATTGCCTGTGACGTCGGCCCGGGATCCTTTACGGGTATCAGGATCGGAGTGTCTTCTGCAAGAGCCCTGGCTCAGGTATTGGAGATACCCTGTATCTCCGTATCATCTCTTTCATCTGCCCTTCTTAAGGACAGCGCCATCGAGATTGCAGAAGATGATACAAAGGTCGTGACGGTCATCCATAACGCGAGAAGAAGACAGGTTTATGGCTTCATGGACGGCTTCCTTCCAGAGGGCCCATGGCTCATAGATGATATCAACAGGATAGCCAGAGATAGCTTAAAAGATAAGACTCTGTACTTCTACGGTGACGGCATAGACGCATACAAGGAGATCATCACATCGGAGCTGAATGAAAGCGGTATAGCCTTTAAATTCGCTCCTGAAGAGGACAGATATCAGGATGCCGTGGAGATCGCAAGATGCGCCTTAAAGGCCTACGAAAGAGGAGAACTCATGGAATACGAGAAACTCCTTCCTGAATATATGAGAGAGGCCGAGGCTGAGCAGAAACTAAAAGCCGGAGAGCTGCCCATCTCCAGACTGCCCAAGCAGGAGTGAGCTATGGATATCGTAGTAAGAAGAGCAGAAGAAGGCGACGTGAAGTCCATAGCAGAACTTGAAGCAATTTGCTTCTTAGGAGAAGATCCCTGGTCAAGGGAAGCCTTCCGTAACGAAATCGTGGTTAATCACGATAAGACTTTGTATCTCATAGCCCTGAAGGATGAAAGGGTCGTGGGATACATGGGAGTCTGGAAGATACTTGATGAGGGTCATATAACCAACGTTGCTGTTGATCCTGAATATCGCAGACAGCATATCGCAGAGTCTCTCATTTGTGAGATCGTCGATATGACTTTCAAAGAGGGTATAAGGAGCTGGACCCTTGAGGTGAGGGTGGATAATGAACCCGCCATAAACCTCTATGAAAAAATGGGATTCAAAAGAGAGGGCATACGCAAAAAATATTATGCCTATGATGGAACAGATGCCCTCATTATGTGGAAGGGCCACGAATCATGAAAGATAATAAATTTTTAACTCTTGGAATTGAAACATCCTGTGATGAGACTGCCATTTCGGTCGTAGCCGACGGAAGGACAGTCCTTTCCAACGTGATCTCATCACAGATAGATATTTTTAAAAATTATGGGGGCGTAGTTCCCGAGATAGCATCCCGCCACCACCTTGAGAATATCAACGGCGTTCTTAAGGCTTCTCTAATGGAAGCGGGAGTGACCATGGATGACATCGATATCGTCGGAGTCACCATGGGACCTGGCTTAATTGGCGCGCTCCTCATGGGAGTGTCCACGGCCAAGGCTATGGCCTTTGCCAAGGACAAGCCTCTTGTGGGAGTCCATCATCTGAACGGACACGTAAGCTCGAACTACATCCAGCACCCGGATCTTGAGCCGCCCTTTATGGCTCTTATCACCTCCGGGGGACATACGGAAATCGTTCAGGTGGATGACTATAACAAGATGACCGTCTTAGGAGGAACCAGAGACGACGCCGTAGGCGAGTGCTACGATAAGGTGGCAAGGGTACTCGGACTGGGATACCCGGGTGGCCCCAAAATCGACAAAATCGCAAAAGAGGGGAACCCGGAGGCCATTACTTTTAAGAGGGTCTATCTTGAAAAGGACAGCCTGGACTTCAGCTTTTCGGGACTCAAGACCGCTGTACTCAACTACCTGAACCAGGAAAAGCAGGCGGGAAGAGAGATCAACAGAGCAGACGTAGCTGCATCTTTTCAGCAGGCAGTCATGGATGTCATAGTCAAGAAGGCCATCGATGCCTGTAAGATGAGAAATGAGAAGCGTCTCGTACTGGCAGGAGGCGTAGCAGCCAACTCCAAGTTAAGAGAAATGCTCGGTCTGGAGTGCAAAAAACGCGGGATCAAACTTTATTATCCGGAGCCGATTCTTTGCACGGACAATGGGGCAATGATCGCCTGCGCGGCATATTACAAGTATATGAAAGAAGGGGCAGACGGCTTTGACATGGACGCCTACCCATATTTGGAACTGGAATAAATGATAATCTTATCCGCCAACAAGTTAACAAAGGCCTACGGTACTGACGTAGTACTGGAAGACGCATCCTTTGCGGTAAATGCCGGCGAAAAGATCGGCATAATCGGAAGAAACGGAGCGGGCAAAACAACTCTTCTTAACATACTCTCCGGTGAGTGGGAGGCTACGGAAGGGGAGTTTTTTGTGTCCAAAGATGCGAGGATAGGATATCTCAAACAGAGAGATAATTTCTTCAGGTCCGATACCCTTATTAAGTCCATAGACGACATATTCAAGGATATCCACGAAGTTGAGAAAGAACTGGAGCAAGTGACCGAAGAAATCGAAAACATGTCCAGGAAGGGTCTCACACCTTCTCACGAAATGCTGGAGGAACTGGACAACCTCCATATCAAGTATGAGGCTCTTGGCGGATATACATATAAGTCGGAAATCACCGGAGTGCTCACGTCCATGGCCTTCACCAAGGACGACTATGACAAGAAGATAAGCGAACTTTCAGGAGGAGAGAGGACCAGATTGGCTCTGGCAGCCCTTCTTCTTGAAAAGCCGGACATCCTCCTTCTGGACGAGCCGACCAACCACCTGGACATAGATACCTTAAGGTGGCTTGAGCAGTATCTGGCGGCCTACAAGGGAACGGTGCTCATCGTATCCCACGACAGGTATTTCCTGGACAAGGTGGTTAACAGGATATTTGAAGTTGAGCATCTTCATCTCTACAGCTATAACGGAAACTATTCAAGATATGCAGAACAGAAAAGGCTGAGACGTGAGTCTGAATTAAAGGCATATAACAATCAGCAGCGGGAGATCAGAAGACAGGAAGATATGATCCGCATCATGATGGAGCACAACACTGAGCATCTGGTGAAAAGGGCTCAGTCCAGAGTGAAAAGGCTTGCCATGATAGACAGGCTTGAGAAGCCGGAAGGCGAAGATGCGAAGATGAAGTTCCGCTTCAAACAGGACTTCAAGTCCGGAAACGACGTGGTAATTGCCGAGGACCTCGGCAAGACCCTCTATGACAGAGCGCCTTTCAGACACCTTTTCTCCCACGTCAATTTTGACATCAAAAGAGGAGAAAAGATATGTATTGTTGGCCCGAACGGAGTCGGTAAGACCACCCTTTTAAGAATGCTCATGGGAGAACTGAAGCCTACGGAGGGCAGGTTCAAACTGGGGACCAACGTGGCCTTCGGCTACTATGATCAGGGACAGCAGCTCCTTCATGACGACCTTAACGTTATAGAAGAATTAAGAGATTCCTATCACCTCTATAACGATACGGAACTGAGATCTATCTTAGGAAGATTTCTCTTCAGAGGTGAGGACGTATTCCTCAACGTGGGATCTCTGTCGGGAGGAGAAAAGGCGAGACTCACATTGGTAAAGCTGATGATGAGCGGAGCCAATACTCTGATCCTCGACGAACCTACCAACCATATGGATATCGAGTCCAAAGAAGTATTTGAAGAGGCTCTCGCGGAGTTTGAAGGAACGGCCATCATCGTTTCCCATGACAGGTATTTTTTGCAGAGGATACCTACGAGGATCCTGGAACTTACGCCGGATGGTATGGTAGAGTATTTGGGAAAATACGATTACTATCTTGAGAAAAAAGCCGAGGAGGAGGGTCTCAAAGAATCTGACGCTGAACTCCCTAAGAAGAATCTTAAAAAGACCTTGTCAGCTAAAGATGAGAGAGCAGACAAGAAGGCTAAAGAGGCAGAGGAGAGAAGGCGCTTAAGAGAGATTGAGCGACTGGAAAAGGATATAGAGGACAGTGAGAATCGGGTGTCCGAGATTGAAACTATGATGCAGCTGCCCGAAAACATGACGGATTTCAACAAACTCGCAGACCTGAGCAAGGAATTGTCGGAACTGAAAGAGCATATAAATGAATGCTACTCAAAATGGGAAGAATTACAGCTCGATGAGTAAGGGCTTTCTGGATTCTATTTTTTGCGCCTTTCATAAATATTTTTCTTGCATATTATATATAAGGTGGGTATAATACTTTTGTTAAATAGGCTTATAAAGCTAAACTATAGGAGGATATTATGGTTTTTGACAAAATAAAAGAAATTATCATGGATCAGCTTCAGGTTGAAGAATCTGAAATCACTATGGATACTAATCTGATGAAGGACTTAAGCGCAGATTCACTTGACGCAGTAGAAATCATCATGGCTATCGAGGATGAGTATGGCATAGAGATCCCTGATGAAGATGCTGAAAACATTCAGACTGTTCAGGATCTTGTAAAATTTGTTGAAGAGAATAAATAACAACGGTAGGGTGACATGAAACAATCGAAAGACATCTCCAAGGCTGTAATTAAAAGGCTTCCTAGGTATAGACGTTACCTTGGAGAACTGAAGAAAAAGGGAGTCGAGAAAATATCATCTAAGGACCTTTCAGAATTGATAGGATATACAGCTTCCCAGATTCGCCAGGACTTAAACAATTTCGGTGGTTTTGGACAGCAAGGTTATGGCTATAGCGTATCAAATCTCTACAATGAGATCGGAAACATTCTGGGCCTTAACAAGGTGTATGAAATCGTAGTAGTCGGTTACGGAAGACTGGGCGAGGCGATGGCCAGCTATATCGACAAGAATGAGAAGCAGTTCCATATTGCGGGCATTTTTGACGTAAGCAATAAGGTCAAAAACGTTAAATTCAAGGATGCATATGTTTCCACATGCGAAGATTTGAAGGAGTTCGTTAAGAAGAACAAGATTGAAATCGCTGTGATTACCGTTCCAAGAGAAAAGGGACAGATAGTAGCAGATACACTTGTGGACGCCGGAATAAAAGGAATCTGGAATTTCTCTTCTGTCGACCTGGAACTCCCCGAAAGGATTTCGGTTGAGAACGTTCATATGTCAGACAGTTTACACGCGTTAGCTTATTATATGAATGATAAATAAAAACAACCGGCCATTGAGCCGGTTGTTTTTTGAGTAATCATTCAAGAAAAAATTCTCTGATTATGCTTCTACGGGTGCGTCTACAGGGCAAGCTCCAGCGCAAGCTCCGCAATCGATGCAGCTATCTGCGTCGATTACATAGATTCCGTCGCCTTCAGAAATTGCCTCTACAGGGCACTCAGCTGCACAAGCACCGCAAGCGATGCATTCATCAGTAATCTTATATGCCATATTTTGCCTCCTAAATAATTATAAGATATCTTATAGACGTATTATAGCAAATAGAAATTAAATAGTAAAGAGGGATTTTATTCTGCTATGGAAATATACACTTTGACCGGTTCATCGGGTACGGGCAAGAGCTACCGCGCCATGGACATTTGCAAAGAACACAATATCGACGCCGTCATAGACGACGGGCTTTTCATATATAAGGGGACGATCATTGCGGGTGAATCCGCAAAAAAATCCGGGACCAAGATCGGCGCCATCAAGGAAGCTATCTTTAATGACGAGCAAAAGGCGAAGAAGGTAGCCCGCGCCATCAGGCATAAAAATCCCAGGTCAATCCTGATTCTTGGAACCTCCGACGCCATGGCTGACCTGATCATCGAGAGGCTGGAACTCAACATGTCCAAGAAGGGTCACCGCAAGGTATCGAAGCCGGTGAAAAGAATATATATAGAAGACATCACCACGGAAGCCGAGCGTACGGAGGCCAGAAAGCAAAGAAAGAACATGGGAAAACACGTAATTCCTGCTCCGGCCATGCAGCTCAAAAGATCTTTTGCGGGATACTTTCTGGATACCCTGGGACTCTTTAAGGGAAGGGCGCAGGCCACTAACGAGAGAACCGTAGTGAGACCGAGTTACAGCTATATCGGTGACTATGTCCTGTCGGATAAAGTCATAAACGATATCTGTGAGATAACGGCGAGAAAGAAAAAAATAATAAGCGATGTGATCATGGTCACTCAGGAACCGTCTCCGGAGAACTACGTGATTAATATTGCGGTAAAGATTAGACCGAACTGCAGTCTCTGGGACGACGTGCTGGATTACCAGAAGGCTGTAAACGATATGGTCGAGGAGATGACGGCCTTCAACGTATCTGAAGTAAACGTTGAAGTCAGAGGTATAGATTATGGCAGAAATTCATATATTTGAAAATATAACTGATCTGGATCTTAAGCAGACCTTTGAATGTGGTCAGTGCTTCAGGTGGAACATGGAAGAGGACGGAAGTTACACCGGAATCGCATCGGCCTACCCAGCCAATATGAGGCTGGCGGAGGGCAGGCTGGTAATAGAAGGCTTCGGAAGCCGCGAGTTCTGGGAGGACTATCTGGATCTTAAAAGTGACTATTCCGAAATGAAGAAGTGTTTATGTCAGGGTGAAACTGAGGTACTGCCTGAAGCGGTAGCCTCGGGATCAGGCATAAGGATCTTAAGACAGGACCTTTGGGAGACGGTGGTGGACTTCATCATCTCCCAGAATAATAACATCCCGAGAATCAAGGGCTGCATCGAGAAACTGGCCGAGACCCAGGGTGAATATGTGGGTGAGTTTCGCGGCAGGAAATGGTATCAGATACCGACTCCCGAACGCCTGGCAAGTCTTGAAGTGAGCGACCTTGCTCCTGTGAGACTCGGATACAGGGATAAGTATTTGATAGAGACGGCGAGACAATGGCTAAAGATGGATGAAGGCGAGAGATCGAACGTAGGCTGCTTCACAGGGGTCGGACCTAAGGTTGAATCCTGCATAAGACTTTTCGGATTGCACGATCTTGGATCCTTTCCCATTGACGTGTGGGTGAAGCGTCTGATGCACAGGTTTTACGGTTTCGACGAGAACGATAAAGCCGGCATGGATTCTTTTGCGCATGACCATTTCGGTGAATATGCAGGACTTGCTCAGCAGTATCTTTTTTACTATATAAGATGCATGGATATGAAATAGTTTTTTCACTAAAAAAACACATGGATATATATTGACAACAGGGGTAGTTTGGGTATAATAGAATATGTTAGCACTCAGAAATATAGAGTGCTAAACCTATGAATGTAAATAATGAAAGCAGGGCTTTCAATGATCTATAAGGAGGAATTAAAATGATCAGACCATTAGGTGCAAGAGTTGTCATCAAGAAGATCGAAGCAGAAGAAAAGACTCAGGGAGGTATCATCCTTCCTTCCCAGTCCAAGGAAGATCCTCAGTATGCTGAGGTAGTAGCAGTTGGACCCGGAACCGATGACGAACCCATGGAAGTCAAAGTAGGCGACAAGGTAGTCTTCTCAAAGTACGGCGGTACTGACATAAAGCACGAAGGTGAAGAATATACAATTATGAGACAGAGCGACATCCTCGCTGTTATAGAATAAGTTATCGGAGGGATAAAAATGGCAAAAAACATTATTTACGGAGAAGAAGAACGCAGACTTTTACAGGCCGGCGTAGATAAATTAGCAGATGCAGTCAAGATCACCCTTGGACCTAAGGGCAGAAACGTGCTCATTGCAAAGCAGTTCGGAACACCGCTTGTTACCAACGACGGAGTTACCATCGCTAAGGAAATCGAGCTCGAAGACCCTACAGAGAATATGGGCGCACAGGTGGTTAAGGAAGTTGCTTCCAAGACCAACGATGTAGCAGGTGACGGTACCACCACCGCTACGCTTCTCGCGCAGATCATCGTAAGAGAAGGCTTCAAGAACGTAGCTGCAGGCGCTAATCCCATGGAACTCAAGAAGGGTGTAAAGGGAGCCGTAGAAGTAGCTGTAGATGAGATCGCTAAGATCGCCAAGACCGTAGAGTCCAAGGAAGCTATCGCTCAGGTAGGTGGAATCTCCGCAGGCGACAATGAAATCGGACAGCTCATCGCAGACGCTATGGAAAAGGTCGGAAAAGACGGCGTTATCACCGTAGAAGAATCCAAGTCCCTTGGAACTACCCTCGACATCGTTGAAGGTATGCAGTTCGACAGAGGATACTTAAGCGCATACATGGTTTCCGACACAGAAAAGATGGAAGCAGTTCTTGAAAACGCATACATCCTCATCACCGATAAGAAGATTTCCAACATCCAGGACATCGTTAAACTCCTTGAGCAGGTTATGCAGCAGGGAAGAAAACTCCTTATCATCGCTGAGGACGTTGAAGGCGAAGCTCTGGCAACCCTCGTAGTTAACAAGTTAAGAGGCGTAATCGACGTAGTTGCAGTTAAGGCACCCGGATACGGCGAGAGAAGAAAAGCAATGCTCGAAGATATCGCAGTACTCACAGGCGGCACATATCTCAGCTCAGACCTTGGATATGAACTCAAGGAAGCTACAGTAGATATGCTTGGTCAGGCAGCTACCGTTAAGGTAGACAAGGATACCACGACCATCGTAAGCGGCATGGGCGACAAGGAAGAGATCGCAAACCGCGTTGCAGCTCTTAAGAGCCAGGCTGAAGCTACAGAGTCCGAGTTTGACCACGAGAAACTCATGGAAAGACTTGCTAAACTCTCCGGCGGCGTAGCAGTCATCAAGGTTGGCGCAGCTACAGAGACAGAACTCAAGGAGAGAAAGCTGAGAATCGAGGACGCTCTCAACGCTACAAAGGCAGCTGTTGAAGAGGGTATCGTCCCCGGAGGCGGAGTAGCTCTTGTGAATATCATTCCTAAGGTTTCTGAATACGTTCAGACCTTAACAGGAGACGTTAAGACAGGCGCAGCTATCATCGAGAGAGCTCTTGAAGAGCCCGT
>JAEEGL017194812.1_pt1 | contig 13333 bp, 17 predicted proteins | sample 9134231 | NCBI WGS metagenome assembly JAEEGL01 (sample SAMN16246548, study PRJNA631951) | gut metagenome | biome: gut microbiome; feature: rumen; material: fiber-attached | host: Bos | place: Iran: Karaj | collected 2018-10 | reverse complement strand
TAACAGGCAAGCTTATGAAACAATATCCGCAAAAAAGCGGCTATGTTTGTGTCATCCTCAATCGTGGCCACGGCAATACATGGGTGCCAATCCATAGACTCGTAGCGGTTGCTTTTCTCGGAATCGAGGGATATATTAAAGGTTTATATGTGGACCATATCAACACCAACAGAGCCGACAATAGAGCCGAAAACTTACGTTGGGTGACACCTAAAGAAAATTCAAACAATCCAATCACTTTACAGAATAGGAGAAATAAACATGATTAATTTGTTGTACGTTGATTTATTTTGTGGGGCTGGTGGTACCAGTACCGGCGTTGAAAGAGCCATCATTGATGGTGAGAAGTGCGCCACAGTGATAGCTTGTGTTAATCACGATCCAAACGCTATTGCAAGCCATGCGGCTAATCACCCTAATGCTTTGCATTTCACAGAAGATATACGAACCCTCAACCTCTCCCCTCTTGTCGCCCATATCAAGAAAATGAAAACTATGTACCCTGAAGCGGAATTGGTGCTGTGGGCATCGCTGGAGTGTACCAATTTCAGCAAGGCCAAAGGTGGCAAGCCCCGTGATCCTGATTCAAGAACTTTGGCAGAACATCTATACAGATATGTTGAAGCCATCAATCCTGGTTTCATTCAAATTGAAAATGTCGAGGAATTTATGTCATGGGGAGATCTGAATAAGAATGGAAAGCCCGTAAGTAAAGACCAAGGCCGCTGCTTCATCCGATGGATGAATACTATATGCCAGCAATACGGCTATACCTTTGACTACCGTATTCTTAATTCGGCCAATTATGGAGCATATACGAGTCGTAAGCGGCTTTTCATCCAATTTGCAAAGATAGGACTGCCTATTGCCTGGCCAACGCAGACACACGCCAAAAACGGCAATGGTGGCGATTTGTTCCATGTCTATAAGAAATGGAAAGCGGTTAAGGATGTCCTTGAACTGGATGACGAAGGGGCAAGTATCTTCACAAGGGAAAAGCCCCTTTGTGAGAAAACCCTTGAAAGAATTTATTGCGGTTTAATCAAGTTTGTAGCCGGTGGCAAGGAAAACTTCATCGTCAAATGGAACTCCATCAGCCAAAAAGGTAACTTTTCCTACACCGTTTCTGACATCGACGCTCCTTCCCCTACCGTTACAGGTCAGAACAGATTGCGAGTTGCGACCTTCCAATTCCTTTCCAAGGCATTTTCTGGTGATCCCTATAGCAAGAACAAAAGCATCGAGGAACCAGCCGACACGGTGACTGCTATAGACCATCACACATTTATCACCGCCTACTATGGCACCATCAACAACCATTCCATTGACTTACCCGCCCCTGTAGTCCCTACAGTGGATAGGTTTGGCCTGGTCAATTACAACTTCCTCGATATGCAATATGGCAAAGGCTCTCCATCTTCCACCAACTTGCCATCCCCTACCCTATTAAACAACCCTAAACAAAAACTGGTTTCTGTCAATCAGTTTTTGATGAATCCACAATACAACAATACAGGCAGTAGCATTGATAATCCCTGCTTTACACTTATCGCCAGAATGGATAAATGCCCACCCTACCTGATTACTACTGAAACTGGTTCTGTAGGTATCGCCATCTTCGATACGGATAGCCCTATGACCATCAAAATCAAAGAATTTATGGCCATGTATAATATCTTGGATATTAAAATGCGAATGCTTCATATCTCCGAACTCAAACGCATTCAAGGCTTCCCCGATTCCTACATCCTGATTGGCACGTCAGCGGAACAAAAGAAGTTTTTAGGGAATGCCGTTGAAGTAAACATGAGCCGTGTCCTGTGTGAGGCCTTATCGGCTGAACTCCAATATAGATATCAATTGGCCATTTAGGGTGCAAATGCTCCCTATCTGTCACCAACTACAATCCACACTACAAAACCGACCACAGCAAGGACAACCAACACTATCCCCATTGCTTCATAGAAGCATGGGGGTAGCCACCGAAGCCTGGGATGGAGATTCTGCCCCCACTCTACTTCTTCCCAACTCTTATGTAACTTCATGGATGATTCTTTTTGACCTGCAAAAGTAGTTTTTTCTCTCAAACAAGATGGGCGACCTTACGGCCGCCCACTTCTTTTGCCTCAAAATGATTTCGACAAAAGAACCCTTTTCTCTTACTTTATTGGCTGTTTCGTTAAACGACCGATTTATTGTACATTGATTTTTTGACCAAGCATTGTTTCCAATTCTGCATTATTTTCTATTACCCAATTTCGACAAATCATTGAGACCAAACCTGCGGCCGGAACCATTTTCTTTGCCTTCAACATGGCAAAGATAGAATAAAGTTCCGAATCAACCATAATTGGCCGCCTTTCGATGTTTTGTCCTCTTTTTTGTTTCGCTTCGAGTAACATATTTTCTAATTCTGTCCCTCTGATAAGGGGTTGTTCTTTCTTTATTACCTGAATTTCAGGCGTTTTTTCTTGGTTTAAACCCTCATTAGTTACCTCTGTTTCAGTAGTTTCATTGGATTTTCCTCTCAATAACTTACTGACTTGTGAGATAGATTTTGGGGTACCAGCTTCATCTGTTTTAGGCTTTAGATTTGGCATTGCAAATATACAGTTTTTAAGTTATACAAAAGATAAAATATCAAAAAAATGAATAATTTTTTTTATTTTATTGAATATTAGCGTTTTGGATTATACAATCATACGCTTTTGATACGACTTCAATGGCCCTTTTCTCAATGTCAATGGTATAAAGCCTCTGCATGATGACCCTCGAAGGGATTTCATCGGTGACTGTACCATATGACTTCAAGATTTCTTGTACTTGTTCTTTTGTCTCATATTTGACCGAACTTTCAATATTATTAGGTAGGAAAAACACTTTTGCCTTAACCTTATAATATTCCATTATCTTGATGAATAGTGCCGTTGAATCCATAGTGAGCCTGTCGTAACGGAAAGGCACAACAACCACATCCGCATTTTGAAGGATGGTAACTAAAGCTTCATCGTCAATCCTACCAGGTAGGTCAATGAGTAAATGGCCGTCATCGATAGCCTTAAAGTCAGCGATTGTTTTAGCCACGTCTTTCATGTCGGCATCTACCACTTCGTAAAGAGGTTGGTTGTCGAAGTTCTCAATATCCTGCTGTCTGCGGTCAACGATGGACTTCTGAAAGTCAACATCAAGCACCACACAGCTTTTGCCCAGATAGGCGAGGTAGTTTGCAAACTGGATGCAATTCGTGGTTTTACCACAGCCACCTTTTTGATTTCCAAATACGATTATCATGTTGTATAGTTTTTGAAATTACCTTTATCTATGATTCCTATATATATAATTACATACTCTCTTGCTTCTTCTTTCTCTTTCTCTTGGCATCATTACCTCCACCTCCCCCACCAGACATCATTGCGCCAAATACGGCGGCCATAACAACCTTTCCAACCTCCATCACAACGCTATTGTCCTGTTGTGAACTTACCACACTTGTAGTATAGCCAACACTGGATGCATTCAGCCTTTGATTCAAGCTGCTATCATTTACACCATAGATTTCTTGCGTATCGAAATCCACAACGAAATACATATCGTTGTTTTTGAACACTTTTATCTGGTCTGAAACATCATCATCAATCTTACCTGTGCTTGCGTATGCTTTGGCAAGATCCTTATAGAAATCTTCAATATCTTTATCTCTGTTTGGATCAATAGTCAGGTGTTCAACCTTGACTTGGAATAAGCTGCTTATAAATCGAGCCTCTTGCATATTCGTGACATGGAACTTCCTTGCCTCTTTAAGCATGGTATTATACTTCAGTCTATTGAAGTCATACCCCATCTTGAATAATTGCTCTTCACCGGCTTTTACATTGCCTTCTGCGTCAAGAGTAAATCCGTATTTGTCAAGTATCGCTTTCAATTCATACAAAGTATAGTTGGGGTTATTCTGAATATTATCTTGACTGATAAAGTCACGGATAATTTCCTTGGCGGTTTTTGTCTGGTTCTCCTTCTCGCTTGGTTCCAGCAACTCTTTCAGATTCATCAACTCGCTTCCCTTATAGACAGTCTTGTTTTTGTGGTCTATCACAGTATAACCATAGGGTTTATCATAGCCTTCTTTGGTATGAAACACCATTTCGACCCCAAACTTGCTTTTCATTATTTCGGCAACATGCTTGTAATCTCCCCCACCCTTATATTTATGCAGCAACGCTATAAGCTGCTTCTTTGAAGCGGCCTTTCTATCAATAGCCTTGTTCTGCAAAATCATTTCGTTGACCTTATTGACCGAAACAGTCTTTTGGGTCTCACCGCCTTTAATCAGATTGATTTGGCCATTCTTTTCAGTCACCGTCCATCCAGCGCGTTCAAACAATAATCTAAACTGGGCCATAGTTGTGAAGTTATAAGCTGCCAGTTTCTTAAAGTCACGTTCTGCCTGTTGTGAATAGTCAAGGCCGAGGATTTCATTCAATGCTTTCTGTGACCTTACTCGTTCAAAGCTATCCGAAATCTTCTTGCCTTCTCTATCTATCCTGACGGAAACAATATGAACATGATTATTCTTTGTGTCTGAATGACCGTAAATGATATAAGGTTGTTTTCCATACCCCATTTTCTGCAACCATTCTTCACCGACTTTTACTAACTCGTCGAAGCTCTGTTCTTTCCCTTTCGTTGAAATAGTGGCATGGAATTGAGGATTCTTTACATTTTTATTTGTCATCGCCATAGCTTTGAAATATTCCTTGATAGCAGCTTTCGACGGATCGTTTTCAAGGCCGTTGAAGTTCTTTGCTACGAGCAATTCACTTTGGCCTCTCTCGTCTTTCTTCTCGTTGTATTCAACGGCGTTGAAAGTCTTTGACGATGACAATATCTTTGCAATCATGACGATATTCTTAATTCGCTGCAAAGATAAAACAAAATATTCAAATATTGTATATAAAAGTAGAAAAATATTTTCTTATTTTGAATATTTATCAAAATAGACAAATATACAATCTTACAAAGTTACTTTTATAATTTGCAAAAACTAACAAATTACTTTATACATTTGTATATTTATAGAAATATATAAATATATATAATTATCTTATTATCTTCTTTTGAAGCGAAATAATTTGTCTTTCACATTCTACCAGTTCACCTAAATACACATCCATCTGTTTTACCACATCTTCAGACAGTACACCACCCTTGATACAGATATTTGCATAATGGGCTAACTGATTGACATTGTTACCTATCTTTTGCATTTCATAAATCTGTGTCGTGTAGCCTTTAAGGAACTCTACTGCGTTGATGGTGGCCACTTCCCCACCAAACAGCTTTGCACGGATGTAAGCGGAAACAGTACGACCAGATTTAGCTGCCATCTCTTTCAGTCGCTTCTTTTCATCGGCGGTCATCCTGAAATTATACTGTGTAAGTTTATCGTCGTCCATTTTTTCTGATGTTTAAAAATCCGAGTTGCGAGGATTTTTACCTCCCAAAACTTTCAGGGTTTTGGGCAAGATTGTTTTTGTTTGTATATACAAAAACACATCTTGCAATTCAAACCCCCGCAGCAAAAATACGACTTTTTTCCCAACCATCAAGAGGGGGTTGAATAAAAATCTGATTCTTCCCAAAATCATCTAATAAAACTGAAAAATATAGAAATATAACAATATATAAAAGTATATTCTAATAATATAAAAACATATATTTCTATATTTATACAAATAAACAAAATACTATTTAAACAAATATATAAATATATAATTATTTATATATACAAATATATATTTTTTATTTTATACAAATATATAATATAATATTTATACATTAATACAAATATATAAAATAATAATGAATAAAAATACAAATATAAAAACTTATAAATATATAAACTTATAAATTACAAATATACACGGAAATTCAGGCGTAACAACAGGGAAAAAGATTTGGAAGTTTGTGGCGGTGTGCCTATCTTTGTCGCCAAAATTGTTAAAGGTAATGGCGTTATTTTTAGTTCTTATCTGTTTTATCGCTTTTTTCGCCTTTTTTTCTTCACCATCAGTGAATGCAGAAAAAAAGGGGTTAATAGGTGAAGTAGATGCCGCTTCGTATCTTTACGAGTTGCCGTCTGAATATGTAGTTTATTCAGACATCATGCTACCGACTAACTACGGAACTACCCAGATTGACCATCTCGTCGTATCGCCGTATGGCGTATTTGTGATAGAGGTAAAAAACATGCAAGGCATCATCAGTGGGCATGAGAACTCGGAAAAATGGAATCAAAACATCTATGGCCATAGGTATGACATGATAAATCCAGTCAAGCAGAATATGGCTCATATTATAGCATTGAAATCGGTTTTTAAGAGCTTAATGAAAATGCCTATATTCTCGATAGTAGCTTTTGGAGAAGAAGCAAGTTTGAATGTGACCGTGGAAAATTCGGTTATTATTTACATTGACGAACTTACGGAGGTCATCAAACAGTATGAAGTGGTGTATCTGGATAGGGAAGAGGTGGCCAAATACTGTGCTGCCATCGAAGCTGCCAACATTCAGGATGAAGATGTTCGCAAGGCTCATGTTGAAAATGTTTGGAATTATGTTGGTGATCGAGAAATGATGATTGCCAACGGTCGCTGTCCGCAATGTGGCGGAGAATTGGTATTGCGTGAAGGCAAGTATGGTCAGTTTTTTGGATGTTCAAACTATCCTCATTGTAGATTCACCCATTCGTTCTAAAGCCACGGCTACATTGAAAAGTTCCCTATTTGTCCCCGCCGATTTAAGTACAAAATAATTTTTATTATGTTAAATCAAGGGAAAAAACCAGACAAAAGTGACACTTTGGGAGCATTTGTGCCTTTGAAGTGACACATAGGGAGCATGATTTTCTCCCTAATTGTCACCTGTTCAATCGATGGCCAGGCGGCCAGCAATTGGCTATCTTTTCCCTAAAGTTAATGGTGGGGGTAAGAATAAAAGACCTTTTTAATGGTGGGAAATAAAAATAAAAGACCGCTTTGAAAGGTTGAAAGTCAATTAATTAATAGTAGTAGATAGTAGTAGGGGCAAAAAATGACCTATTTTTGAACTGAATATCAATAAGTTACAAAACACCATTGGGGACAGATAGGGAGCATTTTGGTGACAGATAGGGAGCATTTTGGCGACACTTTGGGAGGTTTTTGGGGACAGATAGGGAGCATTTAAGCCTTCGCGGGGACAGATAGGGAGCATTTTGCAAAATCCGTGAAGGCTGGTGACACTTTGGGAGCATTTTGGTGACACTTTGGGAGCATTTTGGGGACACTTTGGGAGCATTTTGGGGACAGATAAGGAGCATTTGACCCCATCGGGGACAGATAGGGAGCTTTTTTTTGAAACGATTCCGCAAATTTTGTTTGTGTATAACAAACTGGAAACAAAGGTGTTGGAACGATTTGGGGACAGATAGGGAGCATTTTTTTGGCCAAAAAAACAAAAATTCATCGGTTCAACGGATAGGGACAGATAGGGAGCATTTTGGGGACAGATAGGGAGCATTTTTCGGCAAACAAAAAATGGGTGCGATTGGAAACCACAACCACACCCATTTTGAATTTGACGGAATTTCATTGTGCAGAACTTGGATCAAGATATTCAATCATTGATTTTATAAGGTACTCCTTTTTATGGGGGATTCTGTCAGCGTTTTCTTGCAGGTACACAAACAAATCCATAAGTTTATTTGTCGCTTTCTCGATATTGTAAAGCGTAAGCAAGGGTTTAATGTCCTTGGAAAATACATTATCCTCAATTTGGAAATGCGTAAACATAAGGTTACGCATATTCTCAACATGAGCATTAAAAAACTGTTCTTCTTCTACGGTCATAACATTCCTGAATATCTTGAAGTCAATTCTACGAGGTTGTTTTTCCCCATCGTCAAATACAGGAGTGTATTCAAACCAGCAGTTTGCGTTTTGTTCAAGTGCTTCTTGCGTTGGTTTGAGAACCCTTCTATTAAAGTCTTTGAATAGTTTGTACTTATCGCCGATACAAAGCCACTGGCGTAAATCTTCCATTTTCATAGACCATCCACCCTTGGCCAGCCATGAGCAGCACATGTAGTAGAATTTGATGTTGTAGGGGCTGTCAAGCGCAAATACGACCTCTTTCAAGAACTTGGTAAATCCACCTTGCACATTGAGAAACTTTTCCGCTATTTCCTTGTCGATGTTGAACACAACACTTTTTTGGTACTTCTCTGGAATGGTGACATCCATAAGATGGGTGTACTTGGTTGCGTTCTTACCGGCATAAGGACTATCCACCTTGAATTGCACGGAAATCTTTGAAAAGGTTTCCAGTGCTGTCCTCAACTCTGCATAGTGGTTGGACTTGACACCAAAGTTTTTCATCGGCACTGCAATGGTAATTTTTCCGAACCTATCTATATCGTTCTGGAAAAGGTCAAGCTGTGTAGTGGACTGATGATTGATGTTGCCGTTGATAGCCTCTTGCATAGCTTCCATCACAATCACGAGTATGCGCATTTGGATGACATTGTAATCCGCCATCATGTTAGTGATGTTGTTGCTTTGCTTGATCCAGGTCTTGACCGAATCTTCGTCCAACACCAGGCTTGCAGGTTGTTTCTTGCGAACAACTACGCTTTTGCTTACAGGTTTATTCATAGCCATAATATTCTGCGTCATACTGCCACTTATTGGACTTTGGCGTACCAAACACGACAGCAAACATAAATACAAGCACCACATGGATAACCTTCAGGATAACCTTTACAATCTCCCACGCAATCTTGAATAACACCTTCAGGATATTAGTTACCGTATTCATTTTATGTAGTATTTATAGGTTTATATAGTATATTCAAGCAGTTTTCTTTGAACCATACTGCATCAGGCTTAAACAGGATGAAGGCCAGAGAACCGATAGGAGCGTCAGGATCGGTAGGGTAGTTCCGTTCGTAAGGTCGTTCCGTCCTCCTGATGGCCACTCGTACACTGCCTGCCGTTACATCATTCAATTCAGAGAGGAAAGCGCAGATGCTATCCAGTTCTGACCGAGATACGACATACTTCATCATCAGCACTCTTTCCTTGCGGCCATTCCGCTTCATCATATTATTTATTTCATAGAGCAACATAATTCATTGAATTATATGCAAATATCATACCGTTTCGTTCAATTCCAATCATCAACGCACAAATCTTCCAACACTTTATCGAGCCTCAATAGTTGTGAATCCGTCAAACCCCTGATACACCTGATTGCCAGTTTCTGCGCCACCAATCGACGATAATCTACTGTTCGTTCCCTGTCGCTTTTTTCAGTTCCAAACGCTGCACACAGTTCTTTGAAGGCTTTGGTAAACTCTTCCTCGTTATCACCATCAGTGATGTACCTTATTGCGACTGGTGCAGTTTTCTCCAGCATAGGCTTGGGCGATGAGGCATATTGCCTCAACTTCGCTTCAATAAGACTTTCCTTTGACACTTTATCCTTTTTCGTGGTCTTATTGATATAGTTAATGGTATCATCAGACAACCTAAAACACATCTTCTTCCGCTCGTGGCGATCCCATCCAGCCGTTGAATACTCGTTCTTGTCCTTTTGTGCCAGAATTTCTTCGAGAAATACAGACACATTCTTACCGGATTGCTTTGCATAGCCCTTGATTTCTTCAATAAGATCTACGCCAAGGGCAACGACAACCCTGATTTTATCTTCCCTTTTTCGTCCTCTTGTTTCCATTGTTCAATAACTTTACGCTGCAAATATACGAATAAATTTTGAATTGGCAATACAAAAAATAAAAAAAATTACATTATCATTACTGCCGCTTTGCGCCCCCATACCATTCTTTCCCCTGATGTATGCTTAAAAAAAGAATGATTTTGTTGCGATTATATGAGAATTTTCCTTATCTTTGCAACAAATCTGAAAAGCTTGTGTTTATGCCATGATTGGTGTAAGGCCGTCAACATGTTTGGCTTTTCCGACAATGGCGTATGCAAGGACAACACCGCGCTTTGTCAGGTCTAAAGCTGCCGCTGCTGTTGTTCCTGTTGAAATGCAGTTGTCGATGATCATAATGTTTCCATCAGGAAGTTCCTCGGTGAGGTACAGGCCAAGATAACCCTTTTCCACATGGCCACCGTTTTTCTTGATGTCGTAGAAAGTTTCCCTTGTGTTGCCGCGCATGATGTCAAAGACTTTCGCCCCGGACAGTTCCGCGATTTGTTCTGCAAGATTTTTCGTGTATGTGGCCACGCCAGTATGACCAGGCATCGGGATTAAGATTGTATCTGGAGAAACGAACCTTGCCATTTCGGAAGCTGCTCTTGCAATGCTTTTGGGGTTTCCGTTTTTCATGCCGTGGGCGATGCTGTTTCTCCCATGACTGTAATACTCACCGGTGGTAATGTAATTGTAATTCATAATGCAAAGGATTTGAGGGTTAAACAAATTTTTTGCCCTCTCAAAGGGTTAAGCCTGATTAAGTGCAAGAACCTTTCAAAAAAATACGCTCGATAGAGGAAGATTTTTTTGGAAGCACCCGTAGGGCCTGGTCTTGCTTCGTATCAGGATTAGACCCTTATCTTTGCAAAGAAATTTGAGTAAACAAGTAGGGTAGGGGGTTTTTCGGTTTTCTGGTGTCCTGATGTATCTTTTGGAAGTGAAGGAAACCCGAATTTGTTTCCGTTGGATGTTGTCGGTCGGTGTCCTTCACCGACCGACCGCCGGCAGAACCGACACGAAAAAGGACGGCGACCACTGAGGCCGCCATCCCGACAAACAGTTACTCAACTATGAAATATTGTTCAACTGGCCAACGCCAAAGATTGTTGGCCTTCATCCTTCGTGGTTCTGCTATACCTTTTCTCTCTCTTGGTGGTGTTGCTCATGGTTGGCAAGCTCCATCCGCGAACCTTGGCAACGGTTTGGTTAAACTTGTACCAAACATCCTCATCGAGAAACTCAAGGTGCATCGTGCCTTTCTTGAAGCACTTGATTCTGAAAAACCCCCAATCGTACCATTGGCCGAAAGCCATATATCTTTGAATTTCGTAAAAGTCAAGGCCGACCATAAATTGGTTGTAATCGTAGCCCATCATATTACAAAGTGCTTTGGTGATGTCGTACAGGCTGGATTTCTCCGTGATGTCTACCCCGCCACTGTATTTCACGCTGCACATGTAAGGGACGATAAATTTCTTGTTGACCATGTAATTGCTGTTGGTTTTCCATTTCTCGCCCGCCGTGGAGTTCTCGGACGAGAAACTGCATATCTTGTCGAAAGCATCACAAATCGCCTGCTTGTAGAAGTTATCTTTATTCATAATGATAACATCCACCATCTTGTAGATGTTCTTCATGGTGAAGGGGATGTTTTGTTGCAGTTCCACAAAACTATTGATGTTGGCCATGACCTTAGAGGTGATGAACTTCTCCAGCCTGAACCTGCGGAAAATCCACTTCCATGCGTCTTTTTGGATTTCCTTCTTGAAGCGTTCTCGTGTGATGTTCTCGGAGTTCCTACCCTTTGCGCCAAACTGGATGCTCATGGCACCAATGCCATTCAGCAAGCCGTTGATGGTGTTGGATGCTGCCATCACCGAATCAAACTGCCTTACTGCCTCGACATACCTGTTGACGCAATCGCGGACGAAGTTGTAAGGCATAAGGCCATAGGCAGCATATTCTGGATCATCCGCTTCATCAGTGAAATAGTCCTCAAACTCGATTTCGTCAGACTTTGGCTTATAAAGTCTTATCACACTGACACAAACATCTGTTTGCCTCTCGTTTGAATCTGCAAACACTCTGCCCAAAAACTCACTTCCACCAAAATTTTCAGTCAATTCTATGATTTGCTTTTTTTCGTTGTCATCACGATAGCCAACTTCCAAAATATTGCTATTGGTCAAGGATATGATTTCACATCCACCGGGCGCGATTTCCCATGCGTGAAGTAGGTGCTTGCGGATGGTGGAGAATGGTGGATTCATCACGACCATATCGACATGGGAAATTTCCTCTGCTGTCAGTTCGAGGAAATCAGCCCCTACCAGTCGGCTCTTTCCGTCAAGAATCGCCCGAAACTTCTCGTTGATTTCGCAGGTCAGGACTTCCTTTGCTCCCATCTTGTTCAGATAGTCCACGATGTTACCAGTTCCGGCAGAAGGTTCAAGGATAATCTTGTCCTTGACATCCGACACTTTGAGCATTTCCTGAATCACTTTTTCAGGAGTCGGGTAAAAATCCCGATTGAATATGTTTTGATAATTAGTCATTGCTTTATGATTTATTATTCTTCACCTTCAAATTTAATATCTTGGCTTACCTTATATAAGACATGGCGACTGGTGTAGTAGTAGAAATTCTTGTCGCTCTTGTCTGTTGAATAACGAAACATGTAGGAGAGGTGGCTGTATTCCTCATTATCGAATTTCTTACGAAAATTAGAGTAGGCTTTTTGTAAGGCTTTCCCTTCCTTTGTTTTTTTCGCGTACACTTCCATCCATCTATTAGCATCCTTAATGCAATCGAGACCTTCAAATTCATTGTTGGTTTTTTCAAAGGCTGCTTTCTTTTCTTCAATCTTTGCAATCAATGAAATGATTTCGCTGTATTCTTGAATATTCATCTTTAATCCCTTTCATTATTTGGTAGTGTTTTTACCCGATTCAAAGTGTTGATAAATCACCTTCCACTACGACATGATTATATTCTTTTGGCAACTTTTGTTTGCGCATACCAGTATAATCCACAATGACTGGGATTTCATCTGGTCTGTGCATTTTACCACGATAATAGTCTTTCATAAGCATATCAAGTAAAGTTTCAGCTTGGCGGTAAGTTTGATACCACGAAACAGGATGACGGTAACGATTACCTTGAAAATCAGTGCAAGTAAGCATAACAACAAATTGACCATACCAAGGATGTTCTAATGGCTCATAATTTATTCGTTTCATAATCTATTAGTTTTTAAGGTTATTCTTGATCCATTGTTTAGCTTCACGATAGCCCGCTTCGTTGCGTCCTTCACAAGTGTAAACAGTTAGGAAACCATTTCCACATTTCTTCTGTATTGACCAAACACTATTAAGGTCAAAAAGAACGAAATAAATCTTTTGAAATAAACCGTTATTCATAGTAGTAACTTTGTTTGTTTGCACTACAAAGATACGAAAAAGATTTGAATTAGCAATACAAAAAAGCAAATATTTTGCACTTTTTTTCATTTTTTTTTCATCTTTTTTTGCTGATAGAAAAATCGTTTTCCCTAATGTTATTCAAATGTTTTCTT